>ERZ780167.1866-NODE-1866-length-17521-cov-6.438108_pt1 | contig 17521 bp, 14 predicted proteins | sample MGYA00510982_ERZ780167 | MGnify/ENA primary metagenome ERZ780167 (study PRJEB29588, sample SAMEA2146107) | human gut metagenome | biome: human gut; feature: human-associated habitat; material: faeces | place: Denmark | collected 2008/2010 ... | reverse complement strand
CCGTCCTCCTTGCCCCCGGGCGACCGCAAGGGTCGCCCCTACGCTCCCTCTTTCCACTTTCAGCTTTTCTCTTTTTCATCCTTCCCACGAAAAAACCCTCCGGAAGCCGCGGCTTCCGGAGGGGATTCTTATGCCCAATTTCAATTTTTCCTTAAAACGCCACGCCGCCGATCAGCGCCACCAGGCACAGCACCAGCGCCAAGGGTACATACACATACCGGCCCACGCTGTACCACAGGGCGCCCCGGGTCTTGTGGCTGCCGGTGTTGATAGCCGTCAGCAGGTCGTCCTTCTTCATTACATAGAACCACGACACTGCGCCCAATGTGGCCCCGATGGGGATGATGTAAATGGATACCAGATCCATCCAGGGTCCCCACTTGGCGATAGGCTCCATAAACAGTCCTGTGCCCAGGCACAGCACGCACAGCACCGCCAGGGCCGCCGTGCGATTCAGCTTCGGGAACTTGTGCTGCAGCGACTCCGCCACCGCCTCAAACATATTCTGGAGCGAGCTGACTCCTGCGAAAATCATGGCCACATACAGAATAATGGCGAATAGCCGCCCCAGGGGGATGTCCTGCAAAATGGTGGGCAGGGTCACGAACAGCAGCCCCGGGCCTGCGCCCACATCCAGGTCATAGGAGAAGCACGCCGGGATGATGACCAGCGCCGCCACCACCGCCGCGATGGTGTCAAACAGTGCTGTCCGCTGGGCCATATGCACCACATCCTCCTCCTTCGAGAGGTACGCGCCGTACACGATCATGCCGCTGCCTGTTACCGACAGGGAGAAGAAGGCCTGGCCCATGGCCCAGATCCAGATCATCGGGTCCTTCAGCGCCGCCCAGTCCGGGGTGAACATAAAGCGGTAGCCCTCCGCCGCCCCGGGCAGCAGCGCCACCCGCACCGCCAGGACCAGGAAAATGATGAAAAACACCGGCATCATGATCTTATTGGTCTTTTCAATGCTGTGGGCCCCCAGATAGAGGGTCAGCAGCGTCCCCACCACCACGATAATGTGGTAGGGCACCACGGAAAAGGGCGTGGAGGAAAACTCGCCGAACCAGGCGGCGGTGTCCGCAGTCATCAGCGTGCCCACCACGGAATCCACCAGCGCCTTGAGAATGTAAGTGACAATCACCGCATAGCCGATGGCGATGCACAGAGACCCCGCCAGGGGCAGCCAGCCCAAAAGACCGCCGGCCTTGCCCATGCCCTTGCTGCGGGTGGACCAGGCGTTTTCATAGCCGCCCAGAGTGCCGGTGCCGGCCCGGCGGCCCATGGCGAACTCCGCCGGCAGACCCACATAGCTGAAAATGAATACGAACAGCAGGTAGATCAGCAGAAATGCGCCGCCGCCGTTGCTGCCCAGCTTGTTGGGAAAGCCCCACACATTGGCCATGCCCACGGCGGAGCCCACCGAGGCCAGGATAAAGCCCCAGCGGGTGCCGAAATTCTTTGTACTTTTCTCTTTCATTGCTTCTCCCGTCCGGCCGCAAAAAAATCCGCCCCGGGGGGAAATTCCCCTCAGCGCTGCGGCCTTTTTTCATTTTTCCGCCTCCGTGGCAGAAAGTTCCTCAAACCACTGCCATTTTAGCGCATTGAATCGCAAAAGTCAAGGAGGCCTCCTGCGAAGTGTTAATAAATTGTAAAAAAGATAAAATCGGATTGCCGCGGCGGAAATACCCACCGAAGCAATCCGATTCTTTTCCGTAGGCAGAGGGTCCCGGCGCTCAGTAAATCAGCCCATACAGCTCCTGCAGCCGCGCCAGGGTCTCCTCCGGCAGCGCACCCTCGTACAGGGCCCGGCCCTGGTAGCTCCGCAGAGCCGCCTCCAGCACCGCCCCGTCGTCACACACCAGGCACAGGGGCTTTTCGATCAGGTACTGCACCTGGGCCAGCTCCTCCGCATCCGCCGTGCTTTGCAGCGCCACGGCCACCATGGGCTCGTCTCCGTCCATGGCCTCCTGGAGGTCATCCTCCAGATTCTCCGTCACGGCGATCACCGGCCCGTGCTTGGCGTCCGCCGGCAAATACATAGGCAGCTTTTCCGTGGCCGCCGGCAAAAGCGTCGGATACCGGGGCGACGGGGGCGTGATCTCCGCCCCGTCCAGGGCCTTTTTCAGCGCCGCAATGTGCCCGGCGTCCGTGCCGCAGCAGCCGCCGAAAATGGCCACACCTGCCTGCAAAAGCTCCGGCACCAGCGCCGTAAATTCCTCCGGCGGGCAGCTATATACCGCCTTGCCATCCACGATCTGCGGCATTCCGGCGTTGGGCTTGGCAATGAGCGGCACCCGGGCATATTCCCGCAGCCGCCGCAGCTGCACCAGCATCTCCTGCGGCCCCACCGAGCAGTTCAGGCCAAAGGCATCCACGCCCATGCCCTGCATAATAACCAGGGCCGCTGTGATGTCCGTGCCGGAGACGGTCCGGCCCTTTTCATCGCAGGTAAAGGTGACGAAAATGGGCTTGTCGCTGACGCTTCGTACCGCCAGCACCGCCGCCCGGGCGTCGGACAGGGTCATCATGGTCTCAATAACGAACAGGTCCACCCCGGCCTCCTCCAGCCCTGCCGCCTGGGGCGTGTAAATGTCCACCAGCTCCCGGAAGGAGGTTTCCCCCATAGGCGAGAGAAACAGCCCCGTAGGGGACAGGTCTCCGGCCACCAGGGCCCGGCCCGCCGCCGCCTGCTTTGACAGCGCCGCCAGCCTTCGGTTATAGGCCTCCGTTTGGTTGAAGATCCCGTGCTCCTCCAGCTTCTGGCGGTTTGCGCCGAAGCTGGGGGCATACAGCACCCGGCTCCCGGCGTCCACATAGCGCCGCTGGATGTCCAAAATGCTCTCCGGGTGCGCAAGCACCCACTCCTCGGCGCTCACCGCCCCGGTAAAGCCCCGCTTTTGCAGCTCCGTGCCGGTGGCCCCGTCCAAAATCAGCGGAAATTGTACCTGCATCCTGCTGTCCTCCGTTTCGTAAAATCAAAAAATGGAAACCCGGTGCCGCCGACCTTGACACGGCCCCGACACCTTATTATACTATATCTACCTATATTTTTTAGCAGTCTCGGGCTGCTTTGTCAAGAGGGGAGGGGAGACCGTGGAGCGACTTATGACCCTGGCGAGGGAAAACGGCTTCACCCATTGGGGAGCGGCCAACCTTTCGGCCTTTCAGCCCCTGGCATCTGTCCGGGCCATGTGTGCGGCGGACCGCTGCGGCCAGTACGGTAAAAACTGGGCCTGCCCCCCGGCCTGCGGAAGTCTCGCCCAGGCAGCCGCCGCCATTGCAAGGTGCCGCAGGGGTCTCCTGGTCCAGACCACCGGCCCCCTGGCTCACCCGCTGGACTATCCCGCCATGGAGAGCCTGGCCCGGCAGCATAAAAAGTCCTTTCAAGGCTTTGCCCGGCAGGCGCGGCTGCTGCACCCGGACTGCCTGGCCCTCACAGCCGGAGCCTGCACCCTGTGCGCCCGGTGTACCTGTCCCACCCGGCCCTGCCGCTACCCGTCCAAGCGCATGACCTCCATGGAGGCCTACGGCCTCTGGGTCAGCGACATCTGCCAAAAGTCCGGCCTGCCCTATAATTACGGCCCCCAGACCCTCACCTATACATCCTGTGTGCTTATTGCGGAGGAGTGAAAAAGCCATGCAGACACCCAAAGAAATTTTCCTGGAGCTATTAAAGCCCAATGGCCGCCCGGAGCGGGTGCTGAAGCAGTACGAGGCTCTGTATATGTGCCTCAATGACCCTATTAACACCTATCTGCGGGGAAACCGCCGCCGCGGCAGCGTCAGCCGTGACCGCTGGGGCACCACCATCAGCTTTCCCGCCGACGCCCCCGGGGCCATCCCCGTCCACACGGACGACCTCACCGTCTGCCCGGATGTGACGCATTGGGAGGAGACGGTCCATGCCCCGGACCTGGCGGCCAAGTGTGCCGCGGGCTGGGAGGACTGCCGCGCCGCCGCCCGCTCCGCCGCCGGAGAGGAAAAGCTCCTGGCAGGCTTCATGGGCACGGGTGTTTTTGAGCAGTGCCACTTTCTCATGGGCTTTGAAAACACCCTCACCGCCCTTTATGAGCATCCCGATGAAATGCACCGGCTCATTGACTACATCACCGACTATCGCCTGGGCTATGTGAAGCTGCTCATCGATAACCTTCACCCGGATGTCATCTTCTCCCACGACGACTGGGGCACCAAGGATGCCCTGTTTATGCATCCGGATATGTGGCGGGCGTTTTTCAAGGAGCCCTACCGCCGCTTCTACGGCTATATCCGCTCCCGGGGCTGCATCGCCATCCACCACGCTGACTCCTATCTGGTGCCTATCGTGGACGACATGGCCGAGATCGGCATTCAGGTCTGGCAGGGGGTTTTGCCGGAGAATAACATCCCCGCTCTCCAGCGCCATTTGCAGGGCAAGCTGGTCCTCATGGGCGGCATCGGCGCAGCCATCGACCGTTCGGACGCTACGGCCGGGGAGGTCTGCGACTACACCCGGCGCACCCTCCGCACCTGCTGTCCCGGGGGCCACTTCATCCCCTCCATTACCTACGGCCTCCCCGGCGCCGTCTATCCCCATATCGACCGGTATATCGATGAGACCATCGACGCCTACAACGCCGGCGTACATCTGCCTGTTTTCCCGCTGCCGCCGGAGCCCCGGCGCAGCCTGGCACCCCGTGCTTCCGCTCCCGCTGCCGCCGTATCGGAGACCCCGGCGGAGCAGGGGGAGGACCTTCTGGCCGCCGTTGCCGCCGCCACCAAGCGCGGCCAGCAGAAAAAGCTGCTGGCCCTGGTGGATAAGGCTCTTTCCCGGGGCATCTCCGCCCAGGACATCCTCTCCGGCGGCCTGATAAAGGGTATGAACGATTTGGGTGAGGATTTTTCCGCCAGCCGCGCCTTTGTGCCGGAGATGCTCATGGCCGCCCGCTGTATGTCCGCCGCCACGGCGCAGTTAAAGCCCCATCTGGTGGACGGCGGCGGTGTCCGCCGCACCATCGGCTCGGCCTGTATCGGTACCGTCCGGGGCGATATGCACGACATCGGCAAGAATCTGGTGAAGATCATGCTGGAGGGCAGCAATATCGAGGTCTATGACCTGGGGGCGGATGTGGCCCCGGAGACCTTTATCCAAGCCGCCCGGGAGCATCACTGCGACATCATCGCCTGCTCCGCCCTGCTCACCACCACCATGCAGCAGATGCGCCGGGTGGTGGAGCTGGCCCGGGAGAGCGGCATCCGTGACCGGGTGTGCATTATGGTGGGCGGCGCGCCTATCAGCCAGAGCTTCTGCGATGAAATTCACGCCGACCTCTACACCCCCGACGCCGCCTCCGCAGCCCGGGCCGCCGTAGACCGCCTGACCCATCCGGCAAAATAAAAAGAAAGGAGGCTTCTTCCATGAAATACGCATTGGTGAACGGTATCCTCCTGGACGGCACCGAAGCTATGCAGCCCCGGCCGGGCCTGACCGTCCTGGTAAACGGCGACCGTATCGAGGCCATCGTCCCCGCCGGGACGGAGCCCCCGGACTACGAGAAAATTGGCCTGGCCGGCAGCTATGTCATGCCCGGCCTTATTAACCTCCATGTCCACCTGCCTGCCTCGGGCAAGCCCACCGTCAAGCAAAAGGACCCCAAAAAGGCCGTCCGCCATGTGGACCTGGTCATCGCCCGGGGCAAGGTTTACCGGAGCCCCAAGGTCAAAAAAATCGAAAAAGCCCAGCGAGAGCTGGATAAATTCCTGTAAATTTCCGGAAATTGCCCCTCCGGCGGAGGAAAACACTGGAAATACCCCGGCCACCGTGGTAAAATCGAGGCATAGAAATAGGAGGAAAATCACTATGGGACTTTTCAGCAATAACAAAAAACCCTGCCCCCTTTGCGGCAGCCCCACCCCCCGGCTCCTGGCCACCAAGGTGGAGGATATGCCCCTGTGCAAGGAGTGCGCCGGGAAGATCGACCTGCCCGACGGGGCCCTGGACCGCATGACCCTGGCGCAGCTGGAGCAGTACATGGCCTTTTACGAGGAAAACGCCGCCCTGCGCGAGACCTTCAGCGAGGACTACCGCTACGGCTTCGGCCTCCTCAGCGGCGCCCTGGTGGTGGACAGCGCCCACCGCCTGCTGCGCATCAAGTCCTACGATAGTGCGCTGGTGTTCGGCCCGGAGAATTTGCAGTCCTTCCGCATCCTGGAGGACTCCGATCCTCTGTTTACGGGAAACACCGACGGCCTCACCTGCCACCGCAGCGATGTGCCCGATAAGGTGGAGGCCCTGATCCCCAGCATCGACCAGTTCATGCGCCGCAAGCAGGACTTTGAGCACATGGAGGAGATGCACCGCATGATGGACCGGGACCGGGATCACGACCACGACCACGACCATCCCCGTCCTCCCCGGCCCGAGTTTGTGTGTACGCCCCCGGTGCGCAAGTTCCGCCTGGAGCTGACCTTCTCCCATCCCTATTGGAAGAGCTTCACCCAGGAGATCGGCGCCCCGGACTTCAGCAGCCAGTATCCCAGCGCCGAAGACTATCTCCGGGAGTATGAGGAGAAGGTGGAGGCCCTCCGTGAGCTTGCCTCCCGGCTCCAGCACATCGTCAACCCCGACGCCCCCCAGCGCCGGGAGGATGACCCCCAGCCCGCAGCCGCAGCCGCCGCTCCCGCCCCTGCCGCCGACCCAGTGGCGGAGATTCAAAAGTATAAGCTGCTCTTCGACGCCGGTGTCCTCACCGAGGAGGAATTCGCCGCCAAGAAAAAGCAGCTTCTGGGCATCTGAAAATCCGAAGGCTCAATGGGGGCGCAACCGGGGCTTACCCCACCGGACAAATTTCCTGTAAAGCCGCAAAAAACGGAACGAAACAGTGGGAATTGGCCCTTGACAAATGCGCTTTTCGGGTGATAAAATCAAAATAGCGGTGCGATATGCCCGCAGATATAATTTCATATAGATCGGACGATGGAATCGGGAGAGACCGCTCAGGCGGCGCCGAAGGGGAACGCAGAAGCTCTCAGGCAAAAGGACCGATTTCGGACGATACTCCGAAAAGGCCGGACGGTAACGCCCGACCACCGAAGGTGCAACCTCCCGCCGGGGAGGGAATCTCTCAGGTAACTCAACGGGGGCACAAGGCCGTATAAAGCGGCTTTGTGTCCCTTTTTGCTGCTTAAAAACCATTCATCTTTTAAGGAGGAACCAGAATGAGCGAACTGAAGCGTACCCAATTATACGATGTCCATGTGGCCGCCGGTGCGGAAATGGTGGACTTCGGCGGATGGGAAATGCCCATCCAGTACCCCGGCGGCATCATTGCCGAGCATCTGTACACCCGTCAGGTGTGCAGCCTTTTCGATGTGTCTCACATGGGTCGGCTGCTGGTGGAGGGCCCGGAGCGCAAGGCCTTTTTGCAGCATGTGCTCACCAGCAATGTGGCTGCCCTGGATGTAGGCCTGGCCCAGTACTGCATCATCCCCAATGAAAACGGCGGCGCCGTGGACGATGCCTACCTGTATATGTTCCAGGAGGATAACTACCTGCTGGTGGTAAACGCCGCCAACACCGAGAAGGACCTGACCCACCTGCGGGCGGCCCTGCAGGGCTTTGACTGCACCATCACCGACATCTCCGCCGACTGGGCGGCCATCGCCGTCCAGGGCCCCCGGAGCAAGGAGATGCTCACCGCTCTCAACGGCGGCGCCCAGATGACCGAGCCCATGAAGAATGCCCTGGGCACCGTGTCCCTGGAGGGTCACTACGCCCGGGTGGCCAAGACCGGCTACACCGGCGAGCCCCTGGGCTACGAGGTCTATGTGCGCAGCGAGGACGCAGCGTGGCTGTGGAACCGCCTGGTGGAAATGGGCGCACACCCCGCCGGCCTGGGCGCCCGGGACACCCTGCGCATGGAGGCATCCATGCCCCTGTACGGCCATGAGATGGGCACCGCCCCCGACGGCAGTGAGATCCCCATTTTCGCCGTGCCGCTGGCTAAGTTCGCCGTGAGCTTCTCGGAGCAGAAGGGGGACTACATCGGCCGCGCCGCTCTGGAAAAGCAGCATAAGTACTTTGTGAAGTACATGGACCGTGACTTCTCCGACCTGTCCGGCCTGCCCCGGAAGATCGCTCCCATCGCTCTGGAGGACCGGGGCGTTATGCGCGCGGGCATGGAGATCTATCAGGGGGATAAGCTGGTGGGCTGGGTCACCAGCGGCACCATGGTCCCCTACTTCAAGACCGAGGGCCAGGGCCTTTCCACCGTGATCCTGGAGGCCAGCGGCAAGCGCGCCATCGGCCTGTGCTACATTGACAGCGATATTCTCACCGACGACACCGTGGAGGTGGATGTGCGGGGTAAGCGGCTCAAGGCCGTGATTCCCGCCCGGCACATGAGCGTGGGTGCGCCTCCTTTTGCCAGACCTCTGCTCTATGGTGTGGAGGAGGACGAGCATGGTGTAGGCAGCGGTGACCGCACTCCTAAGGCCCTGGAGCTGGTACACAAGGCCCTGGAGAACCATATCTGGCGCCAGGAGCAGTGCATCAACCTCATCCCCTCTGAAAACACCCCCAGCCGCGCCGTGCGTCTGCTCAGCGGCAGCGATCCCGCTTGCCGTTACGCCGAGCATAAGAAGGTTTTGGCCTTCTATGAGAAGGAAGTGTTCTATTATCAGGGCACCAAGTTCATCGACGAGGTGGAGCGCCGCCTGGTGGAGGAGATGCGCGCCTACTTCGGCTGCACCGAGGTGGAGACCCGCACCCTCAGCGGCCAGATGTCCAACATGGCCGTATTCTCCGCTCTGATGGACTGGAAAAACCGTGTGGACCGCAAGCACGAGGCCAAGCGCCTGGGCTATGTGATGAATAACCACATCATCAAGGGCGGCCACCTGTCTGCCCAGCCCATGGGCGCTCTCCATGACTATATTGCCATCGACCCCGTAACGGAGAAGCCGGCTGTGGTCAACTTCCCCGTCTGCGCCGATAATCCCTATAAGATGGATGTGGAGGAGACCAAGAAGCTCATTGACCGCTATCGCCCGGAGCTGATCATATTCGGCAAGAGCATGGTGCTGCACAAGGAGCCTGTGGCCGCCATCCGCCGGTTCGTGGATGAGCAGAACATCCCTACCACCATCATGTACGACATGGCCCATGTGCTGGGCCTCATCGGCGACCATTTCCAGAATCCCTTTGCCGAGGGTGCGGAGATTGTCACCGGCTCTACCCACAAGACCTTCTTCGGCCCCCAGCGCGGCGTCATCGGCGTGAATTACAAGGAGGACGACCTGAAGTACGGCCTGTGGAAGACCATTGAGAGCCGCACCTTCCCCGGCAGCGTCTCCAACCATCACCTGGGCACCCAGCTGGGTATGCTGATGGCCGCCTATGAAATGAACCAGTTCCGGGATGTGTACCAGAAGGCCGTCATCGAAAACGCCAAGTCCTTTGCCCGCAGCCTGAAGGCCCATGGGCTGGATGTGGCCGGCGACCCCGCCATTGACTACACCGAGACCCACCAGGTCATCGTGTCCGTGGGCTACGGCGAGGGCCCCGAGATCGCCGAGCGCCTGGAGCAGAACAATATCGTGGTGAACTACCAGGCCACCCCCGACGAGGAGGGCTTCACCGCCTCCGGCGCCCTGCGCATGGGCGTCAGCGAGATGACCCGCTTCGGCTTCGAGGCCGCCGACTTTGATCGCCTGGCCGCCCTCATGGCCGACTGCATCCTCCGGGGCACGGAGGTGAAGGAGGAAGTGAAGAAGCTGCGCAGCGAGCATTTGGAGATGCGCTACTGCTTCAGCGATGCCGAGATCGACGAGACTCTGGAGAATCTGGCTGCCAAGCTGGTGTAAAAAAGCGTTACGCCCCGCCTCCGTCGGGGGGCGGGGCAGAGAAAGCAAACAATATATTTAATGGAGGTAAAGTATCATGTTGTATCCTATCGAGCTGCAATATTCCAAGTCTCACGAGTGGGTGAAGGTAGAGGACGGCGTCACTGTCGTGGGCATTTCCGATTTTGCCCAGAACGCCCTGGGCGATGTGGTGTTCGTAAACCTGCCCGGCGAGGGTGACAGCGTCACCGCCGGCGACGCCTTCGGCGATGTGGAGTCCGTGAAGGCTGTGTCCGACCTGGTTTCCCCTGTCAGCGGCACCGTGTGCGCCGTGAATGAGGACCTGCTGGACGCCCCGGAGAAGCTGAACAGCGACCCCTACGGCGCCTGGATCATCAAGGTGGAGAATGTGGACGGCAGCGAGGAGCTGCTGGACGCCGCCGCCTATGAGGCCTTCTGCACCGAGGAGGGCTAAGCTATGGGCAGCTATGTTCCCTCTACCGGGACGCAGCGGGAGGAAATGCGCAAGGCTGTAGGCGTAAGCAGTATGCGCGAGCTGTTCCGGGATGTGCCGGAGCAGATGCTCCTCACCGAGCCGCTGCATATCCCCGCCGGGATGAGTGAGCTGGAGGTCAGCCGCACCATGACCGCTATGGCCGCGGAGAACCGCGTGTACGGCACGGTGCTTCGGGGCGCCGGGGCCTACGACCACTATATCCCCTCCATCGTAAAGTATATCCCTGCCAAGGAGGAGTTCCTCACCGCTTACACCCCCTATCAGGCGGAAATGAGCCAGGGACTTCTGCAGTCCATTTTCGAGTACCAGACCATGATCTGCCAGCTGACGGGCATGGATGTGTCCAACGCCTCCGTGTATGACGGCGCCACCGCCGCCGCCGAGGCCGCCGCCATGTGCCGGGACCGCAAGCGCCGGGTGACGCTTATCTCCGGCGCGGCGCACCCCGACACCATCAACACCGTCCGCACCTATTGCTACGGCACCGGCGACGAGCTGCGTATCGTACCCGTGAAGGACGGCAAGACCGACATGGACGCCCTGGGTGAGATGCTCACGGCGGAGGTGTCCGGCTTCTATGTGCAGCAGCCCAACTTCTTCGGCCAGTTAGAGGACGCAGAGGCCCTGGGCGCTTTGACCCACCAGGCGGGAGCCCTGTATATCATGGGCTGCAATCCCATCGCTCTGGCCATTATGAAAACACCCCGGGCCTGCGGCGCGGACATCGCCGTGGGGGAGGGGCAGCCTCTGGGCCTGCCCCTGGGCTGCGGCGGCCCCTACCTGGGCTACATGGCCTCCACGGAGAAGCTCATGCGCAAGCTGCCCGGCCGCATCGTGGGCGAGACCACGGATTCCGAAGGCCGTCGGGCCTATGTGCTGAGCCTGCAAGCCCGGGAGCAGCACATCCGCCGGGAAAAGGCCAGCAGCAACATCTGCTCCAACGAGGCTCTGTGCGCCCTGACCGCAGGGCTGTACATGGCCACCATGGGCCCGGACGGTATGGCCCAGGCGGCGGAGCAGTCCATGGCCAAGGCACACTATCTGGCCCGGGCCCTGTGCGCCATTGAGGGCGTGTCCCTGGCCTATACCGGAGAATATTTCCACGAGTTCGTCACCCATATGCCCCGGCGGGAGGCCGTTCTCTCCGCTCTGGCAGAGGGCGACATCCTGGGCGGTCTGCCTGTGGGCGAGGACGGCGTTCTGTGGTGCGCCACGGAGAAGGTCTCCCGTGCCCAGCTTGACAAGGCTGTTTCCATTGTGAAGGAGGTGCTGGCAAAATGAAGCTGATTTTTGAAAAGAGCGTTCCCGGACGCCGCTGCACCATTCTGCCCGCCTGCGATGTGGAGAGCGTATCCCTGCCCGATTCCCTGCGGCGCGATGAAAAGCCCGCCCTGCCGGAAATGAGCGAGACGGACATCTCCCGCCACTATACGGAGCTGTGCAAGCAGGTCCACGGCGTAAACTGCGGGTTCTACCCCCTGGGCTCCTGCACCATGAAGTATAATCCCCGCATCGACGAGGAAATGGCAGCCCTGCCCGGCTTTGCGGGGGTGCATCCCCTTTCTCCCGCCCAAGACCGCAAGGGTATGCAGCAGGTGCTGGATACCGCCGCCGAATATCTCTGCCAGATCACCGGCATGGATGATATGACCTTCCAGCCCGCCGCCGGTGCCCATGGCGAGTTCACCGGCGTGCTGCTTATCAAGCAGTATCACGATGCCCGGGGCGATAAAAAGCGCACCAAGATCATCGTGCCCGACAGCGCCCACGGCACCAACCCTGCCACTGCGGCCATGTGCGGCTTCGATGTGGTGAACATCGCCTCCGGCCCGGACGGCTGTGTGGATTTGGACGCGCTTCGGGCCGCTCTGGGGGAGGACACCGCCGGCTTGATGCTCACCAACCCCAACACCGTGGGCATCTTCGACAAGAATATTCTGGAGATCACCCGTCTGGTCCACGAGGCCGGCGGCCTGTGCTACTATGACGGCGCCAACCTTAACGCCGTTATGGGTGTGGTCCGTCCAGGCGACATGGGCTTTGACTGCATCCACATGAACCTGCACAAGACCTTTGCCACGCCCCACGGCGGCGGCGGTCCCGGCGCAGGTGCGGTGGGCTGCAAGGCATTTCTGAAGGAGTTCCTGCCCCATAGCGCTCTGGCGGAGGAGCCGGGTCATATCCAGGTGCGCAGCTTCCAGGGCAACTTCCTGGTGGTGGTCCGGGCCCTGGCCTACCTGCTGGCTCTGGGCAAGGAGGGCATCCCCGAGGCGGCGGAGAACGCCGTGCTCAATGCCAACTATCTCATGGCCAAGCTCCGGGGCACCTACACCCCCGCCTACGACCGGCTGTGTATGCATGAGTTCGTGCTGGATCTCAGCGACCTGAAGAAGGAGACCGGCGTGTCCGCCCTGGATGTGGCCAAGTCCCTTATCGACGAGGGGATCCATCCGCCCACCATGTACTTCCCGCTGATCGTCCATGAGGCGCTGATGCTGGAGCCCACGGAGACCGAGGGCATCGAGACTCTGGACCATGCGGCGGAGGTACTGCGCAAGCTGTATCATAAGGCCTTTGAGGATGCAGCGTCCATGCACACCGCTCCCCACAATATGCCCATCGGCCGGCCCGACGAGGTCCAGGCGGCCCGCAAGCCCGTCCTGCGCTGGAAAAACACATGATTCACAGGAGGAACTCCTATGTCTGATTATCAACTGCTGGTCATCGGCGCAGGTCCCGGGGGCTATACCGCCGCCCTGCGCGCCGCCAAGCTGGGGCTGCACACCGCCATTGTGGAGCGCCGGGAGGTGGGCGGCACCTGCCTGAATCGGGGCTGCATCCCCACCAAGACCCTGCTCCACGCCTCCCAGGTCTACCACGACGCCGCAAACGGCGCGTCCGTGGGCGTCCACGGCGCTATTTCCTACGACATGGGGGAGATGTTCGCCTTTAAGCGCAGCGTCAGCGAGAAGCTCCGGGGCGGCATCCTCTCCCTGCTGAAGAGTGCGAAGGTGGATGTGCTTGAGGGCACGGCGCAGATCACCGCCCCCGGCCAGGTCAGCGTCACCGGCGCTGACGGCACCCGGACGGCGTACACGGCGGAGCGCATCTTGGCCGCCACCGGCTCTGTGAATGTCCGCCCGCCCATCCCCGGCCTGGATCTGCCCGGGGTCATGACCTCCGACGAGCTGCTGGAGGGGACGGACACGCCCTATGCCTCCATCGTCATCATCGGCGGCGGCGTCATCGGCGTGGAATTTGCCACCTTTTACAGTCACCTGGGCTGCCGGGTGACGCTGGTGGAGGGTATGGCCAATCTGCTGCCCCAGCTGGACCGGGAGCTGGGCCAAAACCTGGCGCAGATTCTGAAAAAGCAGGGCGTGGAGGTGCTGACCTCCGCCATGGTCCGGTCTCTGGAGCGGACAGGGGAGGGCCTGTGCGTCCATCTGGAGCAAAAGGGCAAGGAGCTGACCGTCACCGGCGAAAAGGTCCTGTGTGCCATTGGCCGCCGTGCGTATTTCGACGGTCTGTTTGCCCCGGACCTGAACCCGGCGCTGAACGGCAAGCGCCTGCTGGTGGATGAGGACTACCGCACCAGCATTCCCGGCGTGTACGCCATTGGCGATGCCTCCGCCGCCGTGCAGCTGGCCCATGTGGCTGCGGCCCAGGGGACGGACTGCGTGGAGCGGATGTGCGGCGGCAAGGGAAGCACGGATCTGAATGTGATCCCCAGCTGCATTTACAGCGCCCCGGAGATCGCCGTGGTGGGTCTCACCGAGGCTGAGGCCAAGGAGCAGGGCATCCCCGCCGTGTCCGGCAAATGCACCCTGTTCAGCAACGCCCGCACCATCATCGAGGACCCGGGCCGGTGCTTTATGAAGCTGGTGGCCCGCAGCGATACCCGGGAGATCATCGGTGCGCAGCTCATGTGTCAGCACGCCAGCGACATGATTTCCCAGCTCAGCACCGCCATGGTGAATCACCTGACGGCCCGGCAGCTTCTCTCCGTTATGCGGCCCCACCCCTCCTTTGAGGAGGCCCTGAGCGAGGCCGTGGAAAATCTGACCGCCAAGCTGGCATAAATTGCAGCAGGCAGGGAAGCGGATGGCTTCTCTGCCTGCTTTTTTAAGATGCTTTTGGAGGTGCTTTTATGGAGACGATACAGCAGCAAAAGGCCGCCCTGCGCCGCCGGCTGGCGGCCCGGGAGCAGGCCATGACCCGGCGGGAAAGGGAGCTATCTGACCGGGCCATTATCTACCATGTGACCCGGACGGAGGAGTACCGCCGGGCCCGCACGGTGTTCGCCTTTGTGGGCTGTGGCCGGGAGATCGGCACCCGGGCCCTGCTGGAGCGGATTTTGTCCGAGGGCAAGGAGCTGTGCGTGCCCCTGTGTACCGGCCCGGGGCGCATGGAGTGCCGCCGGGTGCAGGATCTGTCCGTGCTGCGCCCCGGCTCTTACGGCATTCCGGAGCCGCCCCCGGAGGCCCCGGCGGCGGTGCCGGAGGACATTGACCTGGCTATTGTCCCCTGTGTGGGCGCGGCGGCGGATGGCCGGCGGCTGGGCCGGGGCGGCGGCTACTATGACCGCTTTCTGGCCCGGTATACCGGCTCCGCCCTGCTGCTGTGCCGGGAAAGGCTCCTGTGCCCGGATATTCCCCGGGAGGCCCACGACATCTGCGTTCCCGCCGTGATTACGGAAAAGGGACGGCTCTGGGCCGCCGAATAAGACACCAAAGCCGCACCGGACTGCACCGGTGCGGCTTTGTGCTCTATTAATGACATTATGTAAACACTGTCTTTCCAGTGATCACACCGGGGCGGTATCTGAGGGTGTCTCGTCCGTATGTATCGTTTTTCACAAAGATGCTCTTAATAACGCTATTATAATCCGTTCACCCCTGAACGAAGCAAGCATTTTTTCAAATTTTTCAGAAAAAAAGAAAAAATTCTCTTCGTGGAGAATTTTCTCGTATTTTGACGCAAGCTGTGATAGAATTGCATAAACGAAAGGCTCCGGGGGCGCGCTCTGCCGCCGGGGTGGAAAGGAGAATAGAATGGAGTACAAAAGATTTGGCAGCACCGTGGTGGCCCGGATCGACCGGGGCGAGGAGGTTTTAAGCGCCCTGAAGGACATCGCACTCCGGGAGAATATCAAGCTGGCCGCCGTCAGCGCCCTGGGCGCTACGGACGACTTTACCGTGGGCGTTTTCAATGTGCAGCAGAAGCAGTACCACGCCAACCGCTTTCAGGGCGCCTATGAGATCGTGTCCCTGACGGGTACCGTCACCACCAAGGACGGCGAGTTCTATGCCCATCTGCATATGTGCGCCGGAAACGAGCAGGGGCAGGCCTTCGGCGGGCATCTGAACCAGGCCGTTATCAGCGCCACCTGCGAAATGGTCATTCAGATCATCGACGGCACCGTGGAGCGCCGCTTCAGCGAGGATGTGGGGCTGAATCTCTTTCGGTTTTGATCGCCTGCCGGGGAGGATTTTTCAGGTATACTGTTGACTTTTTGCCCGCAAAATGATATGGTAAAATGGCTTTCTAAGCGGATGCGATACCCTATCTAATACGGGCCCCGCTGCAGGGCCCTGAAAGTGAGAATTCACTGCTTTATGACGCAATCGACTTCCGGCTCCTTTTGGGGCCGCATAACGGAGAAAACCGAATATTTTTGGAATACGAATCTCTATTTTGCCCTGATGCTGGCGGTGACCGCTGTGTCCATGCTGACGCAGAATGTGGTCCCCTCCACGGTGGCGCTGGCGGTGCTGTGCGCCTGGATGCTGGTGTTCTGCCGGGATATTTTGGCGGCGGCGCTGCCGTTTTTGCTGATATTCCTGCTGTCCACCCTGCAATATAATGATCTGTCCGTTTTCCTGCCCTGCGCGCCTCTGGCGGCGCTGGTCATCGGCGGGCTGATCGTGCATCTTGCGCGGTGGAAAAAGCCCGCGGTGGCCGGGCGCAGCATTCGGAGCCTGCTGGCGGTGTCCGTGGCCACGCTGCTGGGGGGCGTGGGCTTTATCCCTGCCTCGCAGTATTTTTCCCCCCTGTCCGTTTACTACACCCTGGGCCTGGGCCTGGGTCTTTTGGCCGTGTATCTGCTGCTGCGTGCCGAGCTGGAGCTGCCCCGCAGCTACGATCTGCTCTGCCGCCTGATGCAGCTGCTCTACACCATCGGCCTTGCCATGGTGCTGGCGGTGGGGAGCTACTACCTGCACCACTGGGCGGAGTTTTCCCAGTGCTGGGAGCTGCCCGGCATCTCCTACCGCAATTTTGCCGCCACCATTTTGGTCTCCACCCTGCCGGCGGTGTTTTACATGGCCGGGCGGAGCCGGCGCCATTTGTTCACGGTGCTGCTGTGGTGCGCGGCCATGTTCTTCTCCGGCAGCCGCAGCGCCCTGCTTTTCGGCGCGGTCATGGTGCTGCTGGGCTTTGTGTACCTGGTGAAGCGGAACTATCTGCCCCTGTGGTCATTTTTTGTCATTGTGGCGTCCGTAACGGTGATCATGGCCCTGTTCGGCTCCCAAATCTATGATATGTTTTTCGGCGCCCGGGGCGACCCGGATCACTTCATCAGCCCCACGGAGGAGCGCTGGCTGCTGCTGGATCGGGGCTTTGCGGACTTCTTTAACCATCCGCTTTTGGGCATCGGTCTGGGCAACCAGAAGAATATCGACCTTTTCGCCGGGGTGCCTGGGAGCATGGTGTTTTACCACAACGCCGTTTTGCAGGTCATGGGCAGCATGGGCATCGTGGGCGTAGCGGCCTACACCCTGCTGCTGGGAGATCGGCTGCGGCTGCTGCTGCACGACCGGGAGGCCTGCTATATGGCGGGCATGTACTACCTGGGAATGCTGATGGTGTCCATGACGAATCCGGGGCTGTTCTGCCCCCTGCCCAATGCCGCGCTGACGGTGCTTGTGTTCACCGTGCTGGAAAAGTGCGTGGACGGCCCTGCCGCCGCGCTGCATCGGCGAAAATGACAGAACGCCACGCGAGACTTTTTCGATGCGTAGAAGCATCCCGCCGGGGGTGCTGAGACTGTCGAAAAATCCTCCGGGTTTTTCCGACAAAAGGCTTGCAGTCTGCTGCGCGCATAATTTTGAGCCCCTGGCTCAAAATTCCACACTGGCAGCCTGAGAGGTATTTTCTCTCACGCACATGTCGCGAGAG
>ERZ780167.1863-NODE-1863-length-17549-cov-10.053275_pt1 | contig 17549 bp, 18 predicted proteins | sample MGYA00510982_ERZ780167 | MGnify/ENA primary metagenome ERZ780167 (study PRJEB29588, sample SAMEA2146107) | human gut metagenome | biome: human gut; feature: human-associated habitat; material: faeces | place: Denmark | collected 2008/2010 ... | reverse complement strand
GCTGCTGGAGCTGCCGCTTCCGACCGTCCTGTCGAAATATCACAGAGCATTGAAAAAAATGCGAGCTTATCTGGAAGGAGACAACGCCAAATGACCAACGAAAAAATGGAGCAGCGCCTGGCCGCGGCAATCGAAAAGACCGCGCCGAACGACGTGGACGGCGTTCTCTCCCGCTGTGAAGAGCGGAAAGGAACGGTCATTCCCATGACGACAAAGAAAACGATAAAGAGAAAATGGACAACACTTGTGGCTGCCTGCCTTGCGGTGATGCTGCTCGGCGGCGGGGGGCTGTTCTACCAGCAGGCGAACGCGGTCGCGTCCGTGGTGTCGCTGGATGTGAACCCGAGCATCGAGCTGAAGGTCAATCGAAGCGAAAAGGTCCTTGTCTGCACGCCGCTCAACGAGGACGCGAAGGCCATCCTCTCGGATATGGGCAACGGTGCAGATCTCAAGGGTGCGAAGCTCGACGTGGCAGTAAATGCCATCGTAGGCAGCCTTGTGCGAAACGGCTACCTCAATAGCATTTCCTCCGCCATCATGATCTCGGTGGAGGACAAGGATACCGCCCGTGCGGAAAAGCTCCAGCGTGAGCTGACGAGCGCCGTGGACGGCGTTTTGCAGACCAGCGAAGCAAAGGCCGCTGTTCTGACGCAGACGCTGACGCAGGACGCGGGACTTACGCAGCAGGCGCGGGAAAACAACATTTCGACCGGAAAGGCGGCGCTGGTGAACCGTGTGCTTGCACTCAACGCCACGCTGAAGTTTGACGCGCTGGCAAAGCTCTCGGTCGAAGAGCTCAAGGACCTCGCCGAAGCGGGCGCACCTGCCATGCCGATCGGTATGGATGCAGCCCGTACCGCTGCGGAGGAGTATGCCGGAACGACGGCGGTGGATTCCGTTACAGCGGAGGTCGATCCCGAACTCGACGAATCCCCTGCACACTACGAAGTAGAGCTGCAAACGGCATGGGGCGAGTTTGAGTATCTGGTGGATGCCTACACAGGGAAGGTGCTCAGCGGGCAGAAAGATTTATTGGCTGCCGTTTCCGCATCGAATGAAACGACGAAGCCCTCTGGTCAAAAGCCCGCGCCGTCCGGAACGGTGCAGGATATCGGCTACGCCAAGGCAAAGTCCATCGCCCTGAACCATGCGGGCTTGAGTGAAAATCAGGCGTATGACATGGACATTGAGCTGGATGATGAGGACGGAAAGCTCGTCTACGAGGTCGAGTTCAAATCCGGCAATATGGAATATGACTACGAGATCGACGCGGCCTCCGGTGCGATCCTCAAGCACGAGGCGGAGTTGGAAGACTGATACGATTATCAAGGATTGATTTAGAAAAATATCCGAATTGAATCCGACTGACAGAAAGAAAAGACACGCTTTGCGTGTCTTTTCTTTTTAGTATTCAAGGATACCACCTTGTGTGCTGCGCACCGAAGCGCATCTTTGACGCTGCCGCAGCCTTCAAACTGCGCGGCCAACGCTTCCGCAAGGCGAAGGCCGTTGAGCCTGTGGGGGAAAGTGAAAGACATAGTTAAAGCGGCTGACAGCCAGTGCTGTCAGCCACTTTATTTTTTGCAGTGCTGATACCCGGAAATATTTTCGAGCGGTGCAGCTCAATTACTTGGACATCACTTCTTCGATGGGGGTATAATCGAAATCAAGCTTAAAGTATCTGGGGCCAAGAATTGCGATACCCTTTTCCGTGCGGAATACGGGGTTCGCCTTCAGGCCAATCACGCTGACCTCATTGCCGACCGCCAGAATGGGGTTCGCATACGGTTCGCCGGTCTTGGCATCGACGACAGCAATGATGTCGGGGCTGGAAACATAGGGCTTGTCGTTTTTCCACATGGCATGGTTCTCGTTTTTGAAGAAGATCTTGAAGGTGTTGCCCTTATCGTCGCCAGAACCCTCAATGGTGTGATAACCGTAGTAATAGCCGTCATCCCAGGTTTCCTTGCCGGTGACAACACCGGTTGCCAAACACCATCCGCCGAGTTCGGTTACAATGGTTTCGACGGGATCCTTGCCGCTTTCGCGCGCTTCACGAATCATCTTGCCAATATTATAGCAGGAAGACAGCGTGCCCTGATTGATGCACTTCTTCATATCCTTGCCGCTCATCAGGAAGCCCGCCTGACCGACAAGGCCATAGGCACTTTCGGCAATTTTCTTGCCGATTCGCTCCACGATGCGGTAGTTCTTTGCGTTTTCGATATAGGAAATATCGTTATAGGCATCAACAGACGCAACGGGCCAGAGGGTTTTGCCGTGCAGATACGGCGTGGTCTGCTGGATCTCAGGGATCGCGCGGCCGGTATAATCACCGTCGACACAAACAGCACCGCTGATAATGCCCGCAGTTACACCACCGGGCGTATTGGCGCCGCCCAGCTCGATGGGTACGACCGCGTCGATCTTCGTGTCGCAAAACTTTCCGAGATACTGAATAGCCTTGGCCAGCTGCTCCTTCTCAGGATATACAGGGTCAGTGAAACCAAAGTCTGCCATCTCCGCTTCGACCTCAGGCGTATGAGGGGCAATAGATCCCATCAGGAAGGGGCAGGCCGTCATCGCATCGTCGGGGATCTCGCTCATATCGACCCAACCGACCTTGGTCCCCTTGTTGATCTCACTCATCAGGGACTGCAGTCCGTTTGCAGGCAGGCCGCCGCCGCCTGTGCCCATAAACGTGCATCCGCGAACGAAGTCTTCAGCCATCTGCTGATTTTCCAGATACATAGTAGCCATTTTTCTTCTCCTTTTAGTTATTATATTGACACTGGTTACAGTTTTTCCAATTCACCGCGTGCGTTCTCGACATATTCGCCGCCAAAGTACAGGCGATTGGTGTCGTTTTTGAAAAGCATAAACAAAGCGATATAGATAATCGCGGTAACAACCATGCTGTTGATCGCCGCGATGCCCCAGGTAACGGTATATCCTACAAGGCAGCCGATGGCCCAGCTAACCAGTGCAGGGATGGAGCAGAAGCGGTGTTTAACACCAGCACCGAACCGATAGGATTGGTGCTTTACGCAGAAATAGTCGACAATGAGGATGCCGGCCACCGGAGGGATCGCAGTGCCGAGGATGCTCAGCCATGTGGTAAAATAGTTTACAATACCGAGCGCGCCGGCCACAGTCGCAATAATACCAAATGTAATTACGACATACTTCTTCTTCCATTTCGGAACAGCAACGACAGCTGCAAGGGAGGAATAATAGAGGTTGTTGTCATTGGTGGTCCACTGGGCAAGGATCAGCAGCAGCGACCAAGAGCCGAGAATATTCAGCAAAGCAACTGCCACATCACTGGTATCAGCAACAGTGCAGATAAAGAATCCGGCAATAATGACGAAGGAATTGGCGATGATGAATCCGAAAACGGCACCGATAACACTGTCGCTACATTTTTTACCATAGCGGGTCAGGTCAGGCTGCAAAACTGCACCCATGGCATATGCTCCGATAACGGAAACGATTCCGACCGCGGTGGACATACTGCCAGTGTGCGCCAGCGTGATCTGGTTGAACTGTTCCATGCCGCCGACACGGGTCGCAGCCAAACCGCACGCAACAACACACGTGAGAAGGATAAGCGGAGAAGCGATGTTGCTGAGCAGTTCAAGACCTTTGTAGCCGATGAAAGCCGTTGTCATCATCAGCAGGCCGCCCCAGATACCGGCGACCACAGGCTCGGTGATAAATCCGGCATTGGGAAACATGGCGTGGATCGTGGAGCCAAAAAAGCCGCACTGATAGCCAAACCAACCCAGTTCAACGATTGCTGTCAGCACAGCGATGATGTAATTACCAAGGACGCCAAAGGATTGGCGCATCAGCATTGCAATACCGACACCGGTTTTGGTGCCAATATAGCTCAACAGGCCGCCAAGCACAGACAGAACTGCATTACCGACCAGACAAGCGGTAACGACCTCAGACAACGAAAGCTGGCCGACGAAACTTGCTCCAACGTAAATCGAACTGAGGCAAATGATGCTGCCGACCAGAACCATTGCCAGTGAAAAGGATGATCTGCGTTGATCCAGGGGAACCGGTATGGTTGCATAGTCATTTACATAATTGGTTTCGCTTCCGGGATTACTCATAAATCTTCTCCTCCGTGTTCTCAGACTTTTCAATTGACCAACCGAAGATCATAGATGGCATCAATTGAAGGTGATATTATGGTAGCATGCTTGAAATAATAAAAAAATGTTTTGAAAACAAAAAACCAGGTCGCGTTTTGTTTTCAAAACATTTTTGCTTTATCATGGTAGTGTAATTACGAGAACATTTGTGGATCTTGCCGATAGAGGCAGATCGCGTGAAAAACTGCACTCAAGGCTGCGGCCTGCTCAAAATTTCCGCCCAAAAGAGACATCGCTTTGCGAACGCGGTACTGCACCGTATTTTGATGCGTATAAGTCAGCGCCGCAGTTTGTTTGTAGCTGCAATCGCAATCGATCAGATATATCTGCAGGGTTTCCAACAGCACCCCTTCACGCCGTCTGTCGTATTCGATCAGCGGGTCAAGTATTTGCCGTGCCCGGTCAATGGCTGCTTCATTTCTCAGATCCTGCTTGCAGGCGATCGCTTCGATCAATTCAAAGCGCCCCATGCAGTAACGGTTTTTATAAAGTGAACAGGTGAACGCCCATTCCTTGGCTGTCTCACTGACCAAGGAAAAAAGTTCACTCTCTCCGGATATATTGGTAGCACAGGCAAAGTGTCCGGCCGGATCTTGAGCCGCTTGAGCGGATAACACCAAGGCGTTCAGCGCTTCAGCATCCGGATCCGGCGCACGGTTGAATATCAGAATTTCGAGTTGCTCATATCCGCCGTTTATAAAGGCGATCCCTTCACTTTGAAGCAGAGACTTAACCTCATGCATCAGCGGCAGCGACGGAGCCCTGCTGCAAATCAGGAAGTTCCATTGTTCAGCATCGCCATGCCGATAATACCCCAAATCGCTGTGCGCCTGCTGCCAATCACCTCGTATAATGGCATTGATGATATTGCCGCCGCGCGTTGACACCAAGGCGTGTCTCCATAGATCCAGGCAAAGCTTGGTACACGTGAATAGAGAATCGATATCCACCCGCTTCCGTCTCTGGCTGAGAACAAACAGGACGGACAACTCAAGATAATCCGTATAATAATGTCGTCCGCAGTATTTTGTTTCGTCGATCAGCAGTTCAAAGCGCGAAGCATCGAACGGCAAGCGCGAGAGCTCGTTGTTCAGAAAGGTATTGAGACGATTGCCCGACATGGTGGAACACAGTGCGTTCTGAGCAAGCGTGTCAATGATGACAATATCCAGTTCCCCCTGATTTGCAATTTGGGAAAGCACCTCCTGTATGCTCCCGCCACTGTCCTTTGTTTTCCACATGGAACTGATGATCGAGCGAAAGAAGGAATCGTTCTCATAGCGATTCAATGAAAGCACATCATTGAGTACATCGGCATAAGAAATGTGCTTATTGTCATTATAGTTGAGGACAACAAGCGGAAAATTCAGCTCATCACACAAATCAAGCACTCTCTGATCGAATTTTTGCACCACGAGTCCGTAATAAAACACAATCAGCCCGGCCGCATTCAGTTTGTTGAGCGCGCGGATCACGTCACACTGACTTTCCACATCGTTTTTTACATTGTAGAGAGCTGTTATCATTATTTCCTGAGGTTTAAAGGAAAACGACAGTAATTCCGAGGCATTGTCCCTCCCCAACTCTGTCATTTCCAGAATCGTTCCGCCGCAAAGAGGCCGAAGAATTCCTTCTCTCCCAGCGATCAGGTGAGCCGTCTGTAAAGATTGAAGCCGAAAAATATCCCTTACCAATATCTGCATATTATTCCTCAAATAATTCTCAAAGCATCTGCGGTTCGTTTATAAAAAGCATAGTCGTATTCCGAAGGAATCACAATAACAGTTTTTATAAACGTTTCTCTAAATAAAGATAGCAATCTTTAGCAGGAAAATCAATATATATCTCTTTCAAAGTGTCACAGCGCTTCGAGCGCGGCACACTGCAACGCGCAAGGGACGATACTGTTCGAAAGGTATATGAGGATGCTGTTTTGACCTTTGGCAGTCACAAGCCGTTTGACCCGTGTAAAGTCGTGGCGTCCCGCCGCAATCTGCCAGCAGGCGAACCGTTGGGATTCTTCATTGGCGGCATGGATAGCCCGCAGACAGTCGACGGTGAAAATGCACGGATGGTCTCAGATGCTCTTGGGTGGTCGTTTTCGCCCTCCGTGCTTGCACAAGCGTACTTAATAGCATCCCGCAAAGACGCAGCAGGAGGGCCGGACATGATGCAGGATTTTTGTATTCCTTCCGAGGCAATGCCTGAGTTCGGCATTGAAAATTGATGATTTAACAGCATAGAAAAAGCCTCCGGCGAACAGCCGGAGGCGTTCCCATCTCCATTGAAAGGGGCATATATGGCGAAACGGAAAAAGACGATCATTGCGGGGCGGCTTGTCAAAACAATCATATACACCGCGCCGGAGCCGCAGGACGGCCCGCGCGTGCGTGCAGTCAAGTCACGCATGACGACCGCTGCACAGAAGGCTATGAACGACAAGGCGGCGCGCGTGAAGCTGGAAATGCTGCTGGCCGCGAACTTCGGCCCGCGCGATCTCTTTGTGACGCTGACTTACCGTGACGAGAATCTACCCGCCAAGCGCGCCGGTGCGATCAAGAACGTACGCAACTTTCTTAAGCACTTGCAGGAGCACAGGAAGGCGCGAGGTCAGACACTCAAGTACATATACGCTACCGAAGGCAAGCACGGCGGAGGGCGGCTGCATCACCATATCGTGATAAACGCTGCCGGTGACGATATGGAGACGGTACGTAGTTTGTGGCCGTATGGCGACGTTGTAGACTTCGAGTATATCGGGACGTATGACTACGAGCAGCTTGCCCGCTACATCACCAAGGAGAGCGTAGAGCAGCGGCCTGTGGGGACGCAGATGTGGACAGCAAGCCGCAACCTCGAAAAGCCTATTGTGCGCAGCGAGTACGTTGACAACGATGCGTCGCTTACCGTGCCGCTCGGCTGCCACATTCTGGAGAAAGAGGAGCGCGTAAGCGAGTTTGGCAGCTATTGTTATATATCAAGTACCAATTCCGCGCCGCTATGATCACGCGCGATCTCGGCTGCTGAATCCAAAGCAACAGGGGAACTCTGAATCTCTGTTTCCCCACTTGTAGTAGAATATAACTTTAGAACAGGCAGTGGAGAAATTTGCACAGAGACCTTGCGCAAACGGCCGCGGCGGGCTATCATGACGGCAAGAGCCGCGCGAGCGTGAGAAATTATCCCCCCTCTGGCGGAGGGGGAGAGAAAGAAGGCAGGCAAACCGAGAGCGCCGCCATTTCCGACGACGAGCGAAAAAAGCCGAGGGGGTACGCGCACGGTACCACACGGGCGCGCGGGGTCGCGTTTCCCGCCCGCGATCAACGCGAGCGCAAAGGCTGCGAAAATTAAGCGAAAAAAGAGCTGAAAAAATGGCGAGCGACGCCCGTAAACCATCCAGCCTTGGGCGCACGGCTGCGCGCGCCGGTATCCTTGCCCCCTCCCCCACTTCGGAAAGTTTGACTCCCTCACGGCGAAAACCGCAGGCCCCCACACACAGGAAAATTTTTCCCCACGCAGCGAGCTGCAAAGGCTCTTTTGCGGCTGCAAAATTTCCTCCTATTTTTTCTCCAACACCGATGATTTGACGCCGCCAGCGCATACCACGCAATAACACAAAAGCCTTGAAAAACAAGGCGTGAGAGCAAGACCGCGCACCACAGGAAAGACGCCCGAGCAGTTCAAATCTGGGTGTCACCTCCAGAAGTTAGGATTTCAAGCAGAAATGTTTGAAATCCTTTCTTTTTATATTAAATTAGTCGCATTTTTGTGCTTTTCAAATCCCGGTTTTCTCTGAAAATCGTCCGAAATCTCCGTTTAGGGGAAAGGGTCTGCATTTTTTGCTCTGTTTTCCCTTTGATTTTCCCTTTACAGCAAATCGATCAATGCCTGTGCTGCTTGGCACAGGCCTTGTTTGTTTTCTTCAGAATACCGCCGTCAGCAGCATGTAATAGCCGCAGGCGATGAGAACGGTGAGCAGAAACAGCGGCAGGAGCTTTTTGACCGTGGCGAAAAATGTGACGCCGAAATAGTCCGAGATGATCGCCGTGCAGATGTGCGTGGGGCTCAGCTGACTCGAGGCGAAGCTGACGCTCATCAGCAGCGCCAGCAAAAACGCGCCGCCGTTCGGGATCATGGTGTAGGCCAGCGGGATAAAGGCCGCGGCCGCGGCGCTCGATCCCGCGACCAGCGTGCCGAACGCGTACAGAATCACAAGCACCAGAAATGCCGGAATGGGTAAATGCTCAAAATACGTCGGCAGCACGTCGATCACGCCGCCAAGGATCAAAAGGTCCTTGAAGACATACGTCATCGTAATACCGAGCAGCGACTTTAGGTCAAAGCCCTTGACGAGCGCATCGCGCACCTCCTGCGCGGAGAATTTTTCGACCAGCGCGTTGACAGCCGCGACGACCGCCACGACGGCCCACGTCGGCAGCGAGAACACGATGATCACCGCGATCGCCAGCAGCAGCGACCACAGGCTCCGCAAGAGCAGACGCACGCACTCTTTCTTGCTGCGTCCCGTCTCGCCGACTGTGCGCGGCACGCGGTGCAGATAGACAAGGTAAATTGCCAGAAGCGTCAGCAATGCCATCGGGATCATCCATACGAAAAAAGATGAAATGGAAATGCCGCTGATGCTGCACGCCACGATAACGCCCGTGAACGTCGGCACCATAGCCTCGGGAATGTGGCGGAGGTACGTGGCGACCGCCGCCTTTTCATCGTTTTTGAGGTGGTCGCCCGCCATCGTGTCCACCATGCCGCCGCAGATCGTCACGGTGGCGGGGCCCTGCATCAGGCCGATGAACATGCAGGCAAGCGACGTGTTGAGCCTCGGGTCGTGCATTAGTCCATTCATCGCCCGCTGTGCATCCTCGAACCGATGGCGCAGGTCAAGCTCGTAGACGAGCACCGAGATCACGTACATCGCAATGTTCACTGACCAGACGTCCCAGCCCGTGAGCGTGTGCAGCGCCGTCTGCCCCGCCGTGGCGAGCGGCAGGCGGAACATCACGATCATCAGAAGCGAGCCGAAAATCATCGCAAGATAAAGTGGCAGGCGTTTGTTGAGCAGGGCGAGGATCACCACAAAGATGATCAGAACTTTGATAAGTGCCATGGTGCTGACTTCCTCTCTCCATTTCCCGCGCAAAGCAAGAAAAAGGCCGGGCGGCCACTTTTAGGGTACCGTCCGGCCAAAATGCTATTGCGTAGTGCCTTAGTGCTTCTCTCAGGCCTTCTGCTCTCTCGGCAGCAGGTGGATAGCGTGCTTCGGGCAGTTGGGCGCGCAGATGGTGCAGCCCCAGCACTTGTCCACATCGTAGTGCACCTTGCGGTTGTCGTCCTTGTAGAACGCACCGAAGTTGCAAATCTTCGTGCACTTGCCGCAGTTGACGCACTCGTCCTCGTGCCAGTCAATCTTCCAGTTGGATTCGGGATAGATCAGGCGGGAGCCGGCCTTATAGGCCATCTGCATCGGGAAGCAGCACAGACCGTCGCAGTTGCAGATGAAGCCGTCCTCGCCGTTCTGCATGAGGCCGCTGGCGTTGAACTCGCGCACCTTCTTTTTCATGTCCTCAGGGCTGATGGGCTCGCCCATGCCGCGGTCGACCGCGCTGTTCGGCCCGTCGTTCATGTTGACGCACACATTGAGCTTGCGGTCGTGGAAATACTTCTGGCTCTTGCAGTTGCAGGGCACAAGATGGATGCTGCCGTGATGCCCGTCGATGATCTTATCGAACTCCTCGAGCGTCAGATACGTCTGGTTGTGGACATAGACGCCCTCACCGGCGACCTTGGCCCTCACTTGCGGCAGATAGATCGACTGATAAATCTCTGTCTGCCAGTCGTAGAGCGCCTCGATGAGCTCTCTCGGCAGACAGCCGAACTCATAGTACTCAAACTGCGCATAGTAGGAATAGCGGCTGTAGAAGTCGCTGATCTTCCAGGTCGGCTCGTCCGCATCCGTGACCTTGTTGAGTACGTTGCGGGAGTACATGCGGTTGATGAGCACGTAGGGCGACGCGGCCAGCCGGTTCTTCTCCATGAGCTTACGCAGCTCCTTTTCCGTCATGGGCTCCTTGCCCATCAGAAGAATGACCTGCCATTCCTCCTCGTGCACCATCAGGTCGGCCACTTCGTCGAACTGCTCGGGCACTCCAAAAAGCTCGTGCGCTTTCTTGCGATCTTCGTCGCTCAGCTTGCTGGTCAGTAAAGACATATTGCTATCTCCTCTTTTTATTGCTTGCCTGATTTCTTATTTTATCTGCATTGCCTTTTCGGGGGCGCTATCCTCCGCCCTCCACAGCAATGATACAACGATGCTATGAAGCATTCTTATTTTATCATAATGCTTCGCCGACGAATTATCGTTGAATCCGCAGCGCATTGCCGCCCGCTTCGCCATGCGGCCGCCCAACGGATTCAACGCTTTTTTCAACGGTAACTTAGTATAATCTTTTCATGCCAAACGCTCAAGCGTTTCTGCGTTATGCACAAAAGTGGCATGAACCGGCAAGCGGCTGTTTCTTTCGCAAAAAAGCGGCTTGTCATTCCCCCAGCGTTGGCGTATGATGAAAAGGTAGTCTGATTCCCCCTCGGAATCTGTCTTTCTCGTATTTGCTTTTTTTACTCTCCCATTCCGTTTCAAGGAGGTTCCCGCACAGTGGACGTTTTAATCACCCAAAAGAAAATGACCGACTCCGAGGCCTTTGTCAAGGCCCGCGGCGGCGGCAACCTGATTGGCAAGGCCATGTACGGCGGCGGCAAGATCACGATGAAGCAGCTCTATTTGCAGAGCTTTGAAGTCGTGTTCGACGCCTATTTCAAGCCCGGCCTTGTGGAGCGCTTTTTCACCCGCAGGGGCCAGATGGGCGGCAACTCGCAGAAGATCTGCATGATCGTCGAGGGCACGCGCTGCACGGCGAGCTACCACGAGCAGCCGTTACCGCTTTACGAAGCCGACCTCGATCCTGACATGTGCCAGGATTCCACCTTCGACAAAGAGAAGATCATCGCCCAGGCCAAGCGTGTCGCCATGCGCATCATGCGCCGCCACTCGGGCCACATCATCACCTCGATGGAGGTCGCATCCTACCGTCCCTTCTACCGCCCGTACTACGTCGCGTTCTACGGCGAGATGGAGATGGGCAAAAAGGTGCGCTACATCGCCATCGAGGCCGACGGCTACAAGACCGACAGCTCCCTGTAAGAAAGCGAAACCCACATTTTAAGAGGTACGATCCGATATGAACACTGTTACGCTTGGCGGCACCGCCACCATCAACGACCTCGTCAGTGTCGCGCGCTTTGGCGCGAAGGTCGCGTTTTCCAAAGAATATGAAGAGCGCGTCAACCACTGCCGCGCCCATGTCGACCGCTTCAGCCACGAAGGCAAGGCCATCTATGGCCTGACCACGGGCCTTGGTGACAACTGGAAGAAGTTCATCCCCGAAAAGGACCGCGAGACGATCCAGCGCAACAACATCTACGCCCATACCTGCGCCGTCGGCGAGCCCATCGCCGAGGAGTGCACGCGCGCAATGATGTTTGTCATGCTCTGCCACTTCGGCTCCGGCCATACGGGCATCCGTCTTGAAACGCTCGCGCTGATCCGCGACATGCTCAACGCGGGCATCAGCCCCATCGTCCCCGGTCATGGCTCCGTCGGCTATCTGACGCTCGAGGGCCACATCGGCATGGTGATGATCGGCGAGGGCAAGGCCACCCATCAGGGCGAAACGCTTGACGGCGCGGAGGCGCTCGAGCGCGCGGGACTCAAGCCCGTCGTGCTTTCTTCCAAAGAAGGCCTTATCCTGCTCTCCGGCACCACGTCCGTCACCGCGTTCGCGTCGCTTGCGATCTATGACGCGCAGACGCTCAGCTTGACGGCAGACATTGCGGGCTCTTTCACGCTCGAGGTGCTCAAGGGTACGCTGATGGCTATGGACGAGCGCCTGATGGCCGTGCGTCCGCACCCCGACCAGATCAACACCGCGGCCAACATCCGCGCCATTTTGAAGGACAGCCCCATGCTTGAGCGCTACCGCGGCCACCGCGTGCAGGACGCGCTGTCCATCCGCTGCATGCCACAGCTCCACGGCCCGGTCAAAAAGGCCGTCAAGGACGCGCAGGCGACGCTCGCTATCGAGCTCAACTCGTCCGTCGACAACCCGCTCATCTTCGATGAAGAGGACGGCGGTGCGGTCGCGCTGATGGGCTGCAATGCCGACGGCACCTATGCTGGTATGGCGTCCGACAACCTCTGCATCGCGATCACGGATCTGTGCAAAATGAGCAACAGCCGCATCGACCGCCTGCTCAACAGCTTGGTGAGCGAGCTGCCGGCGTTCCTCAACAAGAACGCCGACTTCAACAACGGTCTCATGATGATCCAGTACGCCTCCGCGGGTCTTCAGGGCGAGCTGCGCATCCTTGCGCACCCCGCCGTGGTCGACAACCTGACCACCTGCGCCAACCAGGAGGACTATGTCAACATGGGCTACAACGCCGCCAAGAAGGCCTATGACTCGATGCACCTTGCCAAGTATATCCTCGCCGCCGAGCTCATCTGCGACGGTCAGGCGCTCGACTGCTATGAGGATAAGCGCTGCGCCAAGGGCACGCAGGCCATCTACGACCTGCTCCGCAGCAAGGTGCCCGAGATGGACAACGACATGCCCCTCACGCCGTATCTCGAGGCCGTCGCCCAGCAGATCATCGACGGCGCGTATATCCGAACCGTGGAAGCGAGCGTCGGCGCGCTGAAGTTCTAAAGGAGAATGCCATGATCGAGCACGAACACGTCCATGAGCACAGCCACGGGCACCCCCATGTGCACGGGCATGTCCATGACCCCGAGCAGACGAAAAAGATCAGCAACCGCCTTGCGCGCGCCATCGGGCACCTCGAATCCATCAAAAAGATGGTGGAGGACGACCGTGACTGCTCCGAGGTGCTGATCCAGCTCGCCGCGGTGGAGTCCGCCATCCGCTCGACCAGCCGCCAGATTTTGCGCAACCACATGGAGACCTGCGTCACCGCCGCCATCCAGCAAAATGACGAGGAGACGCTCTCCGAGCTTTACCGCGCGATCGACGAGCTTCTAAAATGACAAGTGAAAAAACGTCCGGCTGAATATCAGCCGGACGTTTTTTATTGGAATGTTCTTCCTTTTGCATAGCGGGCAAAAATGCGCGCAAACTAAGCGCGGCAAACGCCAAAACAATTTTTTCAGGAGGACAAATCTATGACCGATCATACCAATAACGGCTGCTCCTGCACGCCCAACACCTCTATTCGCTGCGCCGTGACCAACTGCGCCAACCACTGTAAGGACGCCCAGTACTGCGGTCTGAACGCCATCCAGGTCGGTACGCACGAGGCCAACCCCACCATGGACCAGTGCACCGACTGCCAGAGCTTCAAGAAGCAGTAATTTTTGCAGCCGCCCCTTAAGGCGGCCGCTACATTGCATCGAAAAAGGCGGTGACGGCATGACGGAAAAGGGCAAATACCGCGTCTGCGGCGCGCTCGCAGGCACGGTGAACGGCTTATTCGGCGGAGGCGGCGGCATTCCGCTCGTCTTTTTGCTGCGCTCGTGGGCAAAGCTCTCCGACAAGATGGCACTCGCGACCTGTGTGGCCGTCATCTTCCCGTTCTGCCTTGTGTCGGTGCTCGTGTACGCGTTCCGCGGCGCGCTGCCGCTCGGAGAGGCGCTCCCCTACCTTGTCGGCGGGCTTGCAGGCGGATGGATCGGCGGCAGGCTCTTCAAGGACGTGCCGAACACATGGCTCAAGCGCATTTTCGCGCTGTTTCTGCTCTATGGCGCGGTGAGGTACCTTCTGTGACGGACTGGCTCTTTCCCGCGCTCTGCGGGCTTTTGACGGGAATCCTCTCGTCCTGGGGCGTCGGCGGCGGGACACTGCTTCTTTTATGCATGACGCTCTTTTTCGGCGTGGAGCAGCGCACAGCGCAGGCCATCAACCTGCTCTATTTTCTGCCAACCGCGGGCATCTCGCTCTTCGCGCATCGCAAAAACGGATATCTCGACAAAGCCGTCCTGCGCGCGGCCATCCCGACCGGCACACTCTGTGCGCTCGCCGCCGCGTTTTTGACGACAATGGTCGACAGCAGCGTCTTCCGCAAGCCGTTCGGGCTGTTCCTGCTCTACGCGGGGCTGTCGATCCTCTTTGAAAAGAAGAAAAACAGCAAAAAAGAAACGCCGTGACTTTCGTCATGGCGTTTTCGATTCTATTCAGATGCGCAGCGCCGTTTCCAGCGCGATATAGAGCTTGCCGAGGTCGTGGTTCGCGCCGCGAAGATTGGCGACATCGTAGCCGCTCTCCTCCAGCACGTCGCCTGCCTCGAGGAAGTTATAGAGCGATAAGCCGTAAAAACTGCACACCGCCTGCACACCGGCGAGCTCCATCTCCACGGCGAGACAGCCCTCGCTTCTTCGCTGCGCGACGAGGCCCGCAGTCTCGCGGATCATGGCGTCCGTCGTCCAAACCCGCCCCGTCACGTGCGGGACGCCCAGCTCGGTAAAGATGGCCGAGAGCTTCCGCGCGTTCTCGACCGTGATGTAGTCGGACGGCGCAGCAAAATAGTACGAGCAGCCCTCGCCGCGGTAACTCTCCGTCGGGACGATGAATTTGCCCCTCGTCGTCTCCCGATTCAAGCTCCCGCAGGAACCGAACATCACGAACTTCGACGCACCGACGATCCAGCTCGCCTCATAGCACTCCGATGCGGCAATCGCCGAGCCGATGCCCGAGAGGTAAAACGCGATGTCCTTTCCCTTGTAATTCATGCGGTAAATGGGGATATTCCCGTTGCACGCACCGATCAGGCCGATCTTTTCACTGGGAAAGGTGTCCAGCAGATGCTGATAGATCTTCTGCGAAAACAGGATCAGGCACGTTTCGACAAGGTGCTTCTGCTCGCCGTAAAAGTCCCGCAGGCTGATGACGGGTTCAGTCTTATCGTCAAAGCAGTCGGTGATCATCTTTTCAGCGCTGGTCCGTCAGTTTTTCGAGCGCGTCTTTTGCGGCCATCTGCTCGGCTTCCTTCTTGCTGCGGCCCGTGCCCTTGCCCACAGCGCCGCCGTTGAGCAGCACTTCAAAATAGAACGTCTTGTCATGGTCGGGACCGCTCTCGCCAAACAGGCGGTAGGAAAGCGTCTGGTTCGGCGTGCGCTGCACGAATTCCTGTAAAATGGTCTTATAGTCGCGGCGCTTTTCCTCGGCGACCTCCTCGCGCTCGGTATCGAGCAACACTCGGTGGATGAGCGCGCTGGCCGCGCTGATGCCGCCGTCAAGATACACCGCGGCAAACACCGCCTCGGTCGCGTCGGCCAGGATAGACGGACGCGTGCGGCCGCCGCAGCTCTCCTCGCCGTTGCCGAGCTTTAAGTATTTTCCAAGCTCCAGGCGCTGCGCGACCTCGTGCAGGCTGTCCTCGCACACGAGCAGCGCGCGGATGCGCGTCAGCTCCCCCTCCGGCGCGGTAGGATGCTTGGCAAACAGATACTCCGCCGTCACAAAGCCGAGCACGCTGTCACCCAGGAATTCCAGGCGCTCGTTGCTGAAAAAGTTTGCGCCGCGGTGCTCGTTGGCATACGAGCTGTGGCGCAGTGCCTCTTCGAGCAGCGCCGGATTTTTGAAATGATATTGCAGCTTTTCTTCCAAGGCCTGCATGGTTTTTCCTCCTGATAAAAGGACGCCCCGCGCAAAGCGGGGCGGCTTTTTTCTTCTTAACCGAGCTTTGCGTTCAAGTAGCGCACGCAGTCGCCCACCGTCTTGAGCGAGGTCAGCTCTTCTTCGGGGATCTCGTCCAGCTCAAACTCTTCTTCCATGGCCATCACCAACTCAACAAGATCCACAGAGTCGGCGCCAAGATCTTCTTCGAAAGAGCTGTCCATCGTGATCTCATCGGGATTGAGCGCGAACTGCTCCGCGATCAGCTTCTGCATCGTCTTAAAAATTTCTTCGGGACTCATAATCTCTTTTACTTCCTCTCACGGTTTTGGTTCTTCCAAATGATACGGCAAAGGCACAGGACTGTCAATACCCATTTTTTCGCTTTTGGGCATTCGCCGCATTCTGTCTTTCGTCAGATCCGCATCTTGTCGATGTTTTGCGTGATGTCGTCAATGATACCGCTGCGCGCGACCTCCATCGCCTGACGCACCGCGTTGCAGATGCCGACCTCGCTCGCGCTGCCGTGCGCCTTGACGACGGGCTTTGAAATGCCGAGCAGCGCCGTGCCGCCGACTTCGTTTGCGTCGAGCATCTTCTTAAAGTCCGCAAGCCTGCCTTTGAGCAGCAGTGCAGCCAGTTTCGTCCCCGCGCTGTGCAGGAGCATCTCCTTGAGTTTGACGGAAAAGAGCTTGCCCGTACCCTCGATGCTTTTGAGCATGATGTTGCCGCTGTAGCCGTCGGCCACGATGACGTCACATGCGCCGAGCAGCGCTTCCTTCGCTTCAATGTTGCCAATGAAGTTGAGGTGCCCCGCCTCGCCCGCTTCTCTGAGCTTCTGATACGTCTCGCGGCGCAGCGTGTCGCCCTTGCTCTCCTCCGCGCCAATGTTCAGAAGGCCCACGCGCGGTGTTTCAACGCCGAGCACCTTCTGCGCGTAGTAGCTGCCAAGGTAGGCAAATTGCAGCAGATACTCCACCGTACACTCGGCGTTTGCACCGCAGTCGATAAGCACCGCTCTGCCCGTTGCCGTCGGGATCGTAGGGGCAAGCGCCGCGCGGCGAAGGCCGCGAATGCGCTTGACGACGAGCGTCGCGCCTGCAAGGATCGCGCCCGTGCTGCCTGCGCTGACAAAACCGTCCGCCTCACCGTTGTGCAGCATCGTAAGCCCCACGGTGAGGGAAGAATCCTTTTTCCTCTTGAACGCCGTAGCCGGATCGTCGCAGATCTCGACGACCTCCGTCGCGTTCACGATCTCCACGCCTGTGGGAAGCACCGCGCAGCCGCACTCGCGCAGCGTTTTCTGGATCTCTTCCTCTTTTCCGGCAAGAAGGATCTCCGCGCCGTACCGTTCGTGTGCCATCAGCGCGCCCTTGACGGGTGCAAGAGGTGCAAAATCGCCGCCCATGGCGTCAACAATGATCTTCATGGGATCACTCCTTCCTGTCGCTCAATACCGCTTCGCGCAGCGCATCGATATGGCCGAGCGCGCGCTCGGCAAGCGCCGCGTTTTTCACGCGCTTGCCGCCCCTGACGCGATAGCCAAGCGGCGGCATGATGCCAAAATTCACGTTCATCGGCTGAAAATCCGAGACCGTCGTATCACTGATGTAAAGCCCCAGCGCGCCGATGGCCGTCTCGCGTGGGAAATCGACGGGCGGTTTGCCTTCGAGTCTTCTTG
>ERZ780167.1853-NODE-1853-length-17603-cov-3.275473_pt1 | contig 17603 bp, 13 predicted proteins | sample MGYA00510982_ERZ780167 | MGnify/ENA primary metagenome ERZ780167 (study PRJEB29588, sample SAMEA2146107) | human gut metagenome | biome: human gut; feature: human-associated habitat; material: faeces | place: Denmark | collected 2008/2010 ... | reverse complement strand
TTATTTTGTGTTATTTTTCTTTTATAATGACATTATGGTTCTTTTACTTATATTTAACAAAATATTCTCACTTTAAAATGATAAATATGTTAGTATATATTGTATAAGTTCTAATAAATGAAATATTAAAATTAAACATACAAATCAATCATAAAAATATTTGTAAATAGGAGGTGTTTTTATGCCATCTGCATATGCACATTATAAATTTGGAAAAATGGTAATTCCCGGATTACCAAAAGATATAAAGAATGTTATTAAGAAATATCCCGCTCCGTTTAAGGCAGGGTTACAGGGACCTGATTTTCTATTTTATTACAGGGCTTTTTCGAAAAACAAAATTAATCAGATAGGCGTTTCTATTCATCATAAAGATTTTTATCCTTTTATGACACACGCCGTTAAGATTGTAAATAAATACGGAAAAAACAGTTCGCAGTACAGTTACCTTTTAGGACTTATTTGTCACTATGTATTGGACAAAAACTGTCATCCTTATGTTAAGGTAACAATGGATGAAACCGATTGTGGGCACATTGAAATTGAGGGTGCTTTTGAGCATAAGCTTCTTGTTGAAGACGGATATACTCCTGAAAGTTTTCCTATGCACCATTTAATTCCAACTAAGGAAAGTGTTGCTGAAAGTATGTCGCCTTTTTATAATCAGATTTCAACATACACAATTCACGCTTCACTTAAATGGATGTATATAATCAAGAAGTTCTTTGTTGCGCCACATAAAGCAAAAAGGACATGCATTGATTTATTAATGCATGCCACTTTTCATTATAAAAGTTTATATGGTCACGTTGTTGAACCTGACAGTAATCCTAGATGTGAACATCACTTAGATTACTTGTACGAATTGTTTGAAAACTCTGCGACTGAAGCAGTTTATTTAATTCAAAATTTCAATAATGCTTTATACGGAGATGTGTTGTCAAACAAATTTCGTTATGATTTTAGCGGGACTCTTTATTTTTAACAGGTCCGCATGATTCTCTTTCAACTAACTCACAAGGCATTTTTACATTCAATGGAGTTGTTATGCTACAGTTAGTAGCTCCAAAAAGGAAGTTGGCACCATACTGTCCCATATCATATGCAGGTGCATGTATGGTTGTCAATGTTGGAGTTGTATAATTACAAATCTGTGCATCATCAAATCCAATAACTGAAATATCTTCAGGAATCTTTAATCCGTTTTCTTTAATAGCCTTCATTGCTCCAAATGCAATATAATCACTTGCCGCAAATACGGCTGTTGGCATATCTTCGGACTGAATAAATTCACTCATCATACTATATCCTGATTCAATGGAATATTGTCCTTCTTTTAAATATTTATCATAATCAAGACCATGTTCTGAACAATATTTTACATATTCCTTAATTCTTTCATCATCAAAAACTTCATCAGTATCTAAAATTTCTCGTCCGCCTAAAAATCCAATCTTTGTATGACCTAGTTTTGTAAGATAACTCATTGCTTTATTTACTGCATATTCAAAGTCTAATGTAAATGATGTAACACTATAATCTGCTACAGGCATATCTAAGAATACAATATTTTTAGATATTCTCTTTAATTCTTTCACTTCTTTTTTGCTAAACTTTCCAATGCAGATAAGTCCATTAATATTTTCAAGATAATCCATATAATTAACATCTGTCTTGAAAGCTCTTACTATCTGAATACAATTTTTTATACAAAAATCTTCAATACCATTACGAACTGAAAGATAATATGTATCCTGAAGTTCCTGCTCTGCTGAAAACCACTGAACTATACCCAATCTGAATGTGGCCTTTGTACTTCTTCCTACTTTTTTGTAGTTTAATTTTTTTGCAGCATCAATTACTTTCTGCTTAGTTTCCATCGTTGTACTTAAAGATGAATCATTATTAAGTATTCTTGAAACTGTTGTAATACTTACTCCTGCCATTTCAGCAATATCTTTTATTGTTGCCATTTCTTCTCTCCATTCTTCCATTCTATATAAGATTACAATCCATGTAATCAAACTTTCGGTATTTTCTGCTCAAATTTAATGCTATTCTATAGTAATAAACTTTCATAAATTTTGCAATACTTTTTACTAAAGTTTTACTTTTTCTTTTACCGAATCGTTTTTATTTATTTTTCCCTTATTCACTTGTTACAGTTTTTGATTCGACTATTTGTGCAATATATTCAAACTTTATTTTTTTATCAAAAAACTATTGATATTTTACTAAAAAAGTTATACATTTTAGTTAAACAAATTTTACAGTAAAAACGAAGTAATTTTTTTATGTATCGGGAGGTTTTCAATGACAAACGTAACAACATTAAAGAATCAGTTTTTGAATAATGAACACGATAGCACATTGGCTGATTTATATTATGATGATGCAGAAATGATTAAATACCAGAAAGAAAGATATGTTAATGCATTAGATAAATATATAGAGCTTTTCGGTGAAGAGAACGTTGACATTTATAGTGCACCGGGAAGAACTGAAGTAGGTGGTAATCATACAGACCATCAGCACGGTATGGTTTTGGCCGCCTCTGTTAACTTAGATGCAATTGCAATTGTTGGAAATAATGACAAAAATACTATTGAACTTTTTTCTGAAGGTTATTCACCATTAAGCATTAGTCTTGACAACATTGCTGTTAACGAAGCAGAATTTGGTACTACTTCTGCTTTAATTAAAGGTGTTATTGCAGGAATGAACGACCACGGTTACAAAACAGGTCCTTTTAAGGCATACGTTACAAGCGATGTTTTAAATGGTGCAGGTCTTTCTTCTTCAGCAGCATTTGAAGCAATTATCGGAACTATTCTTTCAGGTTTATATAACGATATGAAAGTTTCTCCAATTGATATAGCAATTATTGGTCAGTATGCTGAGAATGTATTCTTCGGAAAACCTTGTGGTCTTATGGATCAGATGGCTTGCTCAGTTGGTGGATTTGTACATATTGATTTTAAAGATCCTGCTAATCCTATTGTTGAAAAAGTTGATTTCGACATTGCAGATAAGGGTTACAGCCTTTGTATCGTTGATACTAAAGGTTCACACGCAGACTTAACAGATGACTACTCTGCCATTCCTAAAGAAATGAAAGAAGTTGCAGCTTTATTTGGGAAAGAATTTTTAAATGATATTCCGGCTGAAGAATTTTTCAGTAAACTTCCTGAGATTTTCAGAAAAGTTGGAGACAGAAATATTTTGAGAGCTATGCATTTCTTTAAGGACAATGAACGTGTTCAGAAAGAAGTTGACGCTTTAAAAGCTGATGACTTTGACACATTTTTATCTTTAATTAAGGAATCAGGAGATTCTTCTTACAAGCGTCTCCAGAATATTTATTCTAACCATGATTTCCAGAACCAGCCTGTTTCAATAGGTATTGCAATTAGCGAAAATGTTTTAGGAAACAATGGTGTATGCAGAGTACACGGTGGTGGTTTTGCCGGCACTATACAGGCTTTTGTTAAAACTGATTTTGTACCTGAGTATAAGAAAGCTACAGAAAGTATTTTCGGTGAAGGTGCATGTCATGTATTAAAGATTAGAAAGTATGGAGGTGTTAAAGTATTATGATTAACGTCTCAGAATTAGATAAAAATATAAAAAAATTAGTACAGTATGGTATTAATTCAGGTTTAATTCCTGAATCAGAAAGAAATTATTCAACTAATATGATTTTGGATGCTTTTGGCAAAGATGATTACTCTGATCCTGATATTTCAGGTGAGGAGATTAATCTTGACAATATATTAGATAACCTTTTGGATATTGCCTGTGAAATGAAGCTTATTGAAGACTCTATTACTTACAGAGACCTTTTTGATACAAAGCTTATGAATTTCATAATGCCACGTCCTTCACAGGTTTCAGAAATCTTTTGGAAAAAATATAGCAATTCTCCAAAAGAAGCAACCGATTTCTACTATGATTTTTCTACAAAAACTAATTACATTAGAAAATCACGAGTAGAAAAGGATTTAAAATGGACTGTTCCTTCACAGTACGGTGAAATTGACATTACTGTTAATTTATCAAAGCCGGAAAAAGATCCTAAAGCTATTGCAGCCGCAGGAAAAGCTGCTTCATCTTCTTATCCGAAGTGTCAGCTTTGTATGGAAAATGAAGGCTATGCAGGTCGTGTAAATCATCCTGCAAGACAGAACCATAGAATCATTCCTATTACTATCAATGATTCAAACTGGGGATTTCAGTATTCTCCATATGTTTATTATAACGAACATTGCATAGTATTTAACGGACAGCATGTACCAATGAAGATAGATAAAGCAGCTTTTAGAAAATTATTTGATTTTGTTAAGCTCTTTCCTCATTATTTTCTTGGTTCAAATGCAGACCTTCCAATTGTTGGAGGTTCAATTTTAAGCCACGACCATTTCCAGGGGGGTAATTATACTTTTGCCATGGCAAAGGCTGATATTATCAAAGAATTTTCAGTTGATGGTTTTGACGATGTTAAATGTGGTATTGTAAAATGGCCTTTATCAGTTATCAGATTACAGTCAAAAGACAGTGACAGAATAATTGAACTTGCCGACCATATTTTGAAGGCTTGGAGAGGCTACACTGATGAGGATGCATTTATTTATGCTGAAACTGACGGAACACCACACAATACCATAACTCCTATTGCAAGATTTAAGGATGGTATGTTTGAACTTGATTTAGCATTAAGAAATAACATTACTACAGAAGAACATCCTTTAGGTGTATATCACCCACACGAAGAACTTCACCATATTAAGAAAGAGAATATTGGTTTAATTGAAGTTATGGGTCTTGCAGTACTTCCCTCAAGATTAAAAGGCGAGATGAATTTACTTGCTGAATATATTCTTGAAGGAAAAGATATTCGCAAAAACGAAGCTATTGAGAAACATGCCGATTGGGCATACGGTTTTCTTGCCAACTATGATGACGTTAATAAAGATAATGTTATGGACATTATTCAGGCAGAAATCGGAAAAGTTTTCGTAAAAGTTTTAGAAGACGCAGGCGTTTACAAATGTACACCTGACGGCTTAGAAGCATTTTTGAGATTTATTAAAACTTTATAGTTTTATTTCTATATTTGTTAACATAGGCAAAACTACTTTTTCATTCCCTCCCCTTTTTCATATTTTCTCGTAGTTTTGCCTATTAAAAATTAGGAGGATTATAATGACAGTTAAAGATTTTGGAATTACAAAAGATGGTATTGTTACTAAGCTTTACACCTTAAAAAATAATAATTTAGAAATTAGTGTAACTGATTTTGGTTCAACTCTTGTAAGCATTGTTGTTCCTGACAGAAATAACAAGCCTACAGACATCGTTTTAGGATATGATGATGTATCAGGATATGAAACAGATGACGGATATTACTTTGGTTGTAATGTTGGAAGATGCGCCAACAGAATAGCTAAAGGACATTTCGCGCTAAATAACACAGAATACAATCTTGATATTAATAACGGGCCAAATAACCTTCACAGTGGTCTTAATCCATATTCTAAACGTGTATGGACAGTGGAAAATCAGAATGACACTTCAATTACTTTCTCACTTGAAAGCCCACATATGGATCAGGGATTTCCCGGAGCCTTAAAGATGTATGTTACTTACGAATTGTTGGAAGATGGCTTTAAGATTAACTACAATGCTACTCCTGACAAGCATACTATTATTAACGTGACTAACCATTCTTATTTTAATTTAAATGGCGAAGGTTCAGGTACTGTTTTAAATCACAGTGTAAAAATATATGCAGACAGCTTTACTCCTGCTGACGAAACATCAATTCCTACAGGCGAGATTGAAGCTGTAAAAGACACTCCAATGGATTTTAATAATTTTAAAACTATTGGCCAGGATATTAATAAAGACTACATTCCTTTAAAATATGCTAACGGATATGACCATAACTGGATTACAGATCCTACTGATTCTAAGCTTCACAATATTGTGGATGCTGTAGGTGATGTTTCGGGAATAGAAATGAAGATTTCTACTAATTGTCCGGGTGTTCAGATGTACACAGCCAACTTTGTTGAGAATGTAAAAGGTAAAAAAGACCACATTTACAATGTTAGAGAAGCTGTTTGTTTTGAACCACAGTATTATCCCGATGCTATTAATCATGATAACTTTGTAAGCCCTGTATGCAAGGCAGGATGCACATATAACAAAGATATCATTTATAAGTTTTAACAGAAAAAGTATGTATCAACTCTTTTGTTCTCCTTTACGTTGATACATGCTTTTCTTATTGCATAATTACCGTTTCAAATCTTCTTGCCAAACCTGTGCTTACACAGATTAATCTATGTAATTATTTAATCTTTTTATGTTTTACCTTACTCCAGCTCTTTGAATACACTTTCTTGTTTGCTGCATTCTTTTTGTAAGCTTTTACTCTGAAATAATAAGTTTTCTTTGATTTTAACTTCTTTATTTTAATACTTGTCTTTGTTGTATACTTAGACTTTGTTGTTTTTGAAGTAAATTTCTTTGATGTAGAATACTGTATTCTGTATCCTTTTACAGATGAAATCTTCTTCCACTTAACTGTGGCTTTCTTCTTACCTACCTTAACTGAACTTATTTTTACTCTTGCAGGAGCTTTTACCGGTTTAGGTGTTGCCACTGTATTAACCGTTGAAGGTCCCTTCTTTACTGTAATATCATAACTTCTGTCTCTCACTTCTCCAAACCAGAAATTAATATCTACCTTTCCACTTATACCACTTACCTTAGCTGTAGATGAGCTCTGCCACATACTGTAGTTGCTCTTGTAATCACAGCCATTATTATTGTACTGTGCAACCCATGTTCTCCATGTATTATCACCGCCAAGGCTTGAATCAAGATAATTGTTCCACCAGTTAAGGTTTGCATAAATACCACATTCATAGCCTGCATTCCTAATTATTCCCAGGAACTTGTTTGCAATCTTTGTTCTCATTGATTTTGAAAGCTTAGCCTGAACCGCATCTTCCATATCATAATAAATTGGAAAGTTTAATGTATGTCCCTTTATTAATCTTAAAACATGATTTGCTTCGCTTTCAGCCTGTTTAACTGAAGTAGCATATGAATAAATATAAACTCCATATGGAATATTGTTTTTTTCACATCCTGCAACATTTTCAGCCCATTTCTTATCATCCTGGCTCTTTATGTTATCTCCGTAACCACATCTGATAATTGCATAATCAACATCACTTGCAGCTACTTTCTTCCAGTTAATTGTTCCATTGTGGTAACTAACGTCTACACCTTTCATTGTGGCGCCCTTAATTACCTTCTTATTACCATTAACAAACTGACCTGCTGCATTCTTACCCCAGGCAACAACCTTTGTTGATGCAGGCTTTGTTGTGGCCGGTACTGTTGTAGGTTGCGGTGTTGTTGGTTCTTCTGTTGTTGGTTCCACTGTAGTCTCAGGCATTGTCGTTTCATCAGTTGATGTCTCAACTATTTCTCCTGTAGTAGTTTCCACTGTCGATGTTTCCACATCTCCTGTGTTCACACCTGAGCCTGTTGAATCATTAATATCTGAGTATGTTTTCTCTCCTGATATTTCAACATTTCCACTATTCTGAACTGTTACGTTGCTTTCTTCTGCCGATACCGTGATGCCGCCATATGTAAATCCGTTTGCAAATGTTGCCGTTGTCATTAATGTTGCAACAAGTAAACTGCAAACTTTCTTCTTTAAGTTATTTCTCATCCCTACTCCTTACTTAATCATTCTCCTATTTCTTTACAATAGTATCTAAAATCTGCGCTGCCACTTCTGCCTTAGATTCTAATGGTAACTCAACTACATTGTCCTTAGTTATAAGTGTTACCACATTAGTGTCTGTACCAAAACCGGCACCTTTAACTTTCAAATTGTTGGCACAAATCATATCTAAATTCTTCTTTTCAAGCTTAGCTTTTGAGTTCTCCAACATATTCTCTGTTTCCATTGAAAAACCACATACAAACTGGTTCTTCTTTCTTTTAGACATTGTTCCAAGAATATCAGTGGTTCTTTCTAACTGAATAGACTCTTCCCCATCCTTCTTCTTAATCTTCTCTGTAGCAACAGTTTTCGGTCTGTAATCAGCCACTGCCGCACTCATTATAACAATATCCTGCTGGTCGAAATTTTCATCTACTGCTTCAAACATATCCTGAGCACTTAAAACATCAATAATCTTAACAAAATCAGGTTTCTTAATTGAAGTTCTTCCCGTTACCAAAGTAACTTCTGCCCCTCTAAGCATTGCATTTTCAGCAATGGCATATCCCATTTTTCCTGTTGAATGATTACTTATAAATCTTACAGGATCAATCTTTTCAAGTGTTGGACCTGCTGTTATAAGAACTTTCTTGCCTAACAAGTCCTTTTCACAACCGATATTCTTTAAAATATATGAATAAAGCACTTCCGGTTCAGGCATCTTACCCTTACCAGTGTCGCCGCATGCCAAATATCCGCTTGCTGGTTCAACAATCTCATATCCGTAACTCTTTAACTTAGTAAGATTGTCCTGTACAATAGGATTTTCAAACATATTAGTATTCATTGCCGGAGATATAATCTTAGGGCATTTAGCCGCCATTATAGTTGTTGTAAGCATATCATCTGCTATTCCCCCTGCAATCTTTCCAATAACATTGGCACTTGCCGGTGCAACCATAAAAATATCTGCCTGTTTAGCCAATGATACATGTTCTACGCTAAATTCAAAATTACGATCAAATGTATCAACCAGGCACTTATGACCTGTAAGTGTTTCAAATGTAATAGGATTTATAAAATTTGTTGCATTTCTTGTCATTATTACGTGAACACTGCATCCCTTCTTTACAAGCATACTTGCAAGGTTGGCTATCTTATATGCTGCAATGCTTCCTGTAACTCCAAGCACAACTGTCTTTCCTTTTAACATAAAAATTTCACCTTTCCAAATTTTACTACAGAAATATGATATAATTTTTATTTTTCTAAGTCAAATAATTTTCCATGTTTTTCGTAATTAGTTACCCTTGTAATCTTATTTTCATCATCAACAAAAACAACTTTAGGCTTATTATCCTTAATTTCTGAAGGATCCATCTGGGCATAACTCATAATAATAATCTTGTCCCCAAGGCTGACCATATGAGCTGCTGCACCATTAAGACAAATCATTCCTGAACCTCTCTCTCCTGCTATAACGTATGTTTCAAATCTGTTGCCATTGTTTACGTCTGCTATCTGTACCTTTTCATATTCATAAATTCCTGATGCATCCATTAAATCCTCGTCAACTGTTATGCTTCCCACATAATCAAGCTCTGACTGAACTACTGTTGCTCTATGAATTTTACTTTTTAACATATTAATCTGCATTGTTTTATCCTTTCATCACTTCCAAATATCTTAATTGTCACAAATTATCATAATTTCAGACAGTAAAACCTACTAATTTTACTGTCTGATTTATTACCATAAATTAGTGTAAAATTGTATTATCTATTAATCTTGTTTTTCCTATGTATACCGCCATTGCAATTAACATAGGTGCTTTAATTTCTTTCTGTTGCTGCATTGTTAGTCCGTTAACTGCCTTAACATAATCGATTTTTGCAAGAGGTTCTTTTTCAATATTTTCTTTCATCTTTGCAACTAATACATCAGCGTCCTTTTCTCCATCTGCAATAAGCTGTTTAGCCAAGTTGATTGTCTGGCTTAAAACTAAAGCTGCCTTTCTTTCTTCAGGTGAAAGATATGTATTTCTTGAACTTTTTGCAAGACCGTCTTCTTCTCTGATAATTGGGCATCCTACTACTTCAATATCCATATTCAAGTCCTGAACCATATGCTTAATAATTGCAAGCTGCTGTGCGTCTTTTTCTCCAAAATAAGCTCTGTCAGGCTGTACAATGTTGAAAAGTTTGTTTACTACTGTACAAACGCCTCTAAAATGTACAGGTCTGCTTAATCCACAAAGTTCTTCTGTTAAAACTGACATATCAACATATGAACTGAAATCGTCATGATACATTTCTGATGGTTCCGGGTGGAATATTAAATCTACTCCTAAGCTTTCACAATATTTTGAATCTTTTTCAAGGTCTCTTGGATAACTGTCTAAATCTTCAGTTGGTCCAAACTGCATTGGATTTACAAAAATACTTACTACTACTTTGTCATTGTTCTCTCTTGCTTTTGTGATAAGGCTTCCGTGTCCTTCATGCAAATATCCCATTGTTGGTACAAAACCTACTGTCTGTCCTTCTTTTTTCCACTGTTTTACGTTTTCTCTTACTTCTTTTATTGTTGTTACAACTTTCATGTTGACCTCCTGTTTGTTGAAGCTACGCTTCGCTGTTATATTTGATTTTTTCAAGTTAATTATTACCGGATTGCTACGTGCTTCGCACTCTCGCAATCCTACCGCATAATTCGCATATTGCAAAGCTTCGCTTTGCTTTTATGCTCATTATCCGGGCATGTCCTAAGTTCATGCTTCCACCTTTGTGCAAGCACAGGTGGAAGCAGACCTTCGTCCATTGTAATCATTAAAAGTACAGTCTCTCTATTACTTCGTCATCTATTTTGTATGAGTGTTCTTCTGCCGGGAAGGCTCCGCTCTGAATTTCTTCCATATATTCTTTGAATGCTTTTTTCATTGTTTCGCCTACACCTGCGAACTGTTTTACGAATTTTGGCACGTAGTCTGTAAACATTCCTAACATGTCCTGATATACAAGTACCTGTCCGTCGCACTGGTTTCCTGCTCCAATACCGATTGTTGGAATATGAAGTGTTTTTGTTATTTTTGCTGCAAGTTCTGCAGGTACACATTCAAGTACTAACATTGAAGCTCCTGCTTCCTGTACTGCCTTTGCATCGTCTATTAATTTCTGTGCATCACTTTCTGTCTTTCCCTGAACTTTATAGCCACCAAGTGCATTTATTGACTGTGGTGTAAGTCCTAAATGGGCGCATACAGGAATTGATGCTTTTACTATTGCTTCTATCTGTGGGCAAACTTCTTTTCCACCTTCTAATTTAACCATGTTGGCATGACCTTCTTTCATAAGTCTGCCTGCATTAACAACTGCATCATATGGTGATGTCTGATATGACATAAATGGCATATCACAAACTAAAAATGTGTTCTTTAAGCCTCTTGATACTGCTGCACAATGATGAATCATGTCTTCCATTGTTACCTGAATTGTATCTTCATATCCAAGCATTGTATTTCCAAGTGAATCACCTACAAGAATTGTGTTTACTCCAACTTCTTCCATTAATTTTGCTGTTGAATAGTCGTAGCAGGTAAGCATTGAAATCTTCTTTCCTTCCTGCTTCTGTTTTAACAATGTACTTACCGTATTTTTCATTGTAATACTTCCTCCATCTTACTATAATCTCTATCTTTGTTTTTTATCTTTGCAATTTCCAATACTTCTTTTGACACTGCTTTATAGATTTCATTGGTTTTTTTATCAAAAACGCTCATATGTTTTCTTACTGTAGACACATCACAACGCTCAATAGGCCCCGTAAGTGCTTCTACAACGCCCTCTTCTACAATGTGCTTAACATTTCCCTTAATAATTGGTGCTAATGCATTATGAGCCGATTTTTCATCAAACCCACACTGTTTAAGCAGTTCTTCACTAAGACCTATTAAACCAACAACAAGATTGCTGGCAATAGCCGCCGCTCCGTGGTATTTAATTTTGTCATCCTTTGAAATAATACATACAGTGTTTCCGAAACTTTCAAACAATTCTTTCATTTTATTGATTTTTTCAATATTTCCTTCTATTGTGAAATAACTATCTGATAATTCCTTGTAAGATTCGTATCTGTTACTCACTGCAAAGAGTGGATGGATAGAATAGCCAAAACTTTCATATTCGGCTATACTCGAAAAGATATCTGAGGATAATGCACCACTACAATGGCACACTATTTTATTGTTAAGCAAAGGTTTATTATACTTTGCCATCCAATTTTTATGACTTGATTTTAACTGATTCCATAGATTCTCAATCTGTCCATCGGGGACAGTCAAAAATAAAACTTCACTATCCTCTACCAACTGTTCCATGTTCTCATAATACTTAGAACCGGTAAACTTTGCTGCTTCTATGGCTTCTTCATTGATTATGCTATAATAACCAACTACATTCTGGTTATTATCTGCCAAATATTTTCCAAGGGAAAAACCAACTTTTCCCGCTCCTATAAATCCAAACTTCATGAGCATCCCTCCTTCTTTCAAAATCGGGATAGTTAGTCTCATTCCTAAGATATGAGCTACCGTCGCATCAGTTTTTTATATAGTCATTTTCCTTCGGTATAGTTTCTGTCGAATACCATCCGTGGAATAATTTAGCACATTTAAAATAGTAATGCAACCTTATAGCAAAAAAAAGAATGCCATCTTATCATTCCGATAAAATAGCACTCTTTTTATTCCATCAATACCTGTTTTCAAAAATCCAAGTATTTATTATTTTGCTGTTGTTGCAGCTTCTGTTGTTTCTGCTGCTGTTGTAGGTTCTGAACCTTCCTTAACTGTTACATTTTCAGCAATATATTTCTGAACTCTCTGTGTAATTACAGCATATTCAACTTCTTTTTTACCATATGTTGATTCTAGTTCTTTTACTGATAATGAGTTCTGCTGTGCAAGTGTTTCAGCTTCTTTGTTGTAATCTGAATCTGAAGGAACTAAATCTGCCTTCTTTGCTAATGCCTGGTATACCATCTTTGTCTTTAATGATGATTCAACCTGGCTCATGATGTTGTTATCCCAGTCTTCTTTTGACATTGAAGCTGCTTCAAGATATGAATCAAGATCTACACCATACTGTGACTGAAGCTGTGATTCGTAGTTTGCATCTGCAACTTTCTTTAAGCTTTCTTTTTCTGTTGAGCTGTATGATACAACTTCACAAGAAGCTACAAAGTTTGACCAAACTTTGTTCATAATGTTTGATGTTCTCATCTGTTCTCTTGCATATTTTTCAAATGACTTAACATCTGTTACACCGTATGCACCGAATTTTTCTTTTACAAACTTGTCTGTTAACTTTGGAACTGACTTAGTTGAAATACTCTTAATTGTAAAAGTAAACCAAACTGTCTTTCCTGCAAGTTTAACTTCTTTCCCATCAATCTTTGTGTTGTTTTTGTATGTGTCAGGGAATTTTAATTTCTTAGTAAACTTGTCCCCAACTTTGTGCTGTCCTTCTAATGCTTTAGTAAATCCATCAATGTATCCGCTACTATTATTTCCAAGGTCAATTTCCTGATCAGAAGCTGTACCGCCTTCAAAAGTAACTTTCTTACCCTTATACTTAATCTGTCCTGTGTAGTCAACTTTAACTTTGTCTACTGATGAAATCTTTGCACTCTTAGTATCTTTATATGTTGCGCTCTGCTCTAAGATGTAATCAACCTGTGACTTATAACTATCATCTGTTACCTTTACATCATCTTCGTATACTGTTAACTGTGAATAATCTGCAAGCTTAATAACACCGCTGTCAACTTTAATCTTCTCATCCTTTACAGAATAAACTGTTGCTGCCTCGCTTTCGCTTGCTGTTGTTGTCTCTTTACTTGACTTTGATTTGTTGTCTTTGCTGCCTCCGCATGCTACTAATGACAATGCTAATACAGCAGAAAAACCAACTGCCAAAACTTTCTTAAACATTTTCATTTCTCCTCTACTATTTATTATGACGTGATTTTTGTTAAATCGTTTTAATTCTTAAAGAAAAAAAATAAAATCAGTCATATGTTCGGAAATTCTATACTTTCCGACTCAAACATACAACTGATTTTATCACACTTGCCTTAATAATTAAAGTATTTATTTCATTTAACTGGCATTCTGCCTACTGTTTCACAAAAAAATCACAATTTATACATTGATTGTTGCTGACATTCCAAGAATCTCTTTGTTTTCTTCCAAAATAGGATTAATAACTTCTGTAAGGAATTCGTCAACCTGTTCAGGTGAACGTCCAACATACTTTGAAGGATCCATTGTCTTCTGAAGATCTTCAAGACTCATATTAAATGCAGGATCATTTGCAATAAGTTCAAGAAGGTTGTTATCTAAACCTTTCTCCTTAACATTTTTTCCTGCTTCCATTGATAATTCACGAATCTTTTCGTGTAATTCCTGTCTGTCTCCGCCTGCCTTAACAGCATCCATCATAATATTTTCTGTTGCCATAAATGGAAGTTCGCTCATAAGTCTCTTTTCAATAACCTTGTCATAAACTACTAATCCGTCTACTACATTAAGGTATAAATCAAGAATACCATCAATTGCAAGGAATGATTCAGGAACGCTTAAACGCTTATTAGCTGAGTCATCTAATGTTCTTTCAAACCACTGTGTTGCTGATGTAATTGCAGGATTTAAAGCTGTAACCATTACATAGTTAGCTAATGATGCAATTCTTTCGCTACGCATTGGGTTTCTCTTATATGCCATAGCTGATGAACCAATCTGATTCTTTTCGAATGGTTCTTCAATTTCTTTAAGGTGCTGTAAAAGTCTAATGTCATTTGAAAACTTGTGAGCACTTGCAGCAATACCTGCTAATACATTAAGAACCCTTGTGTCCATCTTTCTTGAATATGTCTGTCCGGATACAGGGAAGCACTTTGTGTATCCCATCTTCTTAGCAATCTTGTTTTCTAATTCTTTAATCTTTTCATGGTCGCCTTCAAATAATTCTAAGAAGCTTGCCTGAGTTCCTGTTGTACCCTTGCTTCCTAAAAGCATCATGCTGTCAATAATGTAGTCAAGATCATCTAAGTCTAATTTTAATTCCATAAGCCATAAAGTTGCTCTCTTACCAACTGTTGTAGGCTGAGCAGGCTGGAAATGTGTAAACGCCAATGTAGGCTGATTTTTATATTTATCTGCAAATTTTGCAAGTTCATTAATTACGTTTATGAGTTTCTTTCTTACAAGCTTTAATGCTTCTGTCATTACGATAATATCTGTATTATCTCCAACATAGCATGATGTTGCACCAAGGTGGATAATTCCTTTAGCCTTAGGACACTGTACTCCGTATGCGTAAACATGTGACATAACATCGTGACGTACTAATTTTTCTCTTTCTTTTGCAACATCATAATTGATATCATCAGCGTTTAATTCATCAACCTGTTCCTGAGTAATGTTAAGTCCTAATTCCATTTCTGACTCTGCTAATGCAATCCATAACTTTCTCCAAGTTTTAAATTTCATGTCAGGTGAAAAAATGTATTGCATTTCCTTACTTGCATATCTTTCTGATAATGGGCTCTGGTATCTGTCGTTCATAAAAACCTCCAAAATTTTTTATTAATTAAGATTACAGATTGCGAGAGTGCTAAGCACATAACAATCCGTGTAACTATTTTTACTTGTCATACTCTCCACGAATGTCTTCCGTTGGTGGTTCCATTGGATATTCACCTGTAAAGCATCCCTTACAGATAGCCTTTCCACCTGATAATTCGATTAGTCTGTCTATGCTAAGATAAGCCAATGAATCTGAACCGATTACTTGTCTTATATCTTCTATAGTACGGTTGTGAGCTATAAGCTGTTCCTTATTTGGCACGTCCGTTCCAAAATAGCATTCACTGATAAATGGTGGTGAACTAATTCTTACGTGAACTTCTGTTGCACCTGCATCTTTAAGCATCTGTACAATTCTGTCACTTGTAGTTCCTCTTACAATTGAGTCGTCAATCATAACAACTCGCTTGCCGTTAACAGCTTCCTTCAAAACATTTAATTTTACTCGAACGCTTGATTCTCTACTCTTCTGCTGAGGTTTAATAAATGTTCTTCCAACATATGCATTCTTGACAAAAGCAGTTCCGTAAGGGATTCCTGACTGCATTGCATATCCCATTGCTGCTGCATTACCTGATTCAGGAACCCCCACAACAATGTCCGCATCAACAGGACTATCCATTGCTAAAAACTTTCCTGCCATAATTCTTGAATGATAAACACTTGTACCGTCAAAATTACTGTCAGGTCTTGCAAAATAAATATATTCAAATACGCATCTTGCCTGTTCTTCAGGCTTTAAGCATAATGATTTGTCTGATTTGATACCATCCTTGTCTATTACAACAACTTCTCCCGGCTCCACATCTCTGACAAACTCTGCATCAATTGTATCCAATGCACAAGTTTCTGAAGCCAATATGTAAGCATTATCACGCTTACCTATACAAAGAGGTTTAAAACCATATGGATCTCTTGCTCCAATTAATTTTCTAGGACTTGAAACAACAAGGGCGTACGCGCCTTTAATCTTCTTCATAGCATTTACTACTGCTTGTTCGGCTGTTTTAGTCTTAATTCTCTCTCTTGCTATGTGATAAGCTATAACTTCTGAATCGATTGTTGTCTGGAAAATAGCACCTGTATATGCCAATTCCTCTCTCAATTCGTTAGCATTAATAAGGTTTCCATTATGTGCTAACATTAAAGTTCCCTTAACATAATTAATAACCAAAGGCTGTGCATTACTTGGAATGCTTTCTCCTGCTGTTGAATAACGGCAATGACCAACACCAATGTTACCTTTTAAGCTTGCTATGTTCTCCTGGTTAAACACTTCGTTAACCAATCCCATCCCTTTTAAAAGGTCAACCTTTCTAGGTCCAAAAGTATCTGATACGGCAATACCACAGCTTTCCTGTCCACGATGCTGTAACGCAAACAGTCCGTAGTAAATTGATGATGCAACATCGTTGCCATCCAAATCATACATTCCAAAGACACCACATTCTTCATGAGGCTTGTCCGGTTCCCAAGACATTCTAGTATCCATGTGACTCATAAACTTCTCCTATTTGTATCTTACAGTATTTATTTGTTTCCGACTTACTATTTTAAGCCGAGTTTTGAGTTCATTATAGAACGTATGAGTTATAATTTCAATCCTTTATTGATATAGATTGGTGTAGAAAATGAGGATGAAGGTGAATTTTAACCGTTAAATATGTCAACTTATCTTTTAATTATTTATGTTGATTCAAACTGATTTTTTCTGCATATAATAATTTTGAGCATTATAATTTTAATGCTCATCAAATACTTGTAATCCCTTGACTACAAGTACTATTATGTTATAATCAAATCAGAGGATAGCGACGTTGATCGGCTATCGTGGCTTCGAAGCAGTTGACTGTTTCGGTATGCAGCCAATTGTGGAGCCTGACCTTGGGTTATGCGATAACCTCAAACCGAATAGGTTTTTCTAAACCGAAAGAAAACGCTTTACAAGAGTCTTGCATATGCAAGGCTCTTTACTTTTAACGTGGGGGATAAATCATATGAATCTATTACAAAAATCAGCCAGAGCCTGGAAAGAAATAATTGAATATAGATATCTCTTTGTTTATGGCTACAAAAAACAATTATATCCAATTAATCTTATTTTTTCTTTAAATGAGTATCCACATCTTGCAGGTTTTCAGTATGCAAAAGATATTGCACTCCCAAACTACTCATCTGCAAAAATAGCAGACCGTGTAATTGAAGGCA
>ERZ780167.1836-NODE-1836-length-17748-cov-5.011643_pt1 | contig 17748 bp, 17 predicted proteins | sample MGYA00510982_ERZ780167 | MGnify/ENA primary metagenome ERZ780167 (study PRJEB29588, sample SAMEA2146107) | human gut metagenome | biome: human gut; feature: human-associated habitat; material: faeces | place: Denmark | collected 2008/2010 ... | reverse complement strand
TCTGCATGGATACCTTCGGCTGGAGCCGCAAGAAGGCCGTTTTCATCAATGGCGTGCTGCTGATGCTCCTGAGCCTTCCCTGCGTGTTCGGCTACAACATCTGGAGCGACTTCCACCCCATTCTCGGCAAGGACGTGCTCGACAGCGAGGACTTCCTTGTGAGCAACCTCCTGCTGCCCATCGGTTCTCTTGTCTACCTTCTGTTCTGCGTCACCAAGTGGGGCTGGGGCTTTGACAAGTACATTGCCGAGGTCAACAAGGGCACGGGTGTCAAGCTCTCTCCCAAACTCAAGCCCTATTTCCAGTGGGTGCTGCCGGTTCTGATCGTCATCATCCTGCTGCAGGGTCTGCTGTAACTTTGCTCTTTTCTTTCTCTCTCATCCTCCCTAAATAGGAAACGCCGCAGTAAAATACTGCGGCGTTTCGCTTTTTCTCTTCCTTCTTGATTATGAACTCCGTGTAAATTATGATATAACTCGTAAATATATTTATATAAATCTATTGACAATATTTGCAGCCATGCTATGATAACATTCAGAAAGAAAAGAAACCAAGGAGGCGCATGATGAAGAAAAATCTGTACAGTCTGACGCTGTCGGACGAGGTGGTGCGCGAGGTAGACGCGCTGGCGCACCGCATGGGCACGAACCGCTCGGCGCTTGTAAACCGCATCCTTGCCGAATATGTTTCCGTGCCGACGCCGGAGCGCCGCTGGAATGACATCTTTGAAGCCATCGAAGAACTGATGACGCCCACGCGCGAGTTGGTGCCGTTTTTCTCTCCCGGCTCGTCCACGATGTCGCTCAAGTCGAGCCTTTCGTACAAGTACCGCCCGACGGTCAAGTACGAGGTCGATCTCAGCAGCGGCGATTCCCAGACAATGGGCACACTGAACATCGTCTTCCGCACACAGTCGGCAGCGCTCATTGCCGCAATGACGAATTTCTTCCGGCTTTGGGTGCAGATCGAGGACAGATGCCTTGCTCCGCTGCTCGGCAGCTCCATCGCCTGTGCGCTCTACGACGGGCGCTTTGTCCGTCCGCTTGCCATGCCGCGCGGCAAATCTTTGACTGCCGATGATGTGGCAGGCGCGATCAGCGCATATGTACAGCTTTTCGACCGGTTGCTCAAGGGTTATCTCGACGGTTCGCTCACGGCGAGCGACGTGGAAATGGCCTACCGCGGCGATCTGCGAAGCAGAGTGCTGCTCATCTAAACCAACGCTATTGTAAAAAACACGAATTTGAGGTGAACTTGAATGAATGCTGAAAAATATACGCAAAAGGCTTTGGACGCCGTCAAGACCGCGCAGAACATGGCGCAGGAAAACGGCAACCAGTATGTGACAAGCGAGCATCTGCTCTACGCCCTGCTCGATCAGGACGGTGGACTGATCGGATCCCTCTTTGGCAAGATGGGCGTCGATTGTGACGGTCTGCTCTCTGAGATCGATACTCTCATCCGCAAGCTTCCGCGCATCTCCGGCGGCAGCGGCGAGGTCTATGCCTCGCCCGAGGTCGGCAAGATTTTGAATCTCGCCGAAAAGACCGCCGAAAAGCTGCACGACGAATATCTCTCCGTCGAGCATCTGATGCTCGCCATCTTCTCCGAGGGCTCGCAGAACGTGCGCCAGCTGCTCTCAGACCACGGCATCACGAGAAGCCGCTTCTCCGACGAGCTCTCAAAGGTCAAGACCTCCCCCGTAACGAGCGACAATCCCGAGGATTCCTACGACGCGCTCAAGAAATACGGCACCGATCTTGTTGAGCGCGCGCGCACAAAGGAGCTTGACCCCGTCATCGGCCGTGACGCGGAGATCCGCAACGTCATTCGCATTCTCTCGCGTAAGACGAAGAATAACCCCGTGCTCATCGGCGAGCCGGGCGTCGGCAAGACGGCCATCGCCGAGGGCCTTGCCCAGCGTATCGTGCGCGGCGATGTGCCAGAAGGTCTCAAGGACCGCACGATCTTCTCGCTCGACATGGGCGCGCTCATCGCGGGCGCGAAATACCGCGGCGAGTTTGAGGAAAGACTCAAGGCCGTTTTGAACGAGGTCAAGAAGTCCGAAGGCAAGATCATCCTCTTCATCGATGAGCTGCACACCATCGTCGGCGCGGGCAAGACCGAAGGCAGCATGGACGCCGGCAACCTCTTAAAGCCCCTGCTCGCCCGCGGCGAGCTGCACTGCATTGGCGCGACCACGCTCGACGAGTACCGCCAGTATATTGAAAAGGACGCCGCCCTCGAGCGCCGCTTCCAGCCCGTTATGGTCAACGAGCCGACGGTCGAGGACACCATTTCCATCCTGCGCGGCCTGAAGGAGCGCTATGAGATCTATCACGGCGTTCGCATCCACGACAACGCGCTTGTCGCCGCCGCGACGCTCTCCGACCGCTATATCACCGACCGTTTCCTGCCCGACAAGGCCATCGACCTCGTCGATGAGGCCTGCGCGATGATCCGCACGGAGATCGACTCGATGCCCGCAGAGCTCGACGATCTGCGCCGCAAGATCATGCAGCAGGAGATCGAAGAGATGGCCCTCAAGAAAGAGGACGACCAGCTCTCCCGCGACCGTCTCGAGGAGCTCAAGAAAGAGCTTGCCGATGAAAAGGAACAGTTCAACGCCATGAAGTCCCGCTGGGAGGCGGAAAAGAGCGGCGTGGACAGCGTGAAGCAGCTCAAGAGCCAGATCGAGCAGATGCACGGCGAGATCGAGCGCGCGCAGGCGAACCTCGAGTACGAAAAGGCCGCAAAGCTCAAATACTCTGACCTCCCCGCCCTCGAAAAGCAGCTCAAGGACGCCGAGGCCGCGGCCGAAAAGCACACGGGCGACAACTCCATGGTGCACGACACCGTAACCGAAAACGAGATCGCCGACATCGTCGGCAAGTGGACGGGCATCCCCGTCAGCCGTCTGATGGAGGGTGAACGCGAAAAGCTGCTGCGCCTCGACGAGATCATTCACAAGCGCGTCGTCGGTCAGGACGAGGCCGTGCGTCTCGTCACCGAGGCCATCCAGCGCTCGCGTGCAGGCATCGCAGACCCGAACCGCCCGATCGGCAGCTTCCTCTTCCTCGGTCCCACGGGCGTCGGCAAGACGGAGCTTGCAAAGTCCCTCGCCGACTGCCTGTTCGACGATGAACACAACCTCGTACGCATCGACATGACCGAGTACATGGAGAAATTCTCCGTCTCGCGTCTCATTGGTGCCCCTCCGGGATACGTCGGCTATGACGAGGGCGGCCAGCTCACTGAGGCCGTGCGCCGCAAGCCGTACAGTGTCGTGCTGTTCGACGAGGTCGAAAAGGCGCACCCGGATGTGTTCAACATCCTGCTGCAAATTCTCGACGACGGCCGCATCACCGATTCGCAGGGCCGCACGGTGGACTTTAAGAACACGATCATCATCCTGACCTCGAACCTCGGCTCTTCCGAGCTGCTCGACGGCATCCAGCCGGACGGCAGCATTTCCGAGAGCGCCCGCGCCGCCGTCATGGGCGAGCTGCGCCGCGCGTTCCGTCCGGAGTTTTTGAACCGTCTTGACGAGATCATCATGTTCAAGCCGCTCACGAAGGAGAACCTCAGCGGCATCATCGACATCCTGATGGAGGGTCTCAAGAAGCGTCTTGCCGACAAGACGCTGAGGCTCGAAGTCACGGATGCGGCCAAGAGCCTCATCATCGAGCGCGGCTTCGACCCGATCTACGGTGCGCGTCCGCTCAAGCGCTATCTCCAGAGCGCGGCGGAGACGCTGATCGCCAAGGAGATTTTGCGCGGCGACCTCGCCGCGGGCAGCACGCTTGTGCTCGACGCGGAAAACGGTGAGCTGAGCTGCCGCAAGAAGTAAACACAGCAAAAGGACCGGAGAACGGATTCTCGTTCTCCGGTCTTTCTGCGTCTGACGCTATAAGATTGCACAAGAACCGTCTCGTTTTCCTGTGCATTTTATCTATGCCTAAGTCATGTTTTTGGGATTTCTGCCTCAAAACAGGACTTAGGCATATATCATTTCATGGATAAGCGTGATAGAAAAAAGTTGCTGAGACAAAATGGCGAAAAATCGACTTCCTTTTTAGAAAGGAGAGATGCAATGCGTTTTCCGTTCGGCGCAGGTGATCTGGAGGCACAGGCACTGAACACAGCACAGGAGACATACAATGTGGCAAGCAGAGCGCGGCGTGTTCTGTAAAAGGCAAAAAACAAAGAATAGGAGGAAAGAAAATGAAAGGTCACAAGTTTTTGAAGATCACCGGAATCTTGATGATCGTTTCCGCTGCGATCTCCATTCTTGCGGGCGTGTTCGTCGGCGGGCTTGGCGCGTTGGCGGCAGGACTCGGCGCAGCATCCGGCCTGACCTTCTCCTACTGGGCGGCGCTGTTTCTGACGCTGGTCGGCGGCATCTGCCAGCTGATCGCCGGTGTCAAAGGCGTCAAGCACTGTCAGCGCATCGAAGAAGCCGGAAAGCTCATCATCTGGGGCGCGATTGTGGCAGTGTTCTGCATTCTGAGCACAGTCCTGAGCATGGTCAACGGCGGCGAATTCAATTTTATGAGCATCTTGACAGGCGTAGCCGTTCCGGCTCTGTACATCTACGGCGCAGTGCTGAACAGCAAGACCGAGGACGAGTTTGCGGCATAAAGAAAAAGAAGCAAAACAATGAAAAGAAACGATCTTTTGTATGCACTCCTGCTGTTTATCGGGATCGGGTTGGGTCTATTGGTTCTCAGCAGGTTGGTGCGTTTCCAAAACAATTTGGGAGGGAATTATGAAACAGTCTAAGATGAGAATCCTTTGCCTGCTGCTCACGGCAGTGATGCTGCTCAGCCTTACGGCCTGCGGCAAGGATAAGAAGGAAGAAAATAGCAATGTGATGAAGTTCGACGATTGCGAGCTGGTCTACAAGAGCGCGTGCATCATGGACGATTTCGACGGGAACGATGCGCTTGTTGTAACGCTGGACTTTACCAATACCAGCAGTTCAAATGAGTCGTATCTCTGGACACTTTCCGAAACGGCCATACAGAATGGCGAAGAACTGGAGATCGCCACGGTCTATGTCAGCGAGGATTCCTTCGATACGGTGATCGACAGCCAGTTTGATGACGTGGCTCCGAGCAAGACGCTCGAAGTGAAATCCGCCTTTGTGCTCAAGGATATGAGCAAGGTCGAAGTGACCTTTGAAGAGAGCTTTGGCAGCAAGAGCAACAAGATCACCATCGACCCGTCCACGCTCAGCCGCGGCTCGGCCTCGAGCACGTCCAACACGGGCAAGAACCCGACGCAGACCGGCTCGGAGATGAAAGACTGGTGGAACGGCGACTGGTACGGCTGGTGGAAGATGACCGAATGCGCAGGCTATTATGAGGGCATGGACGATAGTCGCTGGGACATCTGCGGCGTCATTGACATCAAGTCTGACAACACCGGTACCGTTACCCTCTGGGACGAGGATTATTCGAAGAGCAACCCCATGGCTGAGGCGAGCGTCAGTCTGCTCGACGACGGCATGGGCGAGCACGGCACGATGATCTCTATGAGCGGCCGCTTTACGAACATTGACCTGTCACAGGAGGACTCTGATGAACCGGACAATACCGGTGGATTTGCGCTCCCGACAAAGAACGACAGAGAAAAAGCGGGGAAGCGGCCGACAAAGCACACCGGAACGGCAGAGGGGAGAAACTCCTTGATGTGGCTGCGTGATCGGATCGATGTTCCGGTGACGATGTTCGGCGCGGCATATCTCGGCTATGCCGATGACCTCTTCGAAGAGGAATTTGAGGAGGAACTTCCCGCGTGGCTGTGGGAAAACAACGAAGCGATGCTGCGAGAATATCCTTTTATCGCGGAGATCGACGAAAACCATATCATTGGCGGCACAGGTTATCTGTACTGTATCGTACCGGTCGATGAAAATGCCTCCGTTGCGATCAACCGCGTGAAGTGGGACAACAAAACAAGGTCGGAGAAGGTCACGGAGGTCCTTTACCGGTCGGAGAACGGTGAGCCGGTGCTGCTTTTTGCCAACCTGAACGGCGTCGCCTATGAGGTCGACACGCAAGTCATCATCACCGACAGCAGTGGGAATATCTGCGAGTGGTATCCGTCACTGGACGCAGACAGCTACCTTGCCCCGTGCATCACAGACGAAGGAGAGTACCCGCTGTGGGACTTTACGGAATACGCATGGCAGAGCGCCTCGCCCGACCTTGCCCTTTGGCTTGCCAACGGTTGGACCGGAATGACAGCGCTCGGTCTGGCCGGATCACAAAGTACGGGCACGGGCTGGTTCATAGAAACAACGAGGGAGTTCGTTGAGAGCAGTGCGTATTTTTCCCTGCGGTTTTATCTCGACGATGAAACAGGCGGTTCCGTCGATCTGGACTGGGCCTATGAGGACTCGGACGACTTTGAAGAGATGTGGAGCGGGTTCTGGACGATCGAACCTGTTCTCGACGGGCCGAGCTACATGACCATCAGCCTCTCCCTTGTGGGCGGCAAAAACTACGCCCTCATGGACGGCCCGTCATACATGAGCGAAACCTATCCCTGCCTGATCAGTCCAAGCGGCGATGAGCTGCTCATCGGCAGGGGCGAAAACGGCATCGCTCTGCCGTTCATGTCGTGGGACACAACGACGTGTATGCTAACACAGGCTGTGGGATAAAATAAGGATAAGCAGGCTCGATGCGGAACACTTTGATCTCTCGCTATATGGAGAGAATGGTACGGCGGTCGTCAGCACCACAGAATACACCGACGCCTCCGACGGGAAGGAACGCGAATATACGCTCATTCTGTCGCTTCCCGAGCAGACGCTCTACTTCCGCGCAGACTGGTGCAAGCCCTGATCAACCGGCAAACAGTCGCCCGTACGGGCGGCTGTTTTCGCTTCGCTACCGATAGTAGCGGAATACTTGGTGGACTTTTGCGGCAAAAACTGATACGATAACGCCATCAAAGCAAAGGAGACCTAATTATGGACAACGAACTTGGCACGCGCATCCGCGCGCTGCGCAAGGAACGCGGGCTGTCGCAGGAGGCGTTGGCGCAGGCGCTTGAGGTCTCGCGGCAGGCGGTGACAAAGTGGGAGGACAGCTCATCGCTGCCGAGCACGGCGAATCTCTTCGCGCTCTCGGGCTTTTTCGGCGTTCCTCTCGCAGAACTGACCGGCACGCCGGAGGGTGCTGCTCCCCCGCCGAGCACAGCAGCCATATCAGAAAAAACATGTGCCAAGCGCGTAAAAGTCCTGCGCATCGGCGCGTGGGCGCTGCTGGCCGTCAGCGTACCGATTCTGCTTGTATGCGCTTTGCAGTATTTTACTGCGGGGCCGCCTATTCCAGAGGACATTTCGATTGTTGGCGGCGCTGATATGGCGACAGATATCTACATCACAGGCCGGTTCCCTTCGCACCTTTTTTTGGCTGCACTGTCGCTCTTTGCTGTAGGGTTCAGCGTGCTGATCGGATTAGAAATCAATAAGTGGAAAGGGAAAACACATGACAGATAAATGGAAGATTTCGCTGTCGCTGCTGCTCATTGCCCTGCTCGTCGGCTGCGGCATCAAAACGGGCGACGGTCTGCACATTGAAAAACACGACTGGACATCGACGCAGGCCATCGACAGCGCAGGTCAGCCGCTTGACCTCCCTGCCCTCACCTGCGCGGCGCAAAATGGTGCGCTGACGATCACCGACGCAGACGGCAATGAACAGAGCGGAACTTACTCACTTGTGCAGCGCGATACAAACAGCGTTCTTTATGATCTCTCGCTCGATGGTGAGAGCGGCACAGCTGTCGTCAGCACCACGGAATACGTGGACGCTGACGGTAAAAAGGAAAGCGAATATACGCTCATCCTCTCGCTCCCCGAGCGGACGGTCTACTTCCGTGCAGACCTGAACGACTGAACAAATCGAATCAAGACAGAAATAGCCGCTCTTTCGGGCGGCTATTTCTGTAAAGCAAATTCACTTTATCAGTCTTGCGATCTCTTCCTCTGCAAGCGCAGTCACGCCAGAAAAGTCGATACAGGGACGATAGACCGCTTCCAGCGTGTCATGGGCGTTTGCGGCATCTGTGAGCGTCCTCACGGCCTCTTCCAGAAGAGATGTTTCCACGCAGCGGATAAATCGCAGCTTCGCTTTCTGTGCTCGGGTGAGCCGTTCCTCCGCCATCGCATCGAGCCGCAGGCGGCGGTAGGGCTTCCCCTCATAGAGCATGCGCGCGTTCGTCGTGACGAAGGCAAGGCCGCGCTCGGGAATCAGCACATGCTGGCATTCTTCCGGTCGGTCGGGATTGGGGCAAATGATAACGTCGAACCGTTTCTCCTGCGCCGCCTACGCAATGGTTTGCAGCATTTCATTCCCCAATCCCGCGCTGTCGCAGAGCGCGTAAACGCGCGGGCAGAGTTCCTCCACCGTGTCAAAACGGCAGATATCGCCGTGCTTCGTCACACCGCCGAGAAAGGCGCGAACCACGCGCCCGCTCCCCTCTCCCTCGCTTCTCAGCTCACGGGCGAGGATCCCGCTTGTGCGGCGGCGGAGCTTTGCAAAATCCATCTGCGCGTGCATCGCCACGCGGCGTTCGCTCTCCACCTCGCCCATCGCGCGCAGCGCGCGGTAGGCGCTGCGATAGTGCGCGCGATACTCATCGCTCAGCGCAATGATCTCTGCGCGGCGCGCCTTGGCTGCGTCCAGATCGTAAAAGCGCGTCAGGTCGACATATCGCTCGCAGGCGGCGGCATAGCTTGGTTCAAGCACATGGGGGAAGATACATTAGGACACTTTTGGAAAGCAGGGCTTAGACGGCACCATACCGTGGTCATGGTACCTAAATCTTCAGAATTTCCATGTGATTTTGACTTCCTGTTCGCCGGTATCCGGATTAGTTTCTCCAATCTCGATTTTCTCAATCAGAGCCACGGCCAGTTCTCTGGGCAAGGTGTCCAGTTGCAGGAGCTCCCGTGCCTTTTCCATCAGGTCTTCCTGCTCCTTTGGCTGCTCCCGCTCGGTCAGCTCATCGCCGATCTGGACCAGCCGAAGTTCCAAGCGACCCTTCTCCGCCAGAAAATCTCGGTTCAGCTCCACAAACTGCCCCTCACTCAGAACGCCGGATATTTTATCCAGATACAGGTTTTTCAGCGCAAGGCTCCGTTTTTCCAGTTGAGCGATCAGGGTCTTTTGTTCCTGCAGCAAGGCATCCCTGCGAGTGTCCTGCGGTGGCGGAATGTCCAGTTCTTCCAGCGTGTAGTAGGTCTGGACGTAGTGCCTCAGCCTCTCCAGCACCAAATCGATTAGCCAATCCAGCCGGATGGAATGGCGGGTGCACAGCTTCTCCACGCCGCTGTCGGCATAGAGCTTGCATCGGAGATAATAGACCCGCTTCGCTCCCTTTTTGCCGTTGGAAGTCTTGCTCATGGTGCTGCCGCAGTCCATGCACTTCACAAGCCCGGCCAACGGGTGGACCATCCCGGTCCCATCCTCTCGGGACCGCAGCGCCATCAGCTTCTGCACCGTCTGGAATGTCTTTCGGTCGATAATGGCCTCGTGGGTGCCCTCCACCCGGAACCACTGCTCCTCCGGCATCGTGATGAGGGTCTTGGATTTGTAACTTACTTTCTTCGTCCGGCCCTGCACCATGACGCCGGTATACATCTCATTGTGGAGGATGCGCCAGACCGTGGTCTTGTTCCATAAGCCGTAGTCATTCTTGATGGGGTGGTTGCAGCTCCAGCCACGTTCCGCCTTGTACCGGGTGGGGTTGACAATTCCCCTGCTGTTGAGCATAAATGCGATGTTCTGCTTGCCATGGCCCTCCAGCGCCCACTGAAAGATCTGCCGCACCACCTCCGCCGCTTCGGGCTCAATAATGAGATGGTTCTTGTTTTTCGGGTCCTTCTGATAGCCGTAGACGGGAAATCCGCCGATGTACTGCCCCTGCCGCCGCTTCATATCGAAGACCATGCGAATATTTTCGGAAAGGTCCTCTAAGTACCACTCGTTGATGAGGCCGTTGATCTGCCGGGCTTTTTTGTTGCCCTTGATCTCGGTGTCGGCGTTGTCAGCCACCGCGATAAAACGGATGCCCCAGATGGGAAACAGGCCGTGAATGTACTTCTCCACCAGCTCCATGTCACGGGTAAAACGGGACTGGCTCTTGCAGAGAATGATCTGAAACTTCTTCTCCTTGGCCGCTTCGATCATCTTGTTGAAGTCAGGCCGCAGGCTGTCGGCGCCGGAATAATCCTCGTCGCAGTAGATGTGGTAGATGTCCCAGCCGCGCTCCACGGCGTAGCTGATCAGCAGAGATTTCTGGTTCTGGATGCTCTCGGATTCAGGCTGCTGCTTATCTTCGTCCTCCTTACTCAGTCGTGTATAAATCGCGCAAAGGATAGTTACACCTCCTTCAAGGCGTAACTGCTCACTCAAATCGTAGCATAGGAGCAGCTACCCGGCAAGAAATTATTTGAAATCCCTACGCCGCTAAAACGCAGCGTAGGGATCATTTGGATAGTTCTTTTGTGAGCCACACGGTGATGGCTTGTTGGATGATGGTACTGATTGGGGACTTGTCGTTGGATTGTCGCTGCTCGGTTAAGATCAAGGTTGGATTTTTCATGAGAACACCTCCGGGGAATTTTATGAATGGATGATTCGAGATATGAAAAAGCAGATGTTGTCCATCTGCTTTTTGAGTACGTTTATATTGATGATAGTTGGCCAGAATTATAGTATGAATTGCACTTAAAAGGGATGTTTGATACAATGATATAAAACTGGTTGCTACATGAATTCATCGAAACCGTACTATATCAATTTATGGATGAAATTAATTGTGAAATAGCACATCAAGATATTATGGCCTCTGGGTACAGAAAATGGAAATGCCTCGAAGCGTTAAAACAGGAATCCCAATCTATCGAAAAAATTGATAGTTTGGGATTCTTTGAAAAAGTTGTGTTTGTGCATCAATGTAAATTTACATTATGGAAAAATTAATGCACTATTCATTTTTTGCAATGCCAAAATAGTATGCGATAGTTCCACTGCACAGAAAGGATGATGAACATGGCTACTCCAGGTATAGGTGATCCTTATTGGTTCGAATGGTATGTCGGATTAAAAAACATTATTAACATGTTAAATCCAGATAATGGAATAGAATATGTTATTTTGCACGCCAGAAAACCTGTGGGGAACTTTACTTGAACAATTACGATATCATTTTCGTGGCAAATTGGCTCAGTATCAAATTCCTTTAAATAATCACTTTTGCACCACGGAAGAAATGCGTGCTCAGGTATACCGTTTATTAAAAATTCTTGGACGAGAAGCGCTTGATCGAGAAGAAAAGATATTTGTTTGCATTGATGGCATAGATCATGCTGCACGTGCTAAAAATATAGTATCCTTTTTAGACTCACTATATCTGCCTGAAGAAATTCCGGACGGGATTTGCGTTATTATCGTAGGTCAACCGGCAGACATGTATCAATCCCGGTACCCCACCTGGATAACCATGCCTGATTTAGTTGAACAAATCAACATACCCAATATTAATGAAAATGATATTAAACAATTAATCCTTGCTCGTGCACCACACTTTACTGATGATGTGGTCGGCATATCAAATCTTGTTTTTCAAAAAACTCAGGGGAACAATCTATCTGCTGTATTTGCTGTAGAAGAATTGAAAAAACTGTCATCATTAGAAGAGGTAGTTTCTCACTTTGAAAAGAGTCATATTAGTGCTGATATCCAACAGTATTACCACCATATGTGGAATTTTGTAAAACACGAGCTTTCAAGTGCTGGCCTTAATATTTTATATCCCGAAAGCGTTGTTTCTTGCCCTATTTTACTTATGAACGGGCGGATTAATACTCGAATTTTAGCAAATGCGTTGCCCTACCAAATTAGTAAAACCGACTGGGAACTCATTTTCAACAAATTGTACCCGCTGATTATTCCGGCAGATGCTCCCGATGAGTTCACCTTGTTCCACAATGATTTTCGTATTTTTCTAATGGGGCAAATTACGGGATATCAAGCACGTTATGAGGAAATCGCCGGTTTTCTTGCAGATTATTTGCTCCATCATAATGAGGGATTGCTGACTTATATTCTGACAATACCTTTGCTTTGCCATGCAAACAAAAAGGAATTAATTCCTCAATACTTCACTTCAAGTTTTGTAATAGATGCTCTTGCGGAGGGGGTTTCTAAAAAACGATTAGCGGAATATGCGCAGCTTGCTTACGACATGTCATGTGTCAGCAAAGACGAGAAACTGTACTGCAATACATACCTTGCAATAAAGACACTGTACCAGCATGGAGAATATTATGAATACTATGACTTCAAATACCAAAGTATAGATTATCCTGAACTAAGCACAATCGATATAGCCGAAATACGAGCACTTCCTCTTTCAATAGAAGTCCTTGAGGAATATTCTGCGGTCCTATCCCTATGCTCTAAATTTGTTAATAGCAACACTACTGAATATATTGACAGAGCTATTGCATTGTACGAAAAATGGTTTGGATCATTAACGCCGTATTCGTTTGTACCTCTTTGGAATGGTGGAAGAACGGAAAATGCTTGGGAATTACGCAACAGCGATGTTGGCCGTGTGCTTCATCAATGGGGCTCTGTTTTTTCTATACTAAAAATGCCCTTGCCTTGTATTGAAGCTCCCACCTCAGACATAAATGCTGCCGCAAGGGTGATTTGGGGTGACGCATACTTTGAGAACTGTTTTGAAAGCAAGGATTATGAAAGAGCCTGTGATGCACTCAAAGGTAGATTTGTAAGTAAGAGATGTTTTGAGGAAAAACTTGAGACAATATTCTACGCTGGCCAAGTTGCTCCATTTGAAACATACATTTCAAAGTTAGCAACACAAGCAAATGAACCATCAAATTGTTTACTCGCTTCGGCAGCATTAGCTTTATACAATCACACATGTATTCTTTCAAAGCAAGTTGAGCCGATAAAACATATTTATGATGCAAACAGCTATGTTCTTTTATCTTTGTAATTCTCAGATTGCGCCTTCTGAAATTTGGCGTGAAGGATTCAAATGTGTTCCAGATCATACTTCTCCATATTGTTGGCGTGACGAGAACGGTAATATAGTTCTTCGTTTTGAACGTATTGCTTCTCCAATCCGCGAAGCTATGCATGAAAAATATTATCGGCAACCCATCTTGTTCCGATGGCTATGTAACTCAGAATGGTTAAAGGAGACTTTGTGTAAGCATAATTTACACCTAAGATATGTATCCCGCTTGGAAAGCATCCCTTAACGCTTTCAAATATTCAAGTCGTTATCAGCTTTCTTGATTGTTCAGAGTTATAGCTGACTGTTATAGTGGTAGTATGCTTAGACTCTATTGCGATGTTGTTTTAGTGATGAGAGCCAGTTGGCTTACCCCCTCTTTTGTAGTACAGCGAGCTTCGTAGAATAACCATGTATTACTGCTGTTAAATCTCAAAAGAAAGGAGCAGTTTTCATGGCAGCACCCATCCGAAATCGCAGGGCAGAGGCCGTAAAGCTGGCAGATAACCTCAACTCCATGGAAGAGGTCCCTGTATCTGCCTATCCTAAGGAATTCTCTCAATCTTGGGTCAACGGCGAGTTGACTGGTGAGCAAATGAAAACCACTCTGTTGGCCTTCCACAAAAGATAGGCGAACAGGAAGCTCAGCCCGCTATTGGGGGGCCTATCCTTTCTAAATCCGGGAAGTAGATACCTTCAAAACAACACAATTTTGCGGTTGGACGTCGGTGCTGCTAGCTGGCAACTTTGATTGTGCCTGGAGAAAGTATGCCGACTGTCAATGGCCTAGAGATAGTTAAGTCAGGGAAAATACGTAGAAATGCGATTTTTCCTGACTTAACTGTCATTTCTCCGGTGTATCACCTGTTTTCTGATTCGTTCTCCTGTTCCGACAGCTGGATCGTATCCCTCTCGACCATATCATACATCATGGCAGCCAGATGGACGCACAAGCTACCAGCACCGCAGGTGCAGAACATATCATCAATGGTATGATCCTCGTTGAGATTAATCTCTGTGAAAATGGTTTCACCACCACCATTGAACTGGCCGTCAAATTCCAGTGTAGAGCTGGGAAGGACCCGGAAAGGCTGGATCTCGTGATGATACCGTTTGACATACGCCAGGTCTTCGGGTGAAATCTGCTGCAAGTACTTGTTGATCGTCATATGTCATTCCTCCAATTAAATTTTTTTCAGCGTCTCTGCGCTGGCCAATTTGGTTTCATATTCCAGATGGGCATACAGGTCCGCTGTGGTTTCCAAGGTGCTGTGTCCCAGCCATTGCTGTACTTCAATCAACGGAACGCGATTTTGAATCAGAACAGAGGCGCAGGTATGTCTCAAATCGTGCAGACGGATCTCTCGCAGGTCATTGTCCCGTAAAAACTGTTTGAAGCACTGGGTGAAATAGTTGGGTGCAACAGGCTCCCCTTCCCGATTCAGACAGACATATACATCGTTAGGGGCTGGAGCTTTCCCGTAGCGAACCGTCTTCAAATTGTAAAGCAAGGTCCACACTGTCTCCGGTATTGGAAGCGTCCGATAGCTGGATTTTCGTTTCAGGATATCCCGTTCTATGACAGCATCTGTTCCATCAGAATCGCCATAGATGCGGGTGTGCTGGATCGTAATGGTCTTGTTTTCAAAATCCACACTTCCCCACTGCAACCCCAGGACTTCGCTTCGGCGCAGCCCATAGAACACAGACAAGACAACCGGCACGTACATCCAATGCCCACGCAGCTTGTCCAGCAACTGGTTCACTTCACTGGCAGAGTAATGGGCCGGCAAATACTTTTGTTTCTGCGGCCGGTCTGCGATCTCGGCCACATTGCGGTCTACCAGGTCCAGCCGGACAGCATCTTTCAGCGCCTTATGGATATTGGCATGGTGATGAATGGCGGTGTTGGGCGATACTCCTTGTTCTTGCAAATAGGCATAGTACTCTTCCAGGTCTATGGCACGCAGACCGCGCAAAGGAATACCCCGCTCCCGAAAATACGGGCAAATATTATTTTCGATCACATATTTATAATTGCGATAAGTGGTGGGGGAAACCTTGCCTTTCATCCTGGCTAGCCACTGCAGCATATAGTCTGCGAAAAGAGGACCAGAAGGGCCTGGCTTACCATAGATGTCCGTATACTGCTGTCTGGCCTGCAGGAGCATTTCCTCGGCGCGCCGTTTATTGCCTTGGCCGGGCAGATGCGTCGCGATCCACTTGGGGGCTCGCTTTCCTGTTTCGTCGTGCAGATTCAAAACGATGTACCAGTTCCCTTTCTTCTGCTGTAAATGCCCAGACACCATGATGTCATTCTCCTTTCTTTGCATCCGTTTTATTTCTCTGCGTCAGAACTGTTTTTGTTCGACTGACTGCCTGTCGTACTGTAAAATACCGCCACAACCACACCCTTCGCGGTCGTTTTTTTCGGAACGTTAAACGCGTCGGACTCAAAATCCGACGCGAGCGTTACCATATGGGTTCGAATCCCACCACCGATACAAAGTGAAGAGGCTCTGTTTTTCGTACGTTTTTCGAGAAGCAGAGTCTCTTCCATGTTCAAAGTATCGATGAACCGACTTTAATGATATGGAATCTTTCTGGTTTGACGAAAAATCAAGGCCCATTTCGGAAAAGTCCTAGATTTTCCCGTTGAAACTTCCGATTTCGGAAAACTTGATTTTTTTATTGAGCAGTTACGCCTTATTTTAAATAGCTTGTCCTGTAAAAGTGTCCTATTGGAACCATGACGGGTGCTGGAACCATCGTAGTTTCGTCCCCGCAAAGCCTTGCAAATCCTGACTTTTTTCGCATGGTGTCCTAATGGTGCTGTGCCATGGGGCGCGGTGCCGTCCACGATGGCGGCGCGCCGGTCTAAGAAGATCGCTCCGTCGAGCGAATCTGGGTCGCCCGAGCAGTTGATATATACGACCCGCTCGCCCGTGCGCTCCACAGCCGCACCCACGCGGCGCATAAAGGTCGATTTGCCGCTGCCTGCGCCGCCCTTGAGGATCAAGAGATCGTCAAATCGCCCACCCAAGAGCTGTTCATAGAGCGAGGAAAATCCCTCTTCGCTGTTTGCGCCAAGGAAAAAGTGCAACGGTTGCATAGCGTTCCCTCCAAAATCAATCTTTTCGTTTTCAGCTTATGCGGAAACGTCCGTTTGCGCGCTTCCCTTTTGCAAAAAAATATGCTATGCTCTCTTCAGCCGCGTACCGCGGCAAATTCAGGAAGAAAGGACTGATCTGTTATGATGATGCAGCGTGTATGGAGGGTCCACACTTCCTGACCCTCCGAAATTTTACTTTGGAGGACGACAATGGAACATCTTATTTTCATTCGTGAGGCCATCACAGACAGTGAGATCGCACGCTTTTTCGAGGAACTGCATTCCTATCACCGGCGCGATATCTTCCCCGAGATTGAGCAGGCCGAGGATCTCGCCTATTTTCTCAGCGATGAGTACCTCTCGCAGCTCAAGACACTGCACAGGCGGCAGGAAAACCGCCTGCACTTTCTCTTTTTCGAGCGCGGCGGGCAGGATATCGGTTTTACGATGCCGGTCATCTATGGTTCAGAGGACGACAAGTGCTTCATCATGGAGTTCTGCGTCTACCCGGAATTTCGCGGAAGCAGTACAGGTCACGCCTGCGGCGAGGCGCTGCTCTCTTGGGCGCGCGAACGCAGGGCAAGCTACTTTGAGCTCAACTGCGACACCGCGCCGCGCGAGCGCTTCTGGGGCAGACTTGGCTTTCTGCCGAACGGCTGCGACGAGTGGAACATACCGCTGATGCTGCGCCCGCCGGAGGAGGACGCCCCCATCACCGTCCGTCAGTTCGTCCCCGGTGCGGACGACTGGCAGCTTTGGAAACTCGAAAACGGCTATCTCGCTGAGATCGGTGAAACGCCGCTCGACGAGAGAAAGCAAGCGCAGCTTTTGCAGGCCAGTCAAGAGGAACGCATCACCTTCTTTGCCGCCTACCGCAAAACACGTATGGTCGGAATGTGCAGCGTGAGCCGCGTATTTTCGACATTCGCATGTGCGGACATCGGTGTCTTTGAGGATTTCTTCGTCGAACCGGTGTTCCGAAAGCAAGGCGCCGCGCGGCAGCTCGCGTCTGCGGCGCAGGAATACGGTAGGGCAAATCACCTTGCCAGTCTTGCCGTTACCTGTGCTTTGTGCGACGAGGGAATGTACCGCGCGCTGGGCTTCACCGAAAAGCTTGGCACGACCCTTATCCACCTCAGCTGACAGCAAAATAAAGAAAGGCTCTGTTTGGGAGAACCCAAACGGAGCCTTTTTATGTACTTATCTTACGCCGTGAAGATCTTATCCTCGGCGCGGCGCGTATAGTCGCGCTCGAGCATCGCACGGTGCGAAAGGAACGCGGGATCGTCGAAGTACTTCGCGCCCGTCGGGCAATTGCGCACGCAGGAGTGGCACTTGATGCAAATGCCCGCAACCTCCGTCACATCATCGGGATTGATCGAGCCCATCGGGCAGAGAGAGGCGCACACGCCGCAGCGGGTGCACTTGTCGAGATCGGTCTTGGGCTTGGCTTTCAGAAACACCTTCGGTTCGCCATCGAGGCCCAGCGGACGATAATAGGGCGCGTCGGCGTCACCGTCGACCGTGACAGGCGCAGGGAAATCCGTCATCTTCACGATGCGGCCCAC
>ERZ780167.1834-NODE-1834-length-17758-cov-4.122013_pt1 | contig 17758 bp, 15 predicted proteins | sample MGYA00510982_ERZ780167 | MGnify/ENA primary metagenome ERZ780167 (study PRJEB29588, sample SAMEA2146107) | human gut metagenome | biome: human gut; feature: human-associated habitat; material: faeces | place: Denmark | collected 2008/2010 ... | reverse complement strand
TCGACGAGTATGTTGTTGCTGCGATATATGCGGAACCGGCTAACTCACTAGGCAAACTATAATCCTTTAAATGTAAATGCGTAAAACCCAACCCCTTTGCATCTTTATTTTTCATTTTAAATTGATTGACTTCATCTTCAAATTTCTTCAAAGAACTTACCAACTTTTTTAATTCCTGATAGTCGAGTAATATCTCAACACTATCGGTTTCTGTGTTGTTTGTAGTATAAATTTTCACAAAATCAACCTCCCCATCCGTGTTGTATTCCTTTCATAAAGTGGATGTAGGCCTGCGTCTCTACCGTATACAACACCGCAGCGATCGTTTTGCAACCGTTTTTTTGCAATTTTGTAAGAATTGGAATATGTCACAAAAGCAGGATGCTTTTGTGAGCATTGTGCCCAGGCGAAAAACCGGATTCCTGCCGAATACAGGCAAAAACGGGAATCGCTCCCCGTGGGGGGAGTGACATGGGTGGGGTTCGATTTCTCCTGATAACACTTTTGTCAAGCCCATTGGAATATTAAAAAATCCTCCTACCATCTCATTTCTGAGGGTAGGAGGATTCGCCAGCTTAACCTGCTGACATTGGGCCGCAGCCCCCGTTTTTCAGCTCATCTTTTCTGCCACCGACTCCAGCGCCTGGTCCATGGCGTTGCCCATGCGCTGCATGGCCTTGCCCACGGCGGTCCTTCTGGGCCGGGGACGCGGCAGAATGATGATCTCCAGCATGGCGCCCGCTACCATTCCGGCGGCCAGGCCCCACAAAAACGTACCGGTTTTACACATCCGTTACCCCTCCTTTTCATGACGCTCTTAGTATGGCCCGGGCCGCAGAAAATCATTCCGCCGCCCTTGCCAAAATCCGGAGAAGTGCGTATAATAATGAGGAAAAATTTGCGCGCACAAGGAGATTTTTTATGTCGATCGCACTTTTACAGGAGAAGATCCGCGCCCGGAAAACGCCCCTGGCCCTGGTCCTGGGGCCGGAGGCGGACAAGCTGCCCGCCAGGATCACGAAGAATTTCACCGATATGTACGGCCCCGGCGACATGGCCCAGGCGGAGGCTCTGCGCTATCACGGCAGCCAGCTCATCAGCCAGACGGCCCCGCTGCTGCCCGCCGTGGTGCTGCAGGCGGAGCGCTATCTGCGCTATGGCTTCATGGGCATGGACGTGCTGGCCAACCTGGTGAACATGGCCAAGGCCCAGGGACTTTACACCATTGTGGACGCCCGCACCGCCGCCCCGGCGGTGTATGTGGAGGGCGGCATCCGGGCCGACGGCGTTACCGTGACCCCCTATCCCGGCAGCGACGTGTGCCGGGTAGGGGAGGACAAGTCCGTGTTTGCCGCCGTCCGCACCGGCAACCCCTCCGCCCCGGAGATCCAGAATCTGCTGTCCGGTGACCGCCGGCTGTATTTGGCGGCGGCGGACCAGATGGTTCGCCATGGCGCGGCGCTGATGGCGGAGACCGATTACGTCCTGGACGTGAAGGAGCTGCGCAGCCGGGCTCCCAAGGCCTTTTTGCTGCTGCTGGGCTGCGACGGGGAGAACGCCCTGCCCGCCTTCGACGACTATGGCGGGGGGGCGCTGATCGCCGACACCGCCCTGCAATACGCCGACGCCGACGCCGTACAGGCTGCCGTCCGGCAGCTGAAGCAGCTGGTCACCGTGCTGTAAGGGAGGGCTTGCTATGACGAAAATCTATCTCATCCGCCACGCCGAGGCCGAGGGCAATCTCTATCGTATCGCCCACGGCCAGGAGGAAGGCCTGATCACCGACTATCGCGGCCCCCGCCAGATGCAGGCCCTGGCCCGGCGGTTCCGGGACATCCCGGTGGACGCCGTATACGCCAGCGACCTGATCCGCACCCAGACCACAGCCCAGGCGGTTTATGTCCCCAAGGGCCTGCCCCTGCACCTGGAGCCCGCCTTCCGGGAGGTGCACATGGGCGTGTGGGAGGGCCTGACCTGGCGCCAGATCGAGACCCGCTGGCCCTTGCAGATGATGGAGTTCAACCACCAGCTGGACCGCTGGCAGGTGGAGGGCTGTGAGACTGCCCAGACCGTGCTGGACCGGTATCTGCCTGCCCTGCGCCGGGTGGCCCGGGAGCATGACGGCCAGACGGTGGCCGTTTTCTCCCACGGCGCGGCCATGCGTATCGTTCTGGGTACGCTTCAGGGGCTGCCCCTGGCGGAGATCGGCCAGTCGCCCCACGGCGACAACACCGCCGTGTCCCTGATCGAGGCCCAGGGGGACGACCTGCGGGTGGTGTTCCGGGACGACAACAGCCACCTGACGGCCCAGGAGGGCCTCTCCACCTTCGGCAAGCAGACCTGGTGGAAAACCAAGGGCATGGTGGAGCCTGGCCAGCTGTATCGCCCGGCCAGCCATGAGCAGAGCCGCCTGTTCGGCGCGCCGGAGGGCGGACAGGGCACCGCCGTGTGGTACAACGGCCAGGAGCTGATCGGCCTGTACCAGACCGTCCGGGAGCCGGACGCCCTGCGCATCACCTGGTACGCCATGGACCCCATGTGGCGGGGCCGCCGCCAGGGGATCCCGCCTATGGGCCAGATCATCCCGCAGGGGCGGCGGCTGGGCCTGCCTTACCTGCGGCTGACCTGCACCGACGAGAGCCTGCGTCCCTTCTGGCAGCGCCTGGGCTTCCGGGGCGACGGGGCGGAGCTGGAAAAGGACATCCGCCTGCAGATTCCCGACCTGCGGCAGTGGGTCATGGAGTGATCATATCCGAAAAAATGCACCCTCAGCAAGCGGCAAAAGTGCCGCTTGCTGAGGGTGCTGCTTCTTTATGGCTGGGTGTTACGCCTGGTTCGTCTCGCTGAAGCTCTCCTCCAGCTGCCGCAGGCCCGCCTCCATCTCCTGGAAGCCGGACAGGTCCGGCTCCGCCAGGGTCTGCTGGGCCAGGGCCAGCTTCTGGCAGAACTGGCGGTTCAGCTCGGCATACTTGGCCCGGGACTGGGCGCACCAGGTCTCCTGCTGCCGGGTCAGCTGCCGCAGCTGCTCGATGGCCTTGGCCCGGAACTCCTCCGTCCGCCGGTGGGCGCTGATCTCGATATCGGCGATGTGGTCCTTCAGGGACTGATACTCCGCCGCCTGGGCACGGAGGTACTCCGTTTCCTTCTGGAGCTTCTGGGCCTGCTCCTGGAGCTCCCGGAGCTGTGTCTGCAATTGCAGGCAGGTGTCCGCCGCCGCGCTGTTTTCCAGCACCGCCCGGCGCAGGGTATTCAGCTCGGCCTCCATGGCGCGGTTGCGCTCCTGCAGGCCGTGGTTTTCCTCCTCCAGAGCGGAGACCCGCTGCTGATTTTCCCGGGAGGTCTGCTGGATATAGCTGACCACGTCCTCCCGGTCGAAGCCGCCGAATAACGCTGTTTTGAAATTGGTGTTCATTCCATAGCCCCCCGCTATTCCGTAAATTTGTACACAGTATAGCACAGGGCCCCGACAAAATCAACCGTTTTTCCCGATCATGCCGTAAAGAGCCTCCAGGGCGTCAGACAGGGTGCCCAGCCGGTCAATGAGCCCCAGCTGCACCGCCTGGCTGCCGTAGAGAATGGTGCCCACGTCGTTGGACATATCCCCGTCGGCCAGCATCAGCCGGCGGAAGTCGTCCTGGGTGATGCGGCTGTGCCGGGCCACGAAGGACACGATGCTCTCCTGCACCCGCTCAAAATACCGATAGGACTGTGGCGCGGCGATCATCAGGCCGCTCATGCGCACCGGGTGCACCGTCATGGACGCCGAGGGCACGATGAAGGTCTGCCGCCCGGACACCGCCAGGGGGATGCCGATGGAGTGGCCGCCGCCCAGCACCAGGGTCACCGTGGGCTTGGTCATACCGGCCACCATCTCCGCAATGGCAAGGCCCGCCTCAATGTCGCCGCCCACGGTGTTCAGCAGGAGCAGAACGCCGTCCACCTCCTCCGACTGTTCCAGATGGGCCAGAAGGGGCAGAACGTGCTCATATTTGGTGGTTTTCGTGTTATTGGGGGCCAGGCTGTGGCCCTCCACCTGGCCGATGATGGTCAGGCAGTATATGCTGCCCCGGCTGCTTTCCACCAGGGCCGCGCCCAGGTCGTAAAGACGCGGGGCGCTCTGGTCGCCGGACTGCTCCGGCTGCTGATTGGGTTCCTCCGTCATGGAACGCACCTCCTTATCGGAGATAGCATGTGCATTCCCGGCGAAAACATGCAGGGCGGCTCAGTGTCCGGCGTGGAGCTTCCGGAACTCCGAGGGCAGCATACCGAACACCTTTTTGAACTCGGCGGAGAACTTGCTCTGGCTCTCGTACCCCACTGCCCGGGCCACCTGGGCCAGGCTGTCGCCGGACTCCAGCAGCAGGGCCGACGCCTTTTCCATCCGGTGCTGCCGGATGTGGGCGGCGATGGAGCTGCCGTATTCCGCCTTGAACAGCTCCTTCATGGTGGAGGGATTCATCAGGAACCGGCGGGACAGCTGCTCGATGGTGATGCGGCTGTCCAGGTTTTCCGTCAGCAGCTGGTGGACCTGGTGGATGATCTCCCGCTGCTGGGGCGTCAGGCCGGCGGCGTGCTCCCCGGCGTGGGCGTCCACCGGCGGCAGGTGGGGTGCATGGGGCATGGCCTCCTCCCGGGGGCAGGTGACCTCCACCGTCCGCTCGATGACCTGGTGCAGCAGTCCCGCCACCTCCGTGTCCGCTGCCCGGTAATAGACCTCCTTGCCGATCCGGCGGCTGACCACCAGGCCGCTGTCCTTCAGCTGCCGCAGATGGTGGGAGGCGGCGGGACTGCTCATGCCTACCAGCGCCGCCAGATTCACCACGCACTCCTCGCAGTGGCACAACAGCCAGAAAATCCGCACCCGGTTGGCGTCGGACAGCAGGCGGCACAGGCCCGCCACCGCCTGAAAGCTCTCCGCCTCCTGCATGCAATGCTCCAGCCGGGACAGGTCCCGGTCATTTCCGTGCCGGTGGGGCAGCTCCGTATGTTCCATAGCGCACACGCTCCTTCATCATTTTCCCGTTCAGCAGTTCTTTTCGCCCGAACGGCAGGAAAGGGGCAAAGACCGTTGACTTTCCCCGTTTCGTCCATTATAGTACAGTCATCAAGATTAAACAAGTGCTTAATGGTTGAATGCACCGGCCATTGGGCAGGAAAAGGAGTTTGCCATGAAAAAGACCTATCAGATCGAAGTGGACTGCGCCAACTGCGCCAACCTCATGGAGGAGGCCGCCAAGAAAACCGAGGGCGTTGAAAGCGCCGTGGTGAATTTCATGACCCAGAAGATGATCGTGGAGTTCCGGGAGGGGACGGACCCCAAGACGGTGATGAAGGCCGTTCTGAAGAACTGCAAAAAGGTCGAGGACGACTGCGAGATCTATCTGTGAAACACAACGCGTGCCGGAAGCCATTCCGGCACGTCTGCTGAAGGAGGGGAAGAAGCATGACCAAGAAGCAAAAAAAGATGCTCTGCCGCATCATCGTCACGGCGGTGCTGGTCCTGGCCATCCGGCTGTTTTCCATCGGGGGCCTGCCCGGGACGCTGCTGTACCTGGCGGCGTACCTGATCATCGGCTATGACATTCTCCGCAAGGCCGGCAAGGGCATCCTCCGGGGCCAGGTGTTCGACGAGAACTTCCTGATGGCCGTGGCCACCGTGGGCGCCATCGGCCTGGCGTTTTACGAGGAAAGCGGCGACTTCATGGAGGCCGTGGCCGTGATGCTGTTCTATCAGATCGGTGAGCTGTTCCAGAGCTACGCTGTGGGCAAGAGCCGCCGCAACATCACCGCCCTGATGGATATCCGCCCCGACTATGCCAACATCGAGCAGGACGGACAGTTGACCCAGGTGGACCCAGACAATGTGCCCGTGGGGGCCGTCATCGTGGTCCAGCCCGGCGAGAAGGTCCCTCTGGACGGCGTGGTGCTGGAGGGGACCTCCACCCTGAACACCGCCGCCCTCACCGGCGAGAGCCTGCCCCGGGACGTTACCGGCGGCGACGAGATCGTCAGCGGCTGCATCAACATGACCGGCGTGCTGAAGATCCGCACCACCCGGGCCTTCGGCGAGTCCACCGTGTCCAAAATCCTGGAGCTGGTGGAAAATTCCAGCTCCCACAAGTCCAAGTCTGAGAACTTCATCTCCAAGTTCGCCCGGGTGTATACCCCCGCCGTGTGCGGGGCGGCCCTGGCCCTGGCGGTGCTGCCGCCGGTGGTGCGTCTGCTGACGGGGCTTGACGGCGACTGGGGCACCTGGCTGTACCGCGCCCTGTCCTTCCTGGTGGTCAGCTGCCCCTGCGCCCTGGTGATCAGCATCCCCCTGAGCTTCTTTGCGGGCCTGGGCGGCGCCAGCCACGAGGGCATCCTCATCAAGGGCTCCAACTATCTGGAAACCCTGTCCAAAACCAAAACCGTGGTGTTTGACAAAACCGGCACCCTGACCCAGGGGGTGTTCGACGTCACCGGCGTCCACCACAATCAGCTTCCCCGGGAAAAGGTGCTGGAATACGCTGCCCTGGCGGAGTGCGCCTCCTCCCACCCCATCAGCAAGAGCCTGCAGCGGGCCCACGGCGGCCCCATTGACCGCCAGCGGGTCACGGATATCCAGGAGTTCAGCGGCAACGGCGTGGTGGCCAAGGTGGACGGCGTCACCGTGGCCGTGGGCAACGACAAGCTCATGGAGAAGCTGGGCATCGCTTGGCACGACTGCCATAGCGTGGGCACCATCATCCACCTGGCCCTGGATGGCCAGTACGCCGGTCACATTGTGATCTCCGATGTGGAGAAGCCTCATGCTCGGGATGCCATCGCTGCCCTGAAGCGCATCGGCGTGGAAAAGACCGTCATGCTCACCGGCGACCGGGCCAAGGTGGCCGACCATGTGGCCCAGCGTCTGGGGGTGGACGAGGTCCACAGCGAGCTGCTGCCCGCCGATAAGGTGGCCCAGGTGGAGCGGCTGCTGGGTCAGTCCGGCGGCAAGCTGGCCTTTGTGGGCGACGGCATCAACGACGCGCCGGTGCTGTCCCGGGCGGATATCGGCATTGCCATGGGGGCCATGGGCTCCGACGCCGCCATCGAGGCGGCGGACGTGGTGCTGATGGACGACGATCCCCTGAAGATCGCCAAGTCCATCCGCATCTCCCGCAAGTGCATCCGCATTGTGTACGAAAACATCGCCTTCGCCCTGATCGTCAAGGCTCTGTGCCTGCTGCTGGTGGCTGTGGGCGCGGCCAATATGTGGGCCGCCATCTTCGGCGACGTGGGCGTGATGGTCATCGCCGTGCTCAACGCCATCCGGGCCCTGCGGGTCAGTAAGCTGTGATGAAACCACAAATTAAATAAGATCATGCCCGGTGCATTGCACCGGGCATGATCTTATTTTGCGGCTTTACTTTTTCTTAGCGTAGGGGGTGTTCTCCAGGGGGAGGGTCAGGCGGCGCTGACCGTCCAGCCGGTAATAGGCGTCGGCAATGGCGGGAGCCGTGGGGATGGACGTGATCTCACCGATACCGATGGCACCTCCGGCCACGTTGAGGCCGGGCTTCTCCACCACGATGGCCTGGATCTCCGGCGGGATCTGATTGGCCCGGAACAGGCCCAGAGTGCCGTATCTGGCGGTGGGCTTGCAGGTGTCGTCAATGGGATACTGCTCCGTCAGGGCGTAGCCCATGCTCATGACCACGCCGCCCTCGATCTGTCCCTCGCAGCTCAGGGGATTCACGGCCTTGCCCACGTCGTGGGCGGCTACCATCTTCTTAATGCGGCCGGTTTTCTTGTCCAGAACGCACATCTGGGTGGCGTAGCCATAGGCCACATGGCTGACGGGGTTGGGCACGTCCGCGCCCAGGGGGTCCGTCTTGGCCAGATACTCGCCGTAAAACTCCTGGCCCACCAGGTCGCCCAGGGTCTTGCCCTCCAGAGCGGCGCTGAGCTTCTCGCAGGCCCGGCGGGTGGCCTCGCCGGTGACCAGAGTCTGGCGGGAGCCGGAGGTGTCGCCGGAATCCGGGGCGATCCAGGTGTTGCTGCGCTCATAGACGATGTCGTCCCGGTGGAGGCCGGTGTTGGTGACCACCACCTGCACCAGCACGGTGCCCAGGCCCTGACCGATGCAGGAGGCGCCGGAATAAATATGCAGCTTGCGGTCCTCCTCCACGATCAGCTTGCAGCGGCCCCAGTCGGGGATGCCCACGCCCACGCCGGCGTTCTTCATGGCGCAGGCGATGCCCACCGGGTCGCCGTTTTTCACGGCCTCGTCATAGGCGGGTTTGATGGCCTCCAGCGTCTCCACCAGGCCGGTGGAGCTGTCCACGATCTGGCCGTTGGGCAGGACGCCGCCGGGACGGATGGCGTTGCGATAACGGATCTCCCAGGGAGAAATGCCCACCAGGTCCGCCATCTCATTGAGCAGCGTCTCCGTGCAGAAGCAGGTCTGGGTCACGCCGAAGCCCCGGAAGGCTCCGGCGGGAGGATTGTTGGTATAATAGGCGCGGCCCTCGATCTCGAAGTTTTCATAGGCATAAGGCCCGGCGGCATGGGTGCAGGCCCGCTCCAGAACCGGCCCTCCCAGAGAGGCAAAGGCACCGGTGTCGGACACCACGCTGGCCTTGACCCCCTGAATGATGCCGTTTTCATCGCAGCCCATGGTGAAGTCCATGTCGAAGCTGTGGCGCTTGGGGTGGACCAGGATGGACTCCTGCCGGGACAGCTTCACCTTCACCGGCACCCGGGCGATATACGCCAGCAGGGCGGCGTGGTGCTGGACGGACATATCCTCCTTGCCGCCGAAGCCGCCGCCCACCAACATATTCTGGACCTGGCAGTGGTCATAGTCCACCCCCAGCATGGCGGCGCACTCGTGCATGGTGGTGTGCGCGCTCTGGTCCGAGGTCAGCAGGCGGACGCCGCCGTTTTCCAGGGGCAGAGCAACGCAGCACTCCGGCTCCAGGAAGGCGTGCTCGGTCCAGGGGGTGTGGAAGTGCTGGGTCAGCACATATTTTGCATTCTTGATAGCGCCGTCTGCGTCGCCCCGGGAGACGTGCTTATAGGCCTGAACGTTGCTCTCGTCCCCCTCGAACACCAGGGGCGCGTCCGGGGCGGCGGCCTCCTGGGGACTGTGCACGGCAGGGAGGACCTCATATTCTACCTTCACCAGCTTTTTGGCGGTCTCCAGGGTCTCCTGGTCCCGGGCGCACACCAGAGCTACGGCGTCACCCAGATAGTGGGTGATCTCGCCCACGCCGATCAGGGTGGGCTGGTCCTTTTTCAGGTGGCCCACGTTGACCTTGCCGGGGATGTCCTTCTGGGTCAGTACGCACACCACGCCGGGCAGGGCCTGGGCGTCGCTGACGTCGATGGACAGGACCCGGGCCCGGGCGTACCGGCTGCGCACCGCGCCGCCATAGCACATTCCGTCCACATACACATCGTCGGGGTACTGGCCGGTGCCCAGCACCTTTTCCTCCACGTCCAGCCGGTGGACCCGGCTGCCCATTTTCCAGTCATCGGCGGAGGCCTTCGGCAGCTTCCCCTCCCGGAAAATCTTGGCCGCCAGCAGGATGCCGTCGATGATCTTCACATAGCCGGTGCAGCGGCAGATGTTGTTGCGGATGGCGAAGGCGGCCTCCTCCCGGGTGGGATCGGGATTCACGTCCAGCAGCCCCTTGGCAGAGATGACCATGCCTGGGATGCAGAAGCCGCACTGAACGGCTCCCGCCTCGCCGAAGGCGAAGGTGTACACCTGCTTCTCCCAATCGGAAAGGCCCTCCACCGTGAGGATGGTCTTGCCCTCCAGTTTGTCGGTCTGGGGGATGCAGGCCTTGGTGGGCTTGCCGTCGATGAGGACGTGGCAGGTGCCGCAGGCGCCCTCGCTACACCCGTCCTTAACGGAGGTCAGGTGCAGGGTATCCCGCAGAAAGCGGATGAGCTTCTGATTTTTTTCCACGGTCACGCTCTGCCCGTTAACGGTGAAGGTTGCCATGTGATCGTCTCCTTTGTCCCGGCCCGCCGACATATGGGGGCATGATCTCAAACATTACCGATAATTATACCATATTCATTCATTCTCCGCAAGGTGAAGCCTTATCCTTCTTTCAGAATAACCCGGGGCTTGCTTTTCCGGTCCAACGAGTGTATGATGGCAAAAATAATAAACATAGAGAGGAGTTCTGACAATGGATCTGACGGAAAAATGCCTGGAAAGCCGGGAGGTATACAAGGGCCGCGTCCTGCGGCTGCGGGTGGACGCGGTGGCCCTGCCCAACGGGAAAACATCCCTGCGGGAGGTGGTGGAGCACCCCGGCGGCGTGGGGATCCTGGCCCTGGACGAAAACGGCTGCGTTCCCATGGTGACCCAGTACCGCTATGCCTTCTCCCGGACGCTGCTGGAGATCCCTGCCGGGAAGCGGGAGCCCGGCGAGGAGCCGTTTACCACCGCCCAGCGGGAACTGAAGGAGGAGGTGGGGGCCACGGCGGCGGATTGGCAGCCCCTGGGGCAGATCATCGCCTCCCCGGGCTGCTATGACGAGGTGCTGCATCTGTACCTGGCCCGGGGCCTGACCTTCGGCGACACCCATCCCGACGAGGACGAGTTCCTGTCCGTCCGGCGCATCCCCTTTCAGGAGCTGGTGCAGCGGTGCCTCAGCGGCGAGATTCAGGACGGCAAAACCGTCACCGCCGTGCTGAAGGCAAAGCTCCTGCTGGGGCTGTGATTTTCCCGAAAAAACAGTGGACAAGCGGCATTAGTTGTGGTAATATGAGGAATTAACAAAAGAGATAACGCTTTTGCAGTTTCGTTTCCGTTTTGCGCGGGAGAAAGGAAGGATTTCGTCATGGCTGTGAAGGAAAGCTACGCAGGGAAAATCAACCGCAAGCTCAACAAGAAGCTCCATGTCATCGACGTGGCGGCGGGCCGGGTCCCGGCAGACCTGGTGCTGAAAAACGCTACCTACGTCAACGTGTTTTCCAACGAGCTGTGCCGCGGGGACATCGCCGTGGCCGAGGGGCTCATTGTGGGCATGGGCGAATACCACGGCAAGGTGGAGGCGGACGTAGGCGGCAAGATCGTGCTGCCGGGCTTCATCGACGCCCACATTCATCTGGAAAGCTCCCTGGTAAGCCCCAAGGAGTTTGCCAAGGCTGTGCTGCCCCACGGCACCACCACCGTCATCACCGACCCCCACGAGATCGCCAACGTCATGGGCACCGATGGCATCGAGTATATGCTCCAGGCCACCGAGGACCTGCCGGTGGACGTGCGGTTCATGCTGCCCTCCTGCGTTCCGGCCACGCCGCTGGACGAGTCCGGGGCCAATCTGGACTATCGGGCCATCGACTCCTTCTATGACCATCCCCGGGTCCAGGGCCTGGCGGAGATGATGAACTTTGTGGGCATCATCAACGGCGACAGCCAGGTGGTGGAAAAGATCGTGGCCTCCCAGGCCCACCACAAGAAGATCGACGGCCACGCCCCGGGCCTTACCGGCAACGACCTGAACGCCTATATCGCCGCCGGCGTGTATTCCGACCATGAGTGCTCCAACGTGGAGGAGGCCATGGCCAAGCTGGAGCGGGGACAGTTCATTATGATCCGCGAGGGCACCGCCGCCCGGAACCTGGAGGCCCTGGCTCCCCTGCTGTGCGAGAAATACATCGAGCGCTGCATGTTCTGCACCGATGACAAGCACCCCAACGACCTGCTGGAAAAGGGCCACATCGACTACATCGTCAAAAAGGCCATCTCCCTGGGCGCGGACCCCATCATGGCGGTGAAGGCCGCCGGGTACACCGCCGCCCGGTACTTCCTGCTGAATAACCGCGGCGCCATCGCCCCCGGGTATCTGGCGGACTTTGTGGTCATCGACAACTGGGAGAACTTCGACATCGAGATGGTCTATAAGAAGGGCAAGCTCATGTACGACGGCGTTCTGCGGGACTTCGACACCCCGGAGATCGACCCCTATCTGGTCAAGCGGGCCCACGACACCTTCCATGTGGCCTCCCTGTCCGCCGCCGACTTCACCGACAAGCGCCCCCACGCCGTCATCGGCATGGTGCCCGGCGAGATCGTGTCCGAGGACGCGGGCTATGCCGACCACATCGACCTGGAGCAGGACATTCTCAAGATCGCCGTGATCGAGCGGCATAAGAACACCCACCACATCGGCCTGGGCTATATCAAGGGCTACGGCCTTAAGCATGGCGCCGTGGCCACCTCCATCAGCCACGACAGCCACAACATCATCGTGGTGGGCACCTCCGAGGAGGACATGGCCGCCGCCGCCAACCGCATTGTGGAGAATCGCGGCGGCATCACCGTAATGGACGGCGGCCAGATCCTGGGCGAGGTGGCCCTGCCCATCGCGGGCATCATGTCCGACGACAGCCTGGTGATGGTGAACAGCGCCCTGGAGGCCGCCAAGGACGAGGCCTTCCGGCTGGGCGTGTCCCGGGGCATTGACCCCTTCATGACCCTGAGCTTCATGGCTCTGCCGGTGATCCCGTCCCTGCGGCTGACCACCCGGGGCGTGTTCGACGTGCTGACCCAGCGGTATGTGTGATAGGCTGCTGCCTCTGAACCTCCTGGAGCTGACCTGGCACTGCCGAAAAAACTGACGATGAAAAACGGGATATCCGGCGTCTCGAACCGGGTATCCCGTTTGAATCCCTCATTATGTAACAAACAGCCGCGCATGCCCAAGCGCGGCTGTTTGTTATGTTTGGGGTAGGAAAATCCCCATGGAAAAGATGGGCAGCAGGCGCTGCCAGGTATTTTCAGCGGCGAAGGAGGTAAACCATAGCCGCTCTCGGCTGCAAAATCAGAACTGAAGGCGATTCTCCTTGGACCAGGTGGTCAGGTTCAGACGGGGGTAGCGCCGCCGCAACTCCTCGGCGGTCTCGGCGTCGCCGCCGGTCATCAGAATCCGGTTGACAGCCTCCACATCGGCGGCCGGCATACCGTGGTCGGCAACCTTTCCACAGTCCTTACAGGTGTAGGTTCCGTTTTCGGAGACAACCACCTCGCTGCTGCCGCAGAATGCGCAGCGGTGCATTTTCGTAATCAGAGCCATTTTCGATTTTTCCTCTCTTTCCTCAAGTCCATGGGTAGGATATCATAGAATTTTACATTTGTAAAACGCATATTTTCGATTGAAGTCATGAAAAAAAGGGTGTACAATGAGGAATACAGTCAAAGAAAGACGAGGTGGGGGACATGAGCGCCACAAAATACCAGATTTTCCTGAAAACCGTGGAATGCGGCAGCTTTACCAAGGCGGCGGAGGAGCTGAACTTCTCCCAGTCCGGAATCAGCCACGCCATCAGCTCCCTGGAGGAGGAGCTGGGGGTGACGCTGCTGAGCCGGAACCGGGGCGGCGTGACCCTGACCGGCGATGGCCGGGCACTGCTTCCGCAGATTCAGCAGCTCTGCACGGAATATCACCGACTGGCCCAGCAGGCGGCGGACCTGCGGGGCATGGACGCGGGCCTTGTGAAAGTGGCCTCGTTTTCCAGCGTCTCCGCCCAGTGGCTACCCATGATTCTGAAGGCCTTCAGCAAGCTGTATCCGGCCATCGAGTTCGAAATACAGACCTGCGACTTCTACGACCAGATCGAGGAGCTGATCATCACCGGGCAGGTGGACTGCGGATTTCTGCGGATGCCGTCCCTGAAGGGACTGCAGGTGTACCCCCTGCACCTGGACCAACTGAAGGTCATTGTGCCCTGCGGGCATCCCCTGGCCAACAGCGACCCCTTCCCGGTGGAGGCCCTGGCTACGGAGCCGGTGATCCAGCTGGAGGAGGGGGACGATTACGAAATCCGGGCCGCCTTCGACGAAATGGGCGTGCGGCCCCATGTGCGATATATCGCACGGGAGGACCGGACCATTCTGTCCATGGTGTCCAACGGCCTGGGCATCAGCCTGCTGCCGGAGCTAATGGTGCGCCACAGTCCCTATCCGCTGGTGGTCTGCCAGCCGCCCAAGGCCTTTTACCGGCGCATCGCCATCGGCGTCAAGGACGAGAAGGCCCTGTCCAACTCCACCCAGCGGTTTGTGGACCACGTCCGGGCCTGGGTCCAGGTGAACGGGTTCAAATAAGATGATTTTCCTGCTTTACAAATCCAGCCGTCTGGGCTATGATGGGGAGTAGTATATAGAATAAAGGAGAGGCTTCCATGATCTATTTCAACAGCGACTATCTGGAGGGCGCTCATCCCAGCGTGATGGCGCGGCTCAACGAGACCAATATGGTGCAGACCGTGGGCTACGGCGAGGACGAATACTGCGCGGCGGCCCGGGAGAAAATCCGCGCCGTCTGCCAGGCGCCGGAGGCCGATGTGCACTTCCTGGTGGGCGGCACCCAGACCAACACCACCGTGATCGCCTCCATTCTGCGGCCCTGGCAGGGTGTGCTGTCCGCCGACAGCGGACACATCAACTGCCACGAGGCGGGGGCCATCGAGTCCACCGGCCACAAGGTCATCACCCTGCCTGCGGCAGAGGGGAAGATCACCGCCCAGCAGGTGCAGGATTATGTGGAGTGGCACCGGAACGACGAGTCCACCGAGCACATTGTCCAGCCCGGCATGGTGTATATCTCTTACCCCACCGAGGGCGGCACCCTGTATTCCAAGGCGGAGCTGACGGCTCTGTACGACACCTGCCGGAAATACGGCCTGCCGCTGTTCATCGACGGGGCCCGGCTGGGCTACGGGGTTATGGCCGACGGCTCTGAGCTGACCATACCGGAGATCGCCCGCCTGTGCGACGTGTTCTATATCGGCGGCACCAAGGTGGGAGCCCTGTTCGGCGAGGCCGTGGTGATCATGAACCCGGCGCTGAAGAAGGATTTCCGCTTCATCATGAAGCAGCGGGGCGGCCGCATGGCCAAGGGCCGTCTGCTGGGCATCCAGTTTGACGCCCTGTTCACCGACGATCTGTACTTCAAGATTTCTCGCCACGCCGACGAGATGGCCTATCAGATTCGCGACATCTTCGTGTCCGCCGGTTATCCGCTGCTGTTTGACTCTCCCACCAACCAGCAGTATCCTATCATGCCGGACGATGAGCTGGCGGAGCTGGGGAAGAGCTTCGGCTATGAATACTGGGAGCGGGTGGATAAGACCCATTCCGGCGTGCGCTTCTGCGCCAGCTGGGCCACCACCCAGGAGCACGTGGACGCCCTGCGGGCCGCCGTACAGGCCCTGCGATAATAACAACAACCGGAACAAACTGGAACAATTTGAGGAGGAACGACACATGGAAACATACGGACTGGAAAAGCTGGGCATCATCAACGCCGGGGCGGTGTACCGCAATCTGACGCCGGCGCAGCTGGTGGAGCACGCTCTGCGCCGGGGGGAGGGCACCCTGTCCAACACCGGAGCCCTGGTGGTCAAGACCGGGAAGTACACCGGCCGCAGCGCCAACGACAAGTTCATTGTGGACACCCCCGCTGTCCATGACAACATCGCCTGGGGCAAGGTGAACCGGCCCATGGACAAGGCCCGGTTCGACGCCATCTATGCCAAGGTCACGGCGTATCTGCAGAATAAGGACGTGTTCATTTTCGACGGCTTCGCCGGAGCGGACCCCAAGTATACCAAGGCCTTCCGCATCGTCAACGAGCTGGCCAGTCAGAATCTGTTCATCCACCAGCTGCTGCGCCGCCCCACGGCGGACCAGCTGAAGGACTTCCATGAGGATTATACCATCATCGCCGCCCCCGGCTTCAAGTGCATCCCCGAGATAGACGGCACCCGGTCCGAGGCTGCCGTTCTGGTGGACTATGAGGCCCATCTGGTGGTGATCTGCGGCACCCAGTACGCCGGCGAGATCAAGAAGTCCGTGTTCTCCGTGATGAACTATGTCCTGCCCAAGCAGGGTGTGTTCCCCATGCACTGCTCCGCCAACATCGGCAAGGACGGCGACTCCGCTGTGTTCTTCGGCCTGTCCGGCACCGGCAAGACCACCCTGTCCGCCGATCCCGCCCGCAAGCTCATCGGCGACGATGAGCACGGCTGGGCCGACGACTCCGTGTTCAACTTCGAGGGTGGGTGCTACGCCAAGTGCATTAACCTCTCTCCCGAGGGCGAGCCGGAGATCTACAACGCCATCCGCTTCGGCGCGCTGGTGGAGAACGTGGTCATGGACCCCGACACCCGGGAGTTCGACTTCGACGACGACTCCCTGGCGGTGAACAGCCGGGTGGGCTATCCCGTGGAGTATATCCCCAATGCAGAGCTCTCCGGCATGAGCCCCAGCGTGCCCAAGACGGTGATCTTCCTGACGGCGGACGCCTACGGCGTGCTGCCTCCCATCAGCAAGCTGGATAAGAACCAGGCCATGTACTACTTCGTCTCCGGCTTCACCTCCAAGGTGGCCGGCACGGAGATCGGCGTCACGGAGCCTGTGCCTACGTTCTCCACCTGCTTTGGTGAGCCGTTCCTGCCCCTCGACCCCTCCGTGTACGCCGCTATGTTGGCGGACAAGGTGGAGAAGTCCGGCGCGAAGGTCTATCTGGTCAACACCGGCTGGAACGGTACCGGCAAGCGCATGAAGCTGGGTTATACCCGCGCCATGGTCACCGCCGCCCTGACCGGCGAGATCGAGAAGAGCGAGTTTGTCACCGATCCTACCTTCGGCGTGCAGGTGCCCACCGCCATCAAGGGCGTTCCCTCTGAGCTGCTGATCCCCGCCAACACCTGGGAGGACAAGGCCGCTTACGAGGCGAGCTGCAAGAAGCTGGCCGCCAGCTTTGTGGAGAACTTTAAGAAGTACACCCACATGAGCGACGAGGTCGTGGCTGCCGGCCCCAAGGCGTAAGTACGCTATCGACAAAGGCACCCTGCGAGGGTGCCTTTGCTTTGCTAAAAAAATTCCCCGACATCGTCGGGGAATTTTTTTAAGTAACTTTAAGGTGCATTTCAGCTACCTGCGCTATGCTTATCTCACAGCAGAGGAACGCTTACTTCTTCAGCGCGTTCACAGCCGCCCGCAGGGCGTCCACGTGCTCCTGCTTTGTGGCCCAGCTGGCGCAGAAGCGCACGCCGGAGTGCGTCTCGTCCACACGCTCCCAGTACTCATAGCCGAAGCTTTTACCCAGAATGGCCAGCTCGTCATCCGGCATGATGGGGTACTGCTGGTTGGTGGGGGAGTCGAACAGCAGGGGATAGCCCGCGGAGACGAAAATGTCCCGGATCTGATGAGCCATCTCGATGGCGTGGCGGGAGATCTTGAAATACAGGTCGTCGGTGAACAGCGTGTCGAACTGAACGCCCAGCAGCCGGCCCTTGGCCATGCGGCCGCCCCGCTGCTTCATAATAAAGCGGAAATCCTTTTTCAGATTTTCGTTCATGATGACAACGGCTTCGCCGAACAGGGCGCCCACCTTGGTGCCACCGATGTAGAACACATCGCACAGCCGCGCGATCTCTGGCAGCGTCATGTCGCTCTCCTCTGCCATCAGGCCATAGCCCAGCCGTGCGCCGTCAATGAACAGCGGCAGGCCGTCCCGGCGGCAGGTGTCATACAGCGCCGTTAGCTCCGCCTTGGTATACAGCGTGCCGCCCTCAGTGGGGTGGGAGATGTACACCATACCGGGCTGGACGATGTGCTCCGTGGACTCATCGTTTCTGTGCCACTCCACATAGTCCTGCACCTGCTGCGCAGTGATCTTGCCGTTGGTGGTGGGCAGGGTGATGACCTTATGGCCCGTGGACTCGATGGCACCGGCCTCATGGCAGTTGATGTGACCGCTGACGG
>ERZ780167.1814-NODE-1814-length-17833-cov-10.944369_pt1 | contig 17833 bp, 10 predicted proteins | sample MGYA00510982_ERZ780167 | MGnify/ENA primary metagenome ERZ780167 (study PRJEB29588, sample SAMEA2146107) | human gut metagenome | biome: human gut; feature: human-associated habitat; material: faeces | place: Denmark | collected 2008/2010 ... | reverse complement strand
ATTCCAAAATTACGTTAAATCACGCTTGTGAATTTTCACTTGCGAAACTTTAGTTCTTATATTGCTCATTACAGTTTTTACTCGATTATAATCAAATTCTGATCAGTATAATTAGTCCGTTTTATATAGCTATTCAGTCCGTACATCTTGTATTACAAGAAGATAGAGAACTACAAAACGTCTGCAAAAGTACTACATATTTTTGACAGAGGCAAGTTTTTAGTGCATTTTTATTAAAAAAGTTCACATAAATCCCATTATTGGGCGATAATCGAAAATAAAATAGTACCTTTGCATGGTCAAAAAAAGAAGAAAACAGATTTTTCACAATGAAGAAAACAAGAGATAATTATACATTCCTGACCGAAGCTCCTGTGCACAAGGTTGTTTTCACGATGGCGATTCCTACCATCATCAGCATGCTGTCTACGAGTATGTACAATCTCGCCGACACTTATTTCGTGGGAAGCATCAACACCCAGAGCGTAGCAGCAGTGGGAGTATCTTTTGCCATGATGGCTGTAATACAGGCGGTAGGTTTTTTCTATGGTCATGGAGCTGGCAATTATATCTCTCGTAAGTTGGGCGCAAAAGAGGAAGAAAATGCCAGAAAGATGGCAGCAACAGGCTTTGTTTTGAGCTTTCTTACAGGTTTGGTCATCGCAATTCTGGGTCAACTGTTTCTTACTCCACTCTGTCTTACCTTGGGTTCTACCCCCACCATTCTTCCCTATACAGAGCGCTATTTAGGCATCATCTTACTGGGTGCTCCTTTCATGACGACCTCGCTGACACTCAACAACATGATGCGTTTTCAGGGCAACACAATGTATGCGATGAAAGGCATCATGTCGGGCGTACTGCTGAATCTGATTCTCGCCCCTTTGCTCATTCTCTACTTCGAGCTGGGCATTACGGGTGCAGCCATCGCCACTCTCATCAGCCAATGTTTCGGTTGCTGCATTCTCTTTTGGATGACCCACAAAGGTCAGAATATCCGCATCCATCTGCGTAATTTCACCCCAAGCAAAACCTTTGCCAAAGAGATTATATTTGGCGGAACCCCATCCCTGTCAAGACAAGGCTTGGGAAGTATCGCTACCTTGGTATTAAATGTTGCAGCGGGAGCTTACGGAGATGCAGCCATTGCCGGCATGAGTATTGTTACTCGCATCTCATTCTTTACTTATGCTGTGGTAATCGGTTTGGGACAAGGTTTTCAGCCGCTCTGTGGCTTCTGCTATGGTGCCAAACTATACAACCGTGTCAAGGAAGCTTATTATTACTGCATCAAGTGTGGCACCATATTCCTGGCAATCTGTGCCGTGATTGGTTTTATTTTCTCAGAGCCTATCATCGAGCTTTTCCGTGATGACGCAAAGGTAATAGAGGTTGGGGCCATGGCTTTGAAATGGCAGGTTATCAGTTTTCCTCTGGTTGCCACCATCGTACTTACCAACATGCTGATGCAGACCATCCGCAAGCCTATCCGTGCCAATATCGTAGCTGCAGCAAGAAGCGGTTTGTTCTTCATTCCGCTCATCTTTATCCTACCCCATTTCTTCGGTCTGCTAGGGGTAGAAATGTGTCAGGCATGGGCAGACTTCTGTTCCTTTGCAGTAGCTATTCCGATAGCATGGAGTGCATTTAGAGATATGAGAAAGGTGTGAATGCCCATTCTTTGTTCTTTGAAAAAGTCATGGGATTATTAGCAAAAATCATAGCTTTCTTTTGGTTTTCTTGAAAGATTTTTGTAATTTTGCAGGCTGAAAGCAAGAAGAGAAATGGAGAAAGCAAAATATAGTATCGGACTCGATGTTGGCTCTACAACAGCCAAAGTTGCCGTTATCGATGGCAAAAAAAACTTGATTTACTCAAAATACGAACGCCACAACGCTCGTGTCACAGAACTTGTGTCTCATTATTTCGATGAGATTAACCAGTTGATAGGCGATACAAAGGTAAATATCTGCGTTACGGGAAGCGTGGGCATGGCTACAGCAGAACAGCTGCAGGCTGAGTTTGTACAGGAAGTAGTGGCAGCATCGGTTTATGCCCGTAAGGCTCATCCTGGGGCAAAGGCTCTCATCGATATCGGTGGAGAGGATGCCAAGGTTGTTTTCTTCAAGCCTAATGGAGGAATGGAACTCCGCATGAACGGAAACTGTGCCGGAGGTACTGGTGCATTTATTGACCAGATGAGCGTATTAATGGGAGTAGACAACCAGAAAATGAGCCAGTTGGCTATGAATGCCCAACATGTTTATCCGATGGCAGCCCGCTGTGGTGTCTTCGCCAAGACCGATATCCAGAATCTCATGGCACGCAATCTTCCGGAAGAGGATATTGCAGCCAGTATCTTTCATAGCATCGCAGTACAAACTGTGGTGACGCTTTCTCACGGCATCGACTTCGAAGCTCCTATCCTACTTTGCGGTGGTCCGCTGACCTTTCTCCCAGCACTCCGCAAAGCATTCTGCGACTATATGCAGCTGTCAGAAAATGATTTCATCGTATCAGAAAATAGCAATCTGATTCCTGCGCTGGGATGCGCCTACCGTAATTCTCCCACAGATTCCGCAGATTCTACAGATGCTTCTGCTTCTGACGGAATCCAGTTTTCCATACTCAGAAAGCGCTTACATCAGGAAATAAAGGTTGAGTGGAACAGTAGCTTGGAACCTTTGTTTAAAAACGAAATGGAGCACGATAAATGGCTCCAGTCAAAAGCAAGATTCGCTACCGAAACCCATCCTCTGGCAAAAGGTAAGCAGCAGGTGGTTATCGGTATTGATTCCGGCTCCACTACGACCAAGATTGTGGCAGTTAGAATGGGAAGCAATACGGATACAGATGCGAAATCTGCCCAAAAGGACAAGGGCGATATTGTCTTTACAAACTATCGTCTGAACCTAGGCAACCCTATTAAGGCTGTAGCCGATGGTCTGAACGCCCTGAAGCAGGAAGCAGAACATAGAGGGGCTGAACTGGAAATCGTAGGCTCTTGTTCTACCGGCTATGGCGAGGAACTGATTAAGGCTGCATTCGGACTTGACAGCGGCATTATCGAAACCATGGCACACGAACGAGCAGCTGCATCACTCATGCCTGACGTCAGCTTTATCCTTGATATTGGTGGACAAGACATGAAGGCTATCTTTGTTGAGAAAGGAGCTGTTGTGAGAATGGAACTCAACGAGGCCTGTTCTTCCGGTTGCGGAACCTTCATACAGACTTTTGCCAATAACATGGGATATTCTGTAGGTGATTTCGCCAAACTTGCCTGCCAGTCTAAAGCTCCTTGCGACCTGGGTACCCGCTGTACGGTCTTCATGAATTCCAAGGTAAAGCAGGTGCTCAGAGAGGGGGCTTCGGTGGCTGATATTTCTGCCGGAATCTCTTATTCGGTTATCAAGAACTGTCTTTACAAGGTATTGAAACTTCATGGTAACGAAAACCTTGGAGGAAAAATCGTTGTACAGGGTGGTACCATGAGAAACGATGCTGTGGTAAGAGCTTTCGAATTGCTGACTCATACCGAAGTGGCCCGTAGCAACATGCCGGAATTGATGGGTGCCTACGGCTGTGCACTCCATGCGGCAGCTGATTACCCAACAGAGACGAATGCCCGCAGCATCGACAACCTTTTGAATCTCGCTCATTACGAGACCAAACAGTTGCAATGTAAAGGCTGTGAGAACCATTGCTATGTTTCTCGCTACACCTTCACTGGAGGCAACAAGTTTTATTCGGGAAACAAGTGTGAACGAGTATTTAACAACAAGGGAGCAAACGAGATAAAAGGCAATAACATTTACGACTATAAATATCGCTTACTATTTGACAATAGGGATGTTAAATACGTTAATGCAACAAAACGCCACATCAAAGTTGGCATTCCCCGCATTCTCAACATGTATGAGGATTTTCCGTTCTGGAATGCCCTGCTTCATGCAGCAGGTTTTGATGTCATTCTCTCTTCTGATTCAACCTTCAGTCAGTATGAAGGAGCCTTGAATACTGTAATGAGCGATAATATCTGCTTCCCTGCCAAGTTGGCTCACAGTCATCTCAAAGAGCTTAATGAGAACCCGGAGGTAGACCGCATCCTGATGCCATACGTAGTATATGAACACAATGACGACCCGAAGAATACGCTGAACAGCTTCAACTGTCCTGTGGTTTCGGGCTATAGCGATGTCATCAAATCGGTAATAGATCTGAAGAAACCGATTGATTCACCTGTCATCAACTTTGCACAACCGAAGGCTTTGGAAAAGCAAATAGTAGATTATCTCAAAAAGTTGGGAATAAACAAAAAGACTGCCCAAAAAGCCTTGAGAGAAGCTCTTTATGCACAAGCCACCTATTCGGCAGAAATCAAGATGAAGGCATGGGAGATACTCAACCAGAACGAGGTAAAGCCCCGTCTTACCATTCTCCTAGCGGGTCGTCCTTATCATACAGACCCGCTGATTCAGCACAAGTTGAGCGAGATGATTGCGAACCTAGGAGTCAACGTAATTAGCGAAGACATCGCCAGAGGCTCATCAGACAACAACGATGCATACAACAGCCAGCCAGAGACTTATCTCGTCAAGCAATGGGCGTATATGAACCGTATCATGAAGGCTGCACAATGGGCAGCCGAACAGGGTGACAATGTACATTTCGTACAGATGACTAGCTTCGGTTGCGGACCGGACAGCTTTATCCAGGACGAGATTCGCGACATCATGAGACGTCACAACAAGCCTTTCACGCTTTTGAAGATAGATGATGTCAGCAATATCGGTTCGCTGAAGCTTCGTGTCCGCTCGCTGATAGAAAGTCTTAAAGTTCAAAGTACAAATCATAAAGTTCAAAATTCAAAGTTCAAAGTTCAAAGTCTCAAACAGACCAAGGTCTTTACCAAGCAGGATGTGCATCGCAAGATTCTAGCTCCGTTCATGACCGAGTATCTCACTCCTATCATTCCTCCAATCCTGAAGCTGATAGGTTATGATGTAGAAGTTTTGCCTATGAGCGATGAAGCAAGTGCAGAAATTGGCTTGAGATTCGCCAACAATGAGGTTTGCTATCCTGCAACACTCATCGTGGGCGACATCATCAAAGCCTTGAAATCAGGCAAATACGACCTCAAGAGCACAGCAGTAGTAATGAGTCAGACGGGTGGACAATGTCGCGCAACCAACTATGCTGGTCTCATCAAACGGGCGATGATTTCGAATGGTTTCCAGGATGTACCATTACTCACACTAGGCGTGACAGCCTCGACAGGCGAAGCTTCCGGTTCTACGGATGATAAGCAAGACTATAATGAGCAGGATGGCTTCAACGTGCCTTGGCTAAAATACAGCCAGATTATCGTTACCGCTATTTTCTATGGCGATGCGATTAACGAGATGTACAACGCCTGCATCGCAAGAGAACGGAAACCAGGAATTGCCAAGGAGCTACGGGATAAGTACATACGTCTTATTGATGAACCTATTGCGCGAAACTCAGCAAAAGGTCTCATCAAGCTCCTGGAACAGGCTGCAGAGGAATTCAACCAGATGACGCTCGACAAGAACGTACCCAAAGTGGGTATCGTAGGCGAAATCTTCTTGAAATTCAATCCTTTTGCCCATCAATACCTAGAGCGATACATCATCTCTAAGGGCATCGAGGTTGTACCACCACTACTCGCTCCATTCTTCCTACAGGAATTCGTGAATGTAGAGATACAGAAGCACATGCGACTAAGCTGTACAAAGGTACCAGACTTCATCATCAAGGGCGCTTATCAGGCCTTGATAGGCAGAAGATTACGCCAGGTGAACAAGGCTGCTAGCAAGTTCCGCTACTTCCGGCCATTCACTAACATTTATGATGATGCGAAGGATGTGCAAGGGTTGGTTTCTCTTGCAGCCCAGTTTGGAGAAGGCTGGCTCCTGCCTGCCGACATTGTGGGTTATATCCGAGACGGAGTGAACAACATCATCTCGCTCCAGCCTTTTGGCTGCATTGCTAACCACGTAATTTCTAAAGGAATAGAAAAGCGGTTACATGAGCGTTTCCCTCAGCTGAACCTCGTATCTCTCGATTTCGATTCGGGAGTTTCAGAAGTAAATGTCACCAACCGATTACTGCTCTTTTTAGACAGTATCACAGAATAGAAGCAGGAAAAGCAGATTCGCCCAAAAGCAGAATCTGCTTTTTCTGTTTCTTTTATTCTACAAAAAAGCAAAAAACAGCCATCATTTTTTTGCAATTCAAGAAATAAATCGTATCTTTGCACTCGAATTTTATTGATACATGAAGAAAATGAGTAAAGATACATTAACTCATCAGCTGACAGAGACCATCGACGAGCTTTCTTGCGCCGATTCTTTAAGAGGTCTCTTCCATCAGCACAGAGACGGAAATCCACTTCCTTCGGGCAAGGCGCTCGAAGATATTATCAATCTGTCTCGTTCCATACTCTTTCCAGGATATTTCGGTAATTCTTCCGTAAATATCTCTACTATCAAATATCATATTGGAGTAAGAGTAGAGAAACTCTACGAAATGCTTGCAGAACAGATTCTAGCAGGACTTTGCTTCGCCAATGATTGCGAAACCGAGACACAGGCAGAACTGCAGCATCAGCGTGCAAAGGCTGGCGTCATCGCAGCCAAAGCCATCATGGAGTTTCCAAAACTTCGTAAAATTCTCGCCACCGACGTGGAGGCTGCCTATAATGGAGACCCTGCGGCAATGAGCCACGGAGAAATCATCTCCTGCTATCCTGTCATCAAGGCGATAACCAACTATCGTATCGCTCATGTTCTTCACCTGCTCGGTGTGCCACTCATCCCCCGTATGATGACCGAACTGGCACATTCAGAGACCGGTATCGATATCAATCCAGAGGCTACCATCGGCCACCACTTCACCATCGACCATGGAACGGGTGTGGTAATCGGAGCCACCTGCATCATCGGCAACAACGTGAAACTCTATCAGGGCGTAACACTAGGAGCCAAGAGTTTTCCACTCGATAAGGACGGCAACCCTATCAAGGGAATCCCTCGCCACCCTATCCTGGAAGATGATGTCATCGTCTATGCCAATGCAACAATCCTCGGTCGCATCACCATCGGAAAGGGCTGCGTAGTAGGAGCCAACGTATGGGTAACCAAGGATATGCAACCCAAAACAAAGAAATATAGAAAAGAAAAACAAAGTTTATTAGATATAGAATTCAATAATGGAACAGGAATTTGAACTCATTGCCAAAACCTTCATGGGCCTGGAGCCTGTCTTGGCTGAGGAGCTCACCCAGCTGGGTGCCAACAATGTACAGATAGGTCGCCGTATGGTATCTTTCACTGGCGACAAGGAAATGATGTATCGTGCCAACTTCCAGTTGCACACAGCCATCCGTATCTTAAAGCCTATCAAGCACTTCAAGGCTCGTTCTGCCGAAGAAGTGTATGATCAGATTCAGAAGATTAAGTGGGATGACATCTTAGACGTGAAGAAGACATTCTCAGTAGATTCAGTAGTTTACTCAGAGGAATTCCGCAACTCACGCTTCGTAACTTACAAGGTAAAAGATGCCATCGTAGATTGGTTCCGCGAGAAGCAGGGAACACGCCCTAACATCAGCGTATCCAACCCAGACATCCGTCTTAATATCCATATCGCAGAAGATAACGCTACCTTGAGTCTTGACTCTAGTGGCGAGAGCTTGCACCGCCGTGGCTACCGCCAGGAGCAGGTTGAGGCTCCATTGAACGAGGTTTTGGCTGCAGGTATGATTCTGATGACCGGCTGGAAGGGCGAATGCGACTTCATCGATCCAATGTGTGGTTCTGGCACCATCGCTATCGAAGCAGCACTTATTGCCCGCAACATCTCTCCAGGTGTATTCCGCAAGGAGTTTGCCTTCGAGAAGTGGAACGATTTCGATCAGGATCTCTTCGACATGATTTACAACGATGACTCTCAGGAACGCGAGTTCGAGCACCATATCTACGGTTATGATGTAGATATGAAGGCTGTGAACACTGCCAACCTCAACGTGCGTGCAGCCGGACTGAGCAAGGATATCACCATCGCACAGCAGGACTTCAAGAACTTCACTCAGCCAGCAGAGAAGAGCATCATCGTGATGAACCCTCCATACGGTGAGCGTATCTCTACCCCTAACCTCTTGAATACCTACAAGATGATTGGCGAGCGTTTCAAGAAGGCTTTCGCAGGCAATGAGGCTTGGGTATTGAGTTATCGCGAGGAATGCTTTGAGCAAATCGGACTGAAGCCATCAATCAAGATTCCTGTATACAACGGAAGTTTGGAATGCGAATTCCGTAAATATGTGATGTTCGATGGTAAGATGAAGGAATTCCGCTCAGAAGGTGGCATCGTCAAGACTGAAGCTGAGAAGCGCGAAATGGCTCAGAAGCACCGTTTCAAGAAAGAGCGCGAGTTTAAGAAGCGCGTAAGCGAGGAAACAGAAAACGAGGATGCAGACATCCGCAGTTTCCAGTTCCATAGCCATCGCCTGGAAGACTTTGAAAAGCGCCGCAATGAGATTCGCCGTGGCGGACGAAGCCACGATGATGATGACCGCAAGGGCGGACGCAGCTTCGGCGGAAAGCGTGGCGACAAGCGTGGCGGATTCAAGGGAGACCGTCGCGGTGGTCGTGATTTCGGAGGAAAGCGTGGTGGCAAGCCTAGCTTCAACACCGACTTCGATGATGAGGATTAAAAACTGCGCATCAAACTATACAAGACCTTGACGTGGCATTCTGCCACATCAAGGTTTTTATTCATTCAATCAACAAACAAAATAACAATGAATCTAAAGAATTCAATTTATAAATTATCTTTTGCAGCAATGATTTCCATGATGGCAATGAATGCAACCGAGATACAGGCTCAAGGCGTGGTTCCTGCACAGAAGGGTGAAAAGACCTTCACCTTGGAGGATTTGAACTTCGGTGGTCATAACTATCGCAACATGGTGGCAAAGAACCGCTGGTGTACCTGGTGGGGAAATGAACTCATCCGCCAGGACGTGGAGGCTTGCTATCTCGTGAACAAGACTACGGGCAAGGAGACCAAACTCTTCGGCATCAACGATATCAACCAGTGGATCGCTCCTACCAAAGACATCAAGGTAAGAGCCCTCTACAACGCTCAATTCCCTTTTGCAGGCAAGAGCATCGTAATGGTAAGCAATGGCAGCAAGACCTACACCATCGACTTCAAGAAGCATAAGCTGCTGAGCGAGATGGAGTTTGAAGATGGCGAGAACCTCCTCGAGGCGAACGCCCAGCAGAATGCATTCGCCTATCTGAAGGGAAACAACCTCTATGTGCGCACCTTCGACGTGACCAATAATGCCATGACCCGAGAGAAGAAATCTCACGATTTCCAGATTTCAAAGGATGGCAGCCGAGAAATCGTTTATGGTCAGAGTGTTCACCGCGATGAGTTCGGCATCAGCAAGGGTACCTTCTGGAGCCCTGACGGCGAACAGCTCGCCTTCTACCGCATGGACCAGAGCATGGTAACAGATTATCCGCAGGTGGATATCCCGGAGATTGATTACTTCAATCATCCTGAGACAGAGACCTGCTGCGCCAAGCCTGCACCAGACAAGTATCCGATGGCAGGCGAGACATCTCACAAGGTAACCGTGGGCGTATTCGACTGTATGACTGGCAAGACCATCTATCTGAAGGCTGGCGATCCTACAGACCGCTACTTCACCAACATCGCATGGAGTCCGGACAGCAAGACCATCTATATGTTCGAACTGAACCGCGACCAGAACGACTGCCGTCTGACTGCCTACAATGCAGAAACCGGCGAGAAGACAGGCGAACTCTATCGCGAGACCGACGAGAAATACGTGGAGCCTTGCCACCCTATTCAGTTCCTGCCTTGGGACAGCAACAGCTTTATCATGCAGAGCCGCAAGGATGGCTACAACCACCTCTATCTCTGCACCCTGGGCAAACACGGCAGCCGTATGGCAAGCAACACGGAATCGCTCGAAATCAAGCAGTTGACATCGGGTAAATGGGAGGTAATGGAAGTGCTCGGCTTCAACGCCAAGCGCAAGAGCATTGTCATCGCATCTAACGAGTGCTCTCCTATCCAAAGAAACATCTTCGTGGTGGATACCAAGACCGGCAAGCGCACCATGATGGACGATTGCGGCAAGGGCTGGCACAACGCTACCCTGAGCGAGAACGGACAGTTTATCTATGATAACTACTCTACTCCTACCGTGCCTCGCAAGATTGCCATCGTAAACACCGAGAACGGCAAGCGTACCGCCTATTTTACAGCCAAGAACCCATGGAAGGGCTACAACGTGCCTGAATACAGCTGTGGTTCGATCAAGGCCGACGACGGCGTAACCGACCTCTACTGGAGAATGGTGAAGCCGGTGAACTTCGACCCTAACAAGAAGTATCCTACCATTATATATGTATATGGTGGACCTCACGCCCACAACGTGGATGCCCGCTGGAACTACTCTAGCCGTGGCTGGGAAACCTACATGGCAGAAAAGGGCTATCTTCTCTTCATCCTCGACAACCGTGGCAGCGAGAACCGTGGCCAGGCTTTCGAGCAGGCAACCTTCCGCCAGCTGGGTCAGGTGGAGATGAAGGACCAGATGAAGGGTGTAGAGTATCTGAAGACCCTGCCATACGTAGATGCCGACAAGATTGGTGTTCACGGTTGGAGCTTCGGAGGATTCATGACCATCTCATTGATGACCAACTATCCTGACGTATTCAAGGTAGGCGTAGCAGGCGGTCCGGTAATAGACTGGCATTGGTACGAGGTGATGTATGGCGAGCGTTATATGGATACCCCACAGACCAACCCAGAGGGTTACAAGAAGACATCCCTGCTCTATCAGGCTAAAAACCTGAAGGGTAAGCTGCAGATTATCCAGGGCTTGAACGATGTAACTGTAGTGCCACAGCATTGCCTCACCTTCCTGAAGGCATGTATCGCAGCAGGTACACAGCCAGATTTCTTTGTATACCCAGGCGAACCTCATAACATGAGAGGTCACCAAAGCACTCACTTGCATGAGCGCATCAGCAATTACTTCTTCGACTATTTGAAGTAAAACTTGCAAAAAAATATATTTTATGTAAATATTTTGCCTAATTCATAGGATTTTAGTAACTTTGCAGCAAAATGGAGAAATTAAGTATCCAAAGTAAAATATCAGAGGAACTATTAAACGTACAACGATGAAAATATTATTGTTAGGAGGCGGTGGACGCGAGCACGCCTTAGCTTGGAAAATCGCTCAGAGCGAAAAGTGTGAGAAACTTTTTATCGCTCCTGGTAATGCCGGTACTCAGAATGTCGGCGAGAACGTGAATATCAAGGCTGACGACTTCGAGGCTCTGAAGAACTTCGCTGTCGAGAACGGTGTTGATATGGTTGTTGTTGGTCCTGAAGACCCATTGGTAAAGGGTGTTTATGACGACTTCAAAACCGATCCTCGCACCAAGAACATTCCTGTTATCGGTCCTTCAAAGGCTGGTGCTGTATTGGAAGGCAGCAAGGACTTCGCCAAGAAGTTTATGAAGCGCCACAACATTCCTACAGCTCAATACGAGACTTTCGATGGCGAGCATGTAGAGGAAGGTCTTAAATTCCTGGAGACTTTGAAGGCTCCATACGTATTGAAGGCTGACGGTTTGTGCGCAGGTAAGGGTGTTCTCATCCTCCCTACTTTGGAAGAGGCTAAGAAGGAATTCAAGGAGATGCTGGGCGGTATGTTCGGCAATGCTTCTGCACGTGTGGTTATCGAGGAATTCCTGAGCGGCATCGAATGCTCTGTCTTTGTTCTCACAGATGGCAAGAACTATAAGATTTTGCCTGAGGCTAAGGACTACAAGCGTATTGGTGAGCATGATACCGGTTTGAATACTGGTGGTATGGGTAGTGTTACCCCAGTACCTTTTGCTACCAAGGAATGGATGCAGAAGGTAGACGAGCGCATCATCCGTCCTACAGTAGAGGGACTTGCAGAAGAGAACATCGACTACAAGGGCTTCATCTTCTTCGGACTGATCAACGTTGAGGGCGAGCCAATGGTCATCGAGTACAACTGCCGTATGGGCGACCCAGAGACAGAAAGTGTCATGCTCCGATTGAAGAGCGACATCGTAGACCTCTTCGAAGGTGTTGCTGCTGGCGACCTTGACAAGCGCAACATCGAGTTTGATGAGCGTGCAGCTGTCTGCGTCATGCTCGTGAGCGGCGGTTATCCAGAGGCTTACAAGAAGGGCTATCCTATCGAAGGTATCGACAAGGTTGAAGGTTCTGTGGTATTCCACTCTGGTACAGCGATGAAGGATGGACAGGTAGTAACCAACGGTGGTCGTGTCATCTGCGTAAGCAGCTACGGTAAAGACAAGGAAGAAGCCTTGAAGAAGAGCTTTGCCGAGGCACAGAAGATTCAGTTCACCGACAAGTACTTCCGTTCAGACATCGGACAGGACCTTTAAGATAATGAATAATTAATAATTAATAATGTATAAATCTGCAGGACACAATCCTCCTGCTACAACGTACATTATTAATTATACATTATAAATTATTAATTGACATTGATGTTAAGAAAAAAAACTTTTCAAAATAAAGTAGCACCTAGTCGCTACGCACTACCAATCACTGCAACCCTTGCCACTATGGTTTGGGTTGCAGTAGGTTTTATAGAGGGTAACATTTGGCTTAATTTTGCTTTTACCATCATATCTACATTACTGATGGTAGAACTCAACAACCACAACTCTCTGATGCGTACCTACAGCCGAATGGTTTCGTGCAGTTTTCTGGTACTAGTCACCATGACTTGTCTACCAACCCCATCTTATAAAGCCAATATCGTGTCGATGTGTTTCATCGCCTTCTATCTCATTATATGGAATAGCTATCAGGATAAACGGTCGGCAGGATGGACTTTCTATGCCTTTACCTGTATCGGACTCGCTTCGATGGTATTCATACAGATAGGTTATTTCTTACCGATATTATGGCTGATGATGATGGTATTCACCAATTCCTTCTGTATCAGAAACTTATTTGCCTCACTCATCGGAATCATGATACCTTACTGGTTCTCGGCAGGATACTATGCCTATACCAACAACATCGATGGACTTGTCAGCCATTTTACAGAATTCATCAACTATCATGAGTTGTTTGATTATTCAAGGATAACCGACCATGAAGTCGTCAACCTGATATTCATCACCATCCTGGGCATTATCGGTTCTATCCACTTCCTGCATACTGCATACGCAGACAAGATTCGTACGAGAATGATATACGAGTCATTCACCATGGTGAACTTCGTGAGCCTCGCCTTCATCATCCTGCAGCCTCAGCACATCAAGGAGTTAGGCAGCATCATGATAGTAAACACGGCACCACTCATCGCTCACTTCATCACCTATACCAAGGGAAAAATAACCAATATCATGTTTATCACGATGCTCGTGATAACTGTCTTGATATTATTATACAATATATTCATTCCTGAAACTGTATTATTACAGGCTGTTCAAGGATTAAATTAAGTATCCACGGATAAAGTTTGATGTGTTGAAACGCTGCATCAGACCTATTAAATGACGAATTGACAATGAGTTGGATTATCAGTTTCTTAATCGACTGGGGCTATTGGGGCATGCTTGCTGCAGCTTTTCTGGCAGGTTCATTCTTCCCATTCAGCAGCGAGGCTGTAATGGCAGGCTTGCAGGCAGCCGGACTAGAGCCTCTCCCCCTCGTTATCTACGGTAGCATCGGCAATGTGCTTGGTTCCATGTTCAACTACGGTGTGGGCAGAATGGGTAAGATGGAATGGATAGAGAAATACCTGCACGTGAAGAAAGAAAGCTTGGATAAGGCTGAGCGTTTCATGGCAGGCAGAGGCGCATGGATGGGCTTCTTCGCTTTCCTGCCACTATTGGGAAGTGCCATCACCATCGTTTTAGGCTTGACAAGAGCCAATGTTCCGATTTCGATACTCAGTATCACCATCGGAAAAGTACTAAGATATGTTTTATTGGTCTATGGACTGAGTTTTATCGTTTAATTATGAAGAGATTTTTATACCTTATTATAATATGCATCCTAATGGTTAGCTGCAAAAGCAACCAGCAAAAGGCTGGCATGGCAGAAAGTAATGCCAAGCCGACAGTAACCGTTACTATCCCTCCCTACCAATATTTCGTAGATAAGATTGCCGGAGACAAGGTAGATGTCAACGTAATGGTATCGAATGGTAACAACCCTGAAACATACGAGCCAAACGCCCAGCAGATGATGGAACTCTCCAATAGTGCACTCTATCTGAAAGTGGGCTGCATCGGCTTCGAGCAGACTTGGATGAAGAAACTGCAGGACAACGCTCCCGACATGAAGGTGATTGATACCTCTGTAGGCATCAAGCCAGCCCAAACACCTGGCGGCAATATCGACCCACATGTATGGATGAGTTGCAAAAACGCCCGCATTATCGCCAGCAACATGCTCAAGGCACTCTGCGAACTGGAGCCAAAACACAAGACTTTCTTCGAGAAGAACTACCAGTCGTTGCTCAACATCATCAACAAGAGAGACAGCACCATCAAGAAAAGCTTCAAAGAGAACCCAGAGCTGATGCAAAAGTTTGTGATTTACCATCCTATCCTTACCTACTTTGCCCGTGACTACCAGCTTGAGCAGCTACCCATCGAAGAAGAAGGAAGGGAGCCAAGTGCCGCCCAACTCAAGAGTCTCATTGAGAAAGCAAGAAAAGAGAAGATCAAATATTGCCTCATACAAGCAGAGTTTGCCAACCGCAACACCAATACATTCATCAACGAGAGCCACACCAAGCCAATGAATATCAACCCATTGCAAGGCGATTGGAACTGGGCGATGCAGGAAGCTGCAGCAGCGGTACAGGGCAAGAAAATCGTTGTTGGGAAGTAAGCTCCAGACGCCCTGAAAGGGCAGAAGCTCCTAGCCCAGGGCATCGCCCTGGGTATAATAGCAGTTAACAAGGCGCCCTGTAAGGGCAAAAGCTTTGTTAGAACGATAACTAATCATAAAGTTCAATGTTCAAAGTTCAAAGTTCAAAGTTGGAAGTTCAAAGTTCAAAGTTGGAAGTTCAAAGTTCAAAGTTAATAGAGATTGAGCACCTATCAGCTGGTTACGACGGCAAACAGGTGCTCCACGACATCAATCTCACCATCTATCAAGACGATTATCTTGGCATCATCGGTCCCAACGGTGGTGGCAAGACTACTCTCATGCGCCTCATTCTGGGACTGATGAAGCCAACTGAAGGAAGAATCAGATATTATAAAGATGGACAGGAAGTCAAGAAAATCAGAATGGGTTATCTTCCCCAATACAACTCTCTCGACAAGCAATTCCCAATCTCCGTCTATGAAGTGGTACTATCAGGCCTCAGCAAGAGTCTCTTTTCGAGATATACGAAAACGCAGCATCAGCAGGTGCTCAATTGTCTCGAACGTATGCAATTGATGGAATTCAAGGACCGCCACATCGCAGCCCTTAGCGGTGGACAGCTGCAGCGAGTTCTCCTCGCCCGGGCTATTGTCTCAAAGCCGGATGTAGTAATCCTCGATGAGCCAAACACCTATATCGACCGCAGATTCCAAAAGCAGATGTACGAGATGCTGGAGCAAATTAACAAGGAATGCGCCATCATCATCGTGAGCCACGACATTGCCGAAGTGCTTAATAATGTGAAGCACATCGCCTGTGTGAACCATCATCTGCATTATCACGATACTGCAGATATGCCAAGAGAAAAACTGGAAGAACATTTTCTAAATGTTTAGGTAGATAATATAATAATGCCTAAAAAACAAGAACAAACTTCAAGATTATCTCATCTTTTTAGTATCTTTGCAACGATTTATACACTTTAACAAAGAAATATAATACATTAAAGTTTAAACAATAATGAAACAGTACAAATTGGTGGACAATATCTTTGGATGGGTCGCATTCATCATTGCGGCTTTCGTTTATTGTTCCACGATTGAGCCGACAGCCAGTTTCTGGGACTGTCCTGAGTTTATTACAACTGCCTACAAGCAGGAAATCGGTCACCCACCGGGGGCACCGTTCTTCATGCTCTTGGGCAATTTCTTCACACATTTCGCCAGCGATACCACTCAGGTGGCAAAGATGGTGAACACGATGAGCGCACTCCTCAGTGCCGTCTGCATCATGTTCCTTTTCTGGACCATCACCCATTTGGCTCGCAAACTCATCATCGGCGATTGGAAAGAGATGACCACCGGCAAACTGATTGCCATTGAAGCATCCGGTATGGTGGGCGCACTCATCTATACCTTCAGCGATACCTTCTGGTTCTCAGCTGTTGAGGGTGAGGTTTACGCCTTCTCTTCTGCCTTTACCGCTGTGGTATTCTGGTTGATTCTGAAGTGGGAAGACCACGCCGATGAGCCTCATAGCGACCGCTGGCTCGTACTCATCGCTTATATGACAGGTCTGAGTATCGGTGTGCACTTGCTTAACCTGCTCTGCATCCCAGCCATCGTATTGGTTTATTACTACAAGAAGGTGCCTCATGCCAACCTGAAGGGCTCGCTCCTGGCGCTGGTTCTCTCCTTCCTGGTAGTGGTAGCCGTATTGTATGGTGTGGTTCCAGGTATCATCACCGTAGGTGGATGGTTTGAGCTGTTCTTCGTCAACGTGCTCGGTTGTCCATTCAATACCGGTGAAATCGTATATATCATCTGCCTCGTAGCCTCTGTTATCTGGGGTATCTACGAGACATACAATGCCTCAGAAAAGAACGAGAAGAAGCAGAACATCGCCTTCGTTCTCGGTTTCGGCATGCTCGGTATTCCTTTCTATGGATATGGCTGGACCGCTGTTATCTGTGGCATCATCGTATTGGCAGCCCTCTGGTTCGCCTTGAACTACAAACGCAAGAAGGAAATCACAACAGGTGTTGACGAGGTAACAGGCATCACAAAGAAGAAGATGCAGGTATTGCCTCTCATCTCTGCCCGCATCAAGAATACAGCATTGCTCTGCATGCTGATGCTGATGATTGGTTACTCAAGCTATGCGCTCATCGTAATCCGTTCATCTGCCAACCCTCCTATGGACCAGAACTCTCCTGAGGATATCTTTACCTTGGGTAGTTATTTGAGCCGTGACCAGTATGGCGACCGTCCTTTGTTCTACGGTCAGGCTTACACCTCTCAGGTAGCCCTCGAAGTGGATGGCAACATGTGCAAGCCTATGATGCAGGAAGGTGCACCGGTATACCAGCGCAAGGAGAAGGCTTCTGCAGATGAGAAGGACTCCTACTTTGTAGTAAGTCATAAGAACAAGTACGTCTATGCACAGAATATGCTCTTCCCTCGTATGTACAGCTCGGCTCATGCCTCAGCATACGAAGACTGGATGGGTGGCGTAGAAGGTTCCCAGGTACCTTACGACCGTTGCGGTGAAAGCATCATGGTGAAGGTTCCTTCACAGATTGACAACATCCGTTTCTTCCTCTCATATCAGTGCAACTTCATGTACAGGCGCTACTTCATGTGGAACTTTGCCGGACGTCAGAACGACATTCAGGGCAATGGCGAACCAGAACATGGTAACTGGATTTCCGGTTTCTCATTCATTGATGATGCACTCTATGGCGACCAGAGCAAATTGCCAGACGATTTGAAGGCGAACAAGGGACACAACGTGTTCTACTGCATGCCGCTGATTCTCGGTCTCATCGGTCTCTTCTGGCAGGCTTGGTATACCC
>ERZ780167.1810-NODE-1810-length-17867-cov-9.655906_pt1 | contig 17867 bp, 11 predicted proteins | sample MGYA00510982_ERZ780167 | MGnify/ENA primary metagenome ERZ780167 (study PRJEB29588, sample SAMEA2146107) | human gut metagenome | biome: human gut; feature: human-associated habitat; material: faeces | place: Denmark | collected 2008/2010 ... | reverse complement strand
GATTCAGAACATCATCCAGTTCCTGGAGAGTTCAGAGAAGGGTGTCATCACTAAGTTGTAAGATTTGTTAGGGATTAGCAAGTCCCATAAAAGCAAATATATTAAATTAAGTAAAAGTTCAAGTCATACCTATTTGAATTTTACTCAGTAGAGGAAGGGCTGGCCGTGAGGTCAGCCCTTTTTCTCTTCTGTTATTCTTATTTTTCCGAATAAATGTAAATAAATGCAATTTTATTTTGTTATCTCTTCGTTTATATGTACCTTTGCAGACAATTTGGGTAATTACGCCCTTTTCTGTCAGAAATAAATAGAATTGATAATGAGAAAGAAACAATATAAACCTCGCAATCATCGTGGATTGCAGGTCGTTACTTTATGCATCAGCACCGCCATGGTGCTCGTTTTGTTGGGTTTGGTCATCTTCTCTGTCCTCATGGGGCGGAACCTCTCGTCGTATGTGAAGGAGAACCTGGTGGTACAGGTGATGCTGGAGCAGGATATGACCAATCCGGAAGGTTTGCAGATGTGTAAACGCTTGAATGCCCGTCCTTACGTAAAGGATTTGACTTATATTACGAAAGAACAGGCGTTGAAGGAAGCTACTAAGGAATTGGGTACCAATCCTAGTGAGTTTGCCGGTGTAAATCCATTCCAGCCTTCTATTGAAATTACGACTCAGGCAGATTATGCCAATAATGATTCCCTGACATGGATTGCCAAGGAATTGAAGGCTTATCCGCGTGTAACTGAGGTCAGTTATCAACATGATTTGATAGAGCAGGTCAACAATACGCTCGCTAAGATTAGTATTGGTTTGTTGATTGTGGCAGTCTTGCTCACTTTCATATCCTTCTCATTAATCAACAATACGGTCCGCTTAGGTATTTATGCCCGTCGATTCTCTATTCATACGATGAAATTGGTAGGAGCTTCATGGGGCTTTATTCGCAAGCCATTCCTAAAAAGAGCGATGGTGATAGGCGTGGTAGCCGCTTTACTGGCAGATGGATTCCTGGGTGGCTGTCTTTATGCTTGGTCATTGCATGAGCCTGAGTTGCTCAACGTGTTGGGTTGGCAGGAACTGGCTATAACTGGTGGCTCTGTGTTCCTCTTCGGTATCATCATCACGGCTTTGTGCGCAAGCATCTCTGTAAATAAGTTCCTGAAGATGAAGGCAGGCGACCTGTATAAAATATAAGGGAAGAGTGAAAAAACGAAGAGTGAAGAATTCTCTTGCTTTATTAAACATTGAACATTACACATTAAACATTAAAAATAATGGATAAGAAGAATTTAGCATTTGACAAGATGAACTTCATCTTGTTGGCAATTGGCATGGCAATTGTCATCATTGGTTTCCTCTTGATGAGCGGAGCTGGCTCTAATGAGCATACTTTCGATACAGATATCTTCAGTACTCGTCGTATCGTTGTGGCACCAACCGTTACATTGATAGGTTTCCTCTCAATCATCTATGCAGTAATACGCAAGCCGAAAGACAATTAATAATTTATAATTAATAATTTATAATTAATATACATATTATTATTAGATGGATTTTATTCAGACATTCATTATCGCTATTGTAGAGGGATTGACCGAGTTCTTGCCTGTGTCAAGTACAGGTCACATGATTATCACCGAAAACTTGTTGGGCGTAGATATTCAGGATCAGTTCGTTAACGCTTTTACTGTCATTATTCAGTTTGGCGCTATACTCTCCGTTATCTGTTTGTACTGGAAGAGATTTTTCTATCCGGATTCAGTGAAAACCGGAGAGAAGACCTATTGGAAGGCGATGTTCGATTTCTATGCACGATTGGTAGTGGGTACTGTGCCTGCGGTGGTGTTGGGGCTTGCTTTCAATGATTTTATTGAGTCTAACCTTGGCAATGTGCAGTTGGTAGGTTGGATGCTCGTTGTGGGTGGTGTATTCATGCTCTTCTGCGATAAGATATTCAATAAAGGTAGTGAGCAGACTAAGTTTACTTACAAGCGTGCCTTGACCATCGGTTTTATCCAGTGTATTGCGATGATTCCTGGTGTGTCTCGTTCTATGTCAACCATCGTGGGTGGTATGTCTCAGCGTCTTACTCGTAAGGCTGCTGCAGAGTTCTCATTCTTCTTGGCGGTTCCAACTATGTTTGGTGCCACTTGTCTGGAGGTTTATAAGCTCATCAGCCATGGTGGTGGTTCGTTGCTCACCCAGGGTAATAACCTGTTAACATTGATTTTAGGTTCAGTGGTAGCATTCGTCGTTGCCATCCTCGCCATCAAGTTTTTCATCAATTATGTCACCAAGTACGGTTTTGCAGCCTTCGGCTGGTATCGTATCGTTGTAGGACTCATCATCATCATCTGCGGCCTTTGTGGTGTAGACATGCAGATGGTGGATTAAATATTTCATAATGGATTTCAGAAAAGGAGAAATTATTGCCATCGACAAGCCTTATCGCATGTCGAGTTTCGGAGCCTTGGCGCATGTTCGCTATCTGCTCAGCAAGAAGCTCGGCTTTAAGGTGAAGATAGGACATGCCGGTACGCTCGATCCCCTTGCCACTGGCGTGTTGGTGCTCTGTACAGGAAAATGTACCAAGCAGATAGAAGAGTTGCAGACGCATACCAAGGAGTATACTGCCACCTTGCAGCTGGGTGCTACTACGGCTAGCTATGATAAGGAGCACAGTGTGAATCATACTTTCCCTACCAAGCACATCACCCGTGAACTGGTAGAGGAAACACTCAAGCAGTTTGTGGGCGAAATCCAGCAGGTACCACCCACCTACAGTGCCGTGAAGGTGAATGGTGATCGCTCTTATGCCCTTCGTCGTGCGGGAGAAGACGTACAGTTGAAGCCAAAGACCGTACGTGTGGATGAGATTGAACTCACCGACTACAACGACGAGGAGAAGACGGCGAGCATCCGTGTTGTTTGTGGTAAGGGAACCTACATCCGTTCTTTGGCACGTGATATTGGCCGTGCTCTGGATAGCGGTGCATTCCTTACAGCCCTTCGCCGTACCAAGGCAGGAAGTTTTGCCGTTGAGAACTGTATCGACTTCGATCATTTCCAGGAATGGTTGGATGCCCAAACTTTAGAAGACAGCACCCAGGCTGCAAAGTAAGTGTTGTCTTTTGAGAATAATAAAATAGAAAATAGTAATCATTTAGAAAGGAGAAAAATATATAACATGAAACTATCACAATTCAATTTCAAGTTGCCAAAAGAACAGGTGGCACTTTATCCACATAAAGCAAGACGTGTGGTTAAGACTGCAAGTGGAGAACGTGTATTCGAGGTGACTCGCCGTGACGAGTCTCGTCTCATGGTGCTCCATAAGAAGTCAGAAACCATCGAAATGTATAAGAAGGATGAGGATGGCAAGGATATGGTGGATGCCGACGGCAATCCAGTATACTTGCAGTTCAAGGATATAGTCAACTACTTTACCGAGGGTGATACCTTTGTATTCAATGACACCAAGGTTTTCCCAGCCCGTCTTTATGGTACCAAGGAGAAGACTGATGCCAAGATTGAGGTGTTCCTGCTCCGTGAGTTGAATCCAGAGATGCGTCTTTGGGATGTACTCGTAGAGCCTGCCCGCAAGATTCGTATTGGCAACAAGTTGTTCTTTGATGATGTGAACGAGATGGTAGCTGAGGTTATCGATAATACCACCAGTCGTGGTCGTACTCTTCGTTTCCTCTATGATGAAGAAGGTAAGCATGATGTCTTCAAGAAGTCTCTCTTTGCATTGGGTGAGGCTCCATTGCCACGCTATGTGATTGATAACCGTGAGGTTCATCACGCTACAGAGGATGATATGGACGATTTCCAGTGTGTGTTTGCTGAAAAGGAAGGTGCTGTCACAGCACCTGCTACAGGTCTCCATTTCTCTAGAGAGCTGATGAAGCGTATGGAAATTGATGGCATCAACAAGGCTTTCATAACTTTGCATTGCGGACTTGGCAACTTTCATGAAATTGAGGTAGAAGATCTTACCAAGCACAAGATGGATTCAGAGCAGATGATTATCACCAAGGATGCATGCGATTTGGTGAATAACACCAAATTGTCGGGTCATCACGTCTGTGCCATTGGAACAAGTGTGCTCAAGGCTACAGAGACAGCTGTGGGTACAGATGGTATGATGAAGGCATTTGATGGCTGGACCAACAAGTTTATCTTCCCTCCATACGATTTCGGATTGGCAGACTCTATGGTAGCCAATTTCTATCAGCCTGAGTCTACACTCCTGATGAATACGGCAGCCTTTGGCGGTTACGACATGGTTATGGAGTGCTATAAGAAGGCTGTGAAGAATGGTTATATGTTCGGTTGTTACGGCGATTCATTGTTGATACTTCCTGATTAATTGCGAAATAAACGCTTTTTGTGTATAATTAAGTCGCTGATATACAGGCCTTAGACTGAGTTATCCACAGTTTTTGCAAAAGTGTGAATAAGTATGTATAAAGTATATTTAGGTCTCGGCACGAATTTGGGCAATAGAAAGCGCAACATTCGTGAGGCAATAGATAAAATAGGAGAGCAGATTGGCGTGGTAGAGCGCCAGTCTGCTCTTTACGAAACAGAGCCTTGGGGCTATTCATCGCCAAATTATTACATCAATGCCTGTGTGTTGGTGCTGACGGAGATGGCTCCTCGCCAGGTATTGGAAGCCACTCAGAAGATAGAGCGAGAGATGGGGCGTACGATGAAGTCGGTGGATGGAGAGTATTTCGACCGCATCATCGACATCGACATTCTGATGATAGATGATCTGGTCATTGATGAGCCCGATTTCAAGATTCCTCATCCTTTGATGGAAGAGCGCGATTTCGTGATGAAACCGCTGAAAGAGATACTTATGTAATTTGCTATAAGTCAGGCAGAAGGAGAGAACCTTCTGCTTTTTATATATGTTTTGCTTATTTTAAATAATATTATGGGTGTTTTTGTAGATTTTTTTGTATTTTTGCACCCGAATTATAATATAGCAGTACTATAGCTTAATGATTCTGCAGTTAGATAACATTAATATAATAAAAGTAAAAGACAAAGATAATTATATTCAGGAGGTATAATTGAATATGAAAGTAAGTAAGTTGATGGCTGTAGCCATTCTGATGTGCCTTTGTATCCAATCAATGCAAGCACAACAGATAGGCTTTAAGACTAATGTACTTTATTGGGCTACTACCACCCCTAATATGGGAATGGAAATGGAAGTAGGCAAAAAGCATACAGCTCAGGTTTTCTTCGGCTTGAATCCTTGGAAGCAAAGTGGCGGCGACCATTCCAGTCTTCGTCATTGGCTGGTGATGCCGGAATATCGCTACTGGTTCAATCAGAACTTCGATGGTTGGTTCATCGGTGCTCATGCTTTAGGAGGACAGTATAATGTAGGTGGCGTGAAGTTTCCTTTTGGATTGTTGAAAGGACTGCGCAACCATCGCTATGAAGGTTGGTATGCTGGAGGCGGCATTACTGCCGGAAAACAATGGAATCTTTCTAAGTACTGGAATCTGGAGGCTTCGCTCGGATTGGGCTATATCCATACCAAATATGATAAATTCGAATGTGGTACTTGTGGTGAAAAACTCAAATCTGCCCATAAAAATTATGTGGGACCCACCAAGATGGCTCTTTCCCTGATTTATCTGATTCCAGGCAAGACAGAAAAAAAGCGTGAAATCGCTGCGCCTCTGATTATCGAGACTATTCAGCAGCCTAAACAGAATGCTCTGAAACCAGTTCTGCAGTTGCAGGCTGTCATTGCAGAAGCACCTAAGATTCGCCATTTGGATAAGCGGGCTTATATCGATTTCCCAGTGAACAAGATAGAGTTGCGTGCTGATTATCGCCGCAATCCGGCACAGTTGGATAGCATCATCACCACCATCAATGCCTTGAAGGCAGATAAGAACCTGCAGGTGATGGGTATTAATATCCATGGTTTTGCTTCGCCGGAAGGTTCGTATAAGCATAATGAGTATTTGGCAAAGAATCGTGCCATCACCCTGACTGAGTATGTTCGCAAGATGGTGGATTTGCCTGACAGCATCTTCATGGTATCCTCTACAGCCGAAGACTGGGATGGACTGTGTGAATATATCAAATCAAGCAACTTGGAGAAGAAGGAGGTGCTCCTGGCTATAGCACAGGATGAGACCCTGAGCCCTGATGCCCGTGATGTGAAGCTGAAGAAGCTATATCCGGAGCAGTACCGCATCTTGCTTACCAACTGTTATCCGGCTCTACGTCATAGCGACTACCACATTACTTATAAGATTAAGCCATTTGATGTGGAGGAGGCAAAGGAGATTATGAAGACCAAGCCTCAGCAGTTGTCGCTCAACGAGTTGTTCATGGTGGCGCAGACCTACGAGGTAGGTTCCAAGGAGTTCAACAAGGTAATGGAGTTGGCAGTCCGCATGTATCCAACGGATGAAACCGCCAACCTGAATGCTGCTATTATCCGTCTGAACAACGGAGATGCCGATGCAGCCAAGCCATATTTGGATAGAGCAGGCGATTCAAAGGAAGCCGATGCCGCAAGAAAGGCGTACGAAATGATGAAGATTCAATAGAACGGAACTGTAGTGATAAGTAAAAATAGATGTAAAAGATAAGCGATTATTACGATTAAGAAATCAATATTGATTAATAGGTAAAGATAATTATAAGTAAAATTAAAACTATAGAATTATGAAGAACTTTACGATGTTTTCATCAGTGCTGGCTTCAGCACTGATGCTGACGGTTGCATCCTGCTCTAGCGATGATGTCACTGGAGGTGATGCTCAAAATGGTAAGGGGGCAACTTCTTATCTTGCTGTGAATATTGAGAATGTGGGTTCTGCTCCAGCATCTCGTGCTTATGACCAAGGAAATGGTACTTATGAGGATGGAACCGATGCGGAAAGTAAGATTAATAAGGTGCGTTTCTACTTCTTTAATGGTGATGGTACTCCATATCTGTTGGTTAATAATGATGCAACACAGCAAACTTCTGTGAACTATCTTGAGCAAACTGTAGAAAAGGTTGGAGATGATCACGACCATACTGCAGAAACAAAGACCAAGGCGGTGCTTGTATTAAACGGTGAGACGAAAGCTATTCCTGCCTCTGTTATCGCAGTAATCAATCCAGAAGTGTTGGATAATACAACCCTGCATAGTGGTACTATGACTCTTTCAGAACTCCGTACTTCTGCAATAGGTAGTAAGTTTTATGATACTACCCATGGCTTTGTCATGTCTAATTCTGTGTATGAGAGTGCGGGACAAGACGTTTGCTCTACACCTGTAGCAAACAACGTTTTTGCTTCATCTGATGCGGCTTTGAAAAAACCTGTAGATATCTATGTAGAGCGAGTTAATGCTAAGGTGAATGCGAAAATTGATGCTGACTATGTTCGTACTAACGAGACTGAGAAAGCATGGAGCAAAAATGCAGAAGGCAAGTATCAGATAAATGTTGGTAACATTGATGTTACTACTTATGCAGAAAATACCAATGTAACTCCAACAACAAAAACATATCCTGTATATGCTGTAGTTCAGGGCTGGCAGGTGGCTGATGCTAATGGTAAGGCAGAGGTTTGCAAGCAGATCAATACTGCATGGTATGCTGGAGAATTAGGTTTCTCTCCTTGGACAACTTCTGATTACCATCGTTGTTTTTGGTCTAAGTCTGTACCTTTCACATCAGGTGCTCAGGGAGGAGTTAATCAGCCAGTTAATCCTAAGTTTGAGAATATTAAGCTGTCTTTATCTGGTGATTTCTCTACTACACCTGTCTATACATTGCCAAATACACCAACAGAGGTGATTGCAAATCCAACAACAAGTTTGAATACTTTGACAAAACTGATAGTTGCAGCCAAGCTGGTATACAAGGATAATAATGGTGACTATAAGCCAGCGCAAATATGTCAGTATAGAGGTTTGACCTATCTCGGTGAGGAAGCTGTTAAAAAACAGATTGTTGGTGGTTTTGCACGTTACTTCAAAAAGACCACTACTGAAAGTGGCGATGTCTATAAATCAATAGAGGCTTCTGACATTGCTTTCAAGACGGTTGTTCCGGGTTCTCCTGAATCTTCTGGAGTGAAGAATTATGAGGTTGTAGCAACATTGGCTAGCACCGTAGGTGATCTTTATGTCAAGAATGGAGACGCATGGACAATAGCATCTAAAGACGATGTCAATGCTGCTCTTGCAAAGGAGACCGCTCAGGTTCGTTCTACTGATGGTGCTACCTATTATTATACCCCTATCAAGCATCTCGGTGAAGCTGGTAAGTTAGGCGAGTATGGTATCGTGCGTAACCATTCTTATCAGGTAACCATTCAGAACATCAAGGGTTTTGGTACTCCTGTCTATGATCCTAAGAAGGAAATCGACCCAATGATACCAAGCGATGAAAATACTTATCTTGCAGCAAGTATCAAGGTTCTCTCTTGGCGCGTGGTATCCTCAAAGGTAGATTTGGATCAGACAAAGTAATTTATTCATATTCGATATAATGAAGAAGAAGATAATAAATGATATCAAAGAGAAGGGAAGGCTGATGATGCTCTCTTGCTGCACCATCCTCGGTTTGCTGCTCAACTCTTGTAACTATTGGCACGATAGCTACGAGGGATGTGAGGAACTGCTGAAGACTCATCTGAAGGTGCAGTTCATCTACGATATGAACATGAAGTTTGCCGACGCTTTCCCTCATGAGGTGAAGAACGTCACACTTTATGCTTTCGACCAGCAGGGAAAATTGGCTTATACCAAGACCGAGGCTGCCGAGAAGATTATCGCCGAAGAGGGTATGAACATCGACGACCTGACTCCTGGTGTCTATGATCTTCTCGTTTGGGCACAGGGCGAAGAGCGTTATGCTGGCTCCTATACTTTTGGACAGGCTAGCATAGGCTCTTCAGCCTGTGATGTGCTCAAGGCTACGGTGAATCGTGCCGATAAGGGCATCGTCGACCACGATCTGACTCCTCTCTTCCATGGACAGTTGGCAAAAGCCGATTTCACCAAGATGGAGAAAGGTGGAACAAGAACCGTCAAGGTTTCGCTTACCAAGAACACCAATCATTTCAAGGTGGTTTTGCAAAATTTGTCGGGAGCAAATCTTAATGCCGATGACTTCATCTTCCAGATTACCGATAACAATGGTAAAATGGATTATGACAACAGTTTGATGGAGGATGAGATGCTTACCTATCATGCCTGGTCTGCTTATGCAGGTTCGGCGGGAATCAACTCTGGCACCAGTGAGCAGACATCAGTGGCATGTGCCATTGCTGAGCTGACAACCAACCGGTTGGTGAAGGGACATGACATGCGTCTGCGTGTATATAATAAAGCAACGGGTGCCAGCATCATCAATATTCCATTGATAGACTATGCCTTGATGGTGAAAGGCAATTACAATAAGTCTATGAGCGACCAGGAATATCTGGATCGACAGGATTCCTACGACCTTGTATTCTTCGTCGACGAAAACCATAAGTGGCAGGCTGCCTCAGTTTTCATCAATTCATGGAGAGTGGTGCTGAGCAAGACTGATATGTAATCAATAATTATTGTATTTAATCATGATGTATGAGATAAAAGGAATAAGATATGCTGGGGGACTGCTTAGGTTCTTCGTATTAATAGCGATGGCTTGGCTAGGCTGTATTGCTTTGGTCTCATGCGACCAGGGAGATACAGGGGCAGAGAATACCGAAGCCCATATCACGCTTACCCTTTGCCTGAAAGGTACGGATACCGATAACAATACAAGAATAGGGCAGTCGGGGGGAAAGCAGATTGCTTCAAGAAGTGAAGAAGACGAGACAGATGAACCGGGAACGGAGATGGAAAACAGTATCGACTTTAGCAGATTCCACGTCGTTTTCTATGATGCAAATCATCGTATGGCTGGAATCCTGCAAAACATGGTGCTCATTCATGTGGGCGGTAGTATCTACCGGTTGACAGGTTCTTTGCCGGTGAGCAACAAGGTGCTTGTGGGCAATCATTTTGTAGGAAAAATGGTGGTTTATGCAAATTTCGATATGAGTTCGGAAGACTTGCAGAAAGACTACAACCATACGGATATCGCCCAGAAGTCGTTTAATTACGAAACAAATCCTGAGTATCTGCCCATGTGGGGCGTCAAGAAAGTTGACTTTACACTTGCTGCCGGCAAGTGTCAGGATTTCTCGGATATCGACTTGCTGAGGGCGGTAGCCAAGGTAAAGGTGAATCTGAGTAATGACATGAAGAAAAATGGATGGAGCATACATAGTATGCAACTCTTCAACTATAATAATAAGGGCTATTGTATGCCTGGTAAATATACAGATTGTGAACAGACTGCATCGCTTACTCACGAGGAGTTTGAGCACTTTTTCAATTCCAGACAAACCAGTGGTATCACGATGACAGATGATGTTCCTATCTATCTGCCTGAATATCTGAATAATGGTCAGGAAGATGTGGATAAATGTATCATCAAGTTGAAACTGGCTAGAAATGGAACCGTTGAACAGGATGCACCAGGCAAAGACAAGGAATATACCTTGCGCTTTAAGGAATATACGGATGAAGGAACGGAAGGTACAACCACCAATGATATCGTGCGCGACCATTATTATATCTTCGAGGTGTATAAGGGCAGCAATGGCCAGAATCTCGTGAAACTGACGGTGAGGAAATGGAATGTACGTGATCACGAAGAGATTGTGATGTAATTGTGAATTATAAAACGAGAAAATAATAAATAGAAAAAGCCTTAGGCTTTTCAAAATATAAATATGGCAAAGAAGATATACTATTATATATGTATTTGGGCAGTATGCTTGCTGGCGGCTTGTTCTGCCGGTGATGAAGCAACTTCCTTTCCCAGTCAGGCTGATGCCGAGAACCTGGTAGGGGTGACGTTGCAGCTATCTGCCTCGTCTTCCCAGACTTCGCAGTCTTCCCGGTCTTCTCTGACCAGGGCGGCTTGGGAGACGGATACCGAAGCTTTGCCTGGAGAAATGATGAAAAGCTGGTTTGTGGTGGTGGTACAGAATGGAAAGATAGAGAAGATTATCACTTCCGATTTGAAATCTGGTGTTACGGAGGTGGAGAAAGACCAGGTGTTTGTAAAGCTGAATACTGGAGCGACAACCTTCTATTCTTTTGCCAATATCAAGCCTGAAGAGATTGGGTTGAATGCCAGCACATCTGTTGGGCAACAGCTGCCAACTGATTTTGATGAACAGACTTATCAGATGGATGGCAACAGTAAACTCTTCCATCTGTCGATGACGTCTGACTTTCAGAACGGTTATCCGATGAGTAATAAGCAGACAGTGGATGTGGTTGATAATCAGCAAGTCATCAATCTGGAGGTTATCCGTATGGTGGCTAAGGTACAGCTCTCCATTACCAATGCCACCGATCATGACATTGTCTTGAAGAGCATCACCCTTTCGGATGTCACCCTGAACGGTAATCGGAATATCAAGCTTTTACCAAATGTGGATTCGGCAAATAAATTGAAGGGTGTGAATTTACCTGATGGTGTGGCAAAGGGAACTATCACGCTGACGGCTGCCGAAAACAATGGTATAACCATTGAGGCTAGAGCTAAGCAAACGGCTTGTTTCTATATGAACGAGAGTTTGGTAGATAAGGGAGCAGATGGTGGCAACCGGTATTTTATCCTTTCGCTTACTACGGTAGATGCGGCTACGGGAGCTACCAGTAACCATCGTTATGCCATGCTATCATGGAATGAAATCCGACGCAATGATTATCTGAAGATTCCTATCAAGCTGGAGGATTATCAGATTAGATGGAAGGTGGAGGCATTCTCGCCAATCGGTGTATTGCCGAAGGTAAAGGATGATGGTGAAAACCTTTCGCTTGACTTCAGTTATTATGGAGAGTTTCATATCAAGCCCGAGGTCATCAAGTTGAGCCGTACTGGTTCTCAGACCCTGTCAGTGAGTGAATGGCAGATGGGAACGGATGCAACAGGTTCTGATGGCTGGACTCGGAAGGAGCAGAATCCGCAGGGAGAAGATGGTGTAAACATCTTCGATAGCTCGCCAGCCTGGATACCATCCGCTTATCGTCTGGAAGGAGAAATGGGCAACCGTACCGGTTCTGCCATTTATACAATGAAGATTAAGGTGAAGGAACAGAATGGCTTGGGTACGTATCCTATCATCTCCCGCAAGGTTCGCTTTACCATGAAGCAATTAGACTTGACACGGGCAGGAAAGAATACTGAAAAAATAGTATTAAATACAAAGACTTTTAGCAATGAAGGCATTTAAGTTTTGCATATATCGTATCAGTCTGGCAGTAATCTTCGGGTTGCTGCCAATGGCTGTGTGGGCTGGTGACAAGCTGACCCATTACCAAGGTATTGCCAACAAGGAAGGCGATTATAATTGGAATGGTACACAGAAGTGTCACGAATTCACTTATTATTATTATGTTACCGAGGGGCAGAAAGGGCTGGTTCTTGCACTCCCTATGTCCATCAATGACTCTGACTTGGAACCAAGAGGTTACTATCGTTGGTATGATTGGAAGACTGATGCCGCATCTTCGCGCCTGACTAAGGTGGGCTATCGACTCTATAGTTTTGATAATGGTAAAGGACTTTATGCTGTTTGCCTTCAGGTAAATCCTGCTCAGAATACTGTTGGTGTAACTTATTCTGCTCCATCTGGCTCGGCTTATGATTCCTGGGAGGCTGACACCATAGCCTGTGATGTGAGTAGATACCATGATGGTATCACGGTGGGAGGGGGAACCGATTTCCGCCACGAACCAACCCTTTCTATCCGATATAAGTTTGTTATCCGAAAGGCATCATGGATAGCCGACCAGCTTAGAAGAGCTGTTGTTGATTCCCATACGGGTACACGTACTTTTGAGGATAATCAGGATGTAACTATTGGTATAAACAGTACTGACAATGGGAAAAGCGAGGCCAACCTTCGCTTGAACTACAACAATGTAAACCGATATTATTTCTATCCGCTAACCGATCAGGCTTTCAACAATAAACATATTTATTATCAGTCGGGTAAACAGGCTGAGAACAAGTTTGAAGAGAGTGATTTCAGTGATACACCTATTCAGGCTACTGCTGTAAAGTGGAGGGTCTATGATGAGACGAATACTTATTATTGTGATATTGATGCCGAAAGTCAGTCGCGATTTGAAACAATCAGTCCCTATAAGTTAAATGATAGGGATTGGACTCATATAACTACAGGTGAGAAGGTAAGACCGGGTAATTCTCAGCTTCCTAAATTCAAGACGATGAGCCGCTTCAATGTGGTTGCTTATCTGGGAGCAAGGGGGAACCAGTGGTGCCCTGTGGCAAACTTCAGCTGTCGTTTTGCTGAGGAATATCCGGTGCTTTTTGATGATTTGAATACCGGTGCCCCTACTCGTACCCTCTCTTACATAGAAGGTCATTATGTAAAAGTTACCGAGCCGATTTCGTTTGATAATCTGTCGGATGGAATGACATACGAAGCGCCAACCAAAGACAACAATGTAGCTCCTAATCCAAGTAAATGGGAATTGCGCCATTATGGTTTCGTTTATAAGGATTTGGCAACTTATTCAAAAACTGCCGGTTGGTGGTTTAATGATTGTACCAATGCGCCGGTTCATGGTGAATATGGAGTTTACAAGACTGCTGGTGTAAGCGGTATCTCCACTTCAAGCGAAGGATATAAGTGGTGGTATGGTGACAACATGAATCTCTATGACAGAACCTATGGATTGACTACCGGTAAACAGGCGGGCTATTTCCTTTATGTGGATGCCTCGGATGAGAGCCGAGAGATTGCCAGTGCCGAGTTTACTGCCAATCTGTGTAGTGGTACAACCTTTATCGTGAGTGCGGCAATAGCAGACCTGACGCAAAGTGGGCAAATTGCTCCACAGGTTATGTTCAAGCTTTATGGTGACAATGGCGACCGAGTGGCAAGGCAGGAAAACTTAATCCATTCTTTTGCCAGTTGCGACATGAAGACGGTGGTGAATAATTATCAGTACGGCAAGTGGTATCAGGTTTATGCCAAGGTTACCTTGCGGGATAGTGAGAATCTGCGTAAGTTTCACAAATTCCTCGTCACGGTGGATAACTATTGTACTTCTACAAAAGGTGCCGACTATGCCGTTGATGATATCCGCTTTTATCAGAAGCGTGCTATTGTTGATGTCATCCAGAATCAGCCTGTGTGCGATGATGTAGCATCGGCTGCTTCCGTGAAGTTGAAATTACGTGCGGTATATGAAAGCTTGCAATCTCGCGCCTATGTAGATGCTACTACTGGAAAGAGTAAGGTTTACTATCGCTTCGTAGATGAAAAGGGTGAACCGGTTGTCCTTGACTATGGTAATGGTGGAAAGAATTATGGAGAATGTGATTTCCATTATTATCAGAAAGACTTGAAGGCTGGTGATACTGAGATAGTGAATGGTGAAACCTATTATATTCTGGTAGATAAGGCTTTCAAATTACCGTTAGGTAAGAAACTCTATGTGTCTCTAAACTTTGACAAGCCTGATGATGCCAGCATGTGGGGAAACCGAAACGTGGTGTGCTCCAGCTACAGCGAATTGTTTGAAATGATGAAGCAGACGGTGATGATTCGTGATGCCGAGAGTAAGGTGATTGCTGATTATCGAGTAAGCTGCGACCGGACGAATGCGGATGTCACCATGAATGCAGACCTGCATACCACCGACCCATACGTGGGTGGAGGTATCACCATTACTGGTGTGAAATATGATTGGTTCATCGGTAGTAAGGAGGAGTTCAATAAGACTCATCTCTTGGAGGCTCTCCATGCTTTCCGTGATAAGAATAGTACAGGTACTTATCCTTGGGATGTGCAGAATTCGGGAATCAGTGAAGATTATCAGGCAGAAATAAAAAAGTATATCGACAATGGTAAATTGATTCTGGCTGCAACCTCTCAGCTGCAGAAGACTTTCGAGTTTGGTACGCATACACTCTGTTTGTTGCCTATCACCAAGAAGGGAAATATCATCACCATCAACAATGTGGATTACCAGATTTGTCCTGATCCTATCGAATATAAATTCCGGGTGCTGAAGGATGGACCTCGTATCAATCTTGGTTTCGTTGATGGAAAATATCCTAACGACCAGCGCATTGTGCGCATCGGATTGCCGCAACTCATGGACATGCAGCAGAATAAGAAGTTCCTGCAGATACCAATCTGTAGTACCGAATCTTTGAGTAATTCTTCGGGTCCTGTTTCTTTTGAGTTTAATACGGGAGATGGTGTTAAAGTGCTGATGGACGGCACCAACGACCCTATGTGGAAGAACAATGCCGCTGTATTGGGAAAGAAAGACATCTTCACGATTAAGGCTAGCAGTTTGGAGCATCGCAACAAGGAGGCGGAACAGCGTACGCTTGCTCTGAAGGTCTGCGATGATTATGCCCAATACTTGCACGAAGGCTATTGGTATGACCTCTCGTTCAGTTTTATGCAGAAAAATGGTACAACTAACACCGAGGTTACGAGCTGTCCGGGTACTACCTTCTTCCGCATCTATGTGGTACCGGAGTTTGCTACCTGGGCTCCTGCAGCCGATGGCGGTATGAATAACAACTGGAATAACGACCTCAACTGGCGCCGTTCTACCAAAACAGAGCTTTACAAGTCGGATGCCGATACCTATCCTGTATATGGAACAACAGCAGGCTATGACAAATTGAAGACTCAGCAGGCATTCGTGCCTATGAAGTTTACCAAGGTAACGATACTTACACCTTATTATAATAATGGGTATTATCCGCTCCTGGGTTATCTGCAAAAGGGTAGTGATGGTATTCTCAACAAACTGAATAATGGTGCATCCACCGCCACCGACTACATCCAGTATGATATGATGGTGGATGACGGAAGCAAGTTGGGCTATGGCGCAACCACTCCGGGGCGCAACTATTCTTGCGTGAAATTCTATGGAAATACCTGCGACCAGATCTACTTCAAGCCGGGAGCAGAGGTCCGTAACCAGCACTATCTGGTGTACAACAAGGCATGGGTAGAGCAGGAACTGAGTTACAACCGCTGGTATCTCTTCGGTTCGCCATTGAAGAATATGGTGGCAGGCGATATGTATGTGCCTGTGAAGACGGGACGCCAGGAGACAGAAGCATTCCAGCCTATCACCTTTGATGCGACTGTAAACAATCGCACCAAGATGCCGTTCTACCAGCGTTCCTGGGATAAAAGCGATACCAGAGAATACAGCACTGATGGCAACTATGATGCCTACGACTACAGTTCGCTTCCAGTGAGCGTGCCAAGTACGATAGATTGGAATACCCAATATTGGAGTCATGTTTATAATGCGGCTTCGATGGTCTATTCGCCAAAGGTCAATGCCGATGGTTCCTATGCTTCCTTAACCGGCTTTGCTGTGAAGGTGGGTGATAAATATACGCCTGCCGGCATTTCGGAAAAGGCACTGGTAAGATTGCCAAAGGACGATAAGACATACGGGTATTACGACCCGTCAACGAACTTGGGGGGATTGAAGAAGCATGACGACATCGATAGGACAGATGATGGCAAGGGCAACCTCATCATTGCTTCGGTAGAACCTTCGAGCAAGGAAGGGGCCATTGGAGCTGTAGATGTAACTTTGGCTGCAAATACCCATCAGGGAGCAGATGATGGTAATTATTATTATCTCACCTACAACCCGTATATGGCAACGCTGGATATGAAACGCTTCTTTGCCAATGCCAGAAACAAGGCGGCTCTTGGAGAAGACAATGTATCTTACTGGGTTGTGAATGACAATGAGGCCAATGGATTCAATACAATTACATTGAATGGTGAGACGGATGGAAGAATAGCGCCTATGCAGGCTTTCTTCATCAAGTCGAAAAACGCTCAGCCTACCATCCACTTTGATACAAACATGACAGTGGATAAGGATGTGACCAAGGGTGTTGATATTGCGGGTGAGGAGCTGAATAGCAGAATCAGATTGCAGGTAGGCAAGGGGACTGCAAGCTCTTCGTATCTGATATTGAATGCTGATGCGTCGCAAGAGTTTGATGGCAGGGAGGATACCGAATTGCTTGGAGATGACTTGTTGTCGGATGTACCTGCTGTTTATACGGTGGCTTCATCGCAGGCTGTCATGGTAAACTCGCTGCCGGAAATCTACTATGTTCCGCTGGGTGTTGTGGCTAAGAAGTCTGAGCTGATGAGCTTAAATGTTCAAGGAGCAGGTCGCCTCTCTTCTCCTCTCTATCTCTATGATGCTGCCACCCGGAAGTATCAGGAAATAAAAGATGGCGAGGAAGTGAAGGTGCAGGCGAATGAGCACGGCAGATACTTCCTTACCCAGACGCGCAGTACTACAGGTATTGAAAATGCTGAGATGGGCGAGAGTGACGTGAAGATCTATTCTCCTGCCAGAGGCTTGATTGTCGTGTCCAAGGTGAGTGCTCCTCTATTAAATAAGGTGGAGGTTTATACCCTTGATGGAAGACTGGTGGCATCGAGAAAGGCTGAAGGTGCAGCATCGGTCAGCATTCCTGTAGTCTCCACGGCTTCTCCTCAGGAAGTATATATTATTAAGGTATCTATGCAGGATACCCAAGCTACAATAACCAGAAAGCTTTCTCTCCGTTGAGAGAAAGCTTTCTGGTGTTAAACTGAGAAAAAAAGAAAAATCCCATCGTTCTTGCGAGCGATGGGATTTTTAATTCTGTTAAGCAATGTGTCTGCTTTCGCTGATTACTTACGAAGACCGAGGGCCTTGATGATAGCACGATAGCGATTGATGT
>ERZ780167.1807-NODE-1807-length-17880-cov-5.642637_pt1 | contig 17880 bp, 15 predicted proteins | sample MGYA00510982_ERZ780167 | MGnify/ENA primary metagenome ERZ780167 (study PRJEB29588, sample SAMEA2146107) | human gut metagenome | biome: human gut; feature: human-associated habitat; material: faeces | place: Denmark | collected 2008/2010 ... | reverse complement strand
AAGATGTACCAGATCCAGTGGCTGCGCTTGCGGCCGTTTTGGATCTCGCGCAGGGCGGCGGCGTAGTCCCGGCGCTGTGCGGTGAGAAAGCGGTTGAGATCATACATAGCGAAACCTCCTCAGAAGCGGAAATAGATGAACGGATTGAACGTCGCGCTCACGGAAAAGACGATGCACACGGCCAGCAGCGCCAGACACACGACGTTGCGCACGATCTCGGCGCCGCAGCTCTCGCCAAGGTGCACGCGCCGGCAGACGGGTGTGGAGAATACGAGCGCGGGCAGCATCCACAGCAGCGGCGGAACGATGCTCACATCCGCTGCGAGCGACTGCGAGAGCGCCACGTGCGTGAAGCTGAACATCCGCGCGAGCGCGCAGCGCATCTGCGCAAAGTCCGTGAGGTTGAACATCACCCAGCCAATGCACACGATGATCATGCACAGCAGCCAGCGCAGTGCCTTCGGCAGACGCTCGAGATACTTGCCCAGCCAGAGCTTTTCGATCAGCAGCAGCACACCGTAGTACAGGCCCCAGAGCAGGAAGTTCCAGTCCGCGCCGTGCCACAGGCCGGTCAGGCCCCAGACGACGAGAATGTTGCGCACCCACTTCCCCCGGGAAACGCGGTTGCCGCCGAGCGGGATGTACACATAGTCGCGAAACCAGGTGGACAGCGAGATGTGCCACCGCCGCCAGAACTCCGTGACCGACAGGGAGATATACGGGTAGTTGAAGTTTTCGAGGAAGTGGAAGCCGAACATCCGGCCGAGGCCGATGGCCATGTCGCTGTAGCCGGAGAAGTCGAAATAGATCTGCAGCGTGTAGGCGATGGGAGCCGTAATTGGCGGGGTTGCCGCTGTAGACGATGGTGGCCACCTGCGCGACCTGATTGGCCAGCAGCAGCTTTTTGGCCAGACCCACGACAAAGCGCCGGAAGCCCTGCGCGAGATCGTCCATGGTCACTTGGCGCTCCCGGATCTCCTGCTCGACGGTCTCATAGCGCACGATGGGGCCGGCGATGAGCTGCGGGAAGAAGCTGACGTACATCAGCAGGTAGAAAAAGTTGCGCTGCAGGGCGATCTTGCCGCGGTAGAGGTCGATGACATACGACAGGATCTGAAACGTGTAAAAGCTGATGCCGATCGGCAGCGCGATGCCGGGGTCCGTCAGGCCGAGAAACGAGAACGTCCGGCACAGGAAGTTGAGGTATTTGAACACGACGAGGTTGCCGAGGATGACGACGATCGCCGCGATCAGCGCGGCCTTTTTCGCGCGCGGCCGCGCCTCAAAATGCACGATGGCAAAGCCGCTGCCGTAGGCCACGAGCGTCACGAGCACCATGAGCACGACCATCTTCGGCTCGCCCCAGGCGTAGAAGATCAGCGACGCGATGAGCAGCATGGCGTTCTGCACGGGCTTCGAGCGGATGAGCACGCACAGCCCCGCCAGCGGCAGGAAGAAAAACAGAAATGTCTGACTGCTGAATACCATCGCTCAGTCCTCCACCATGAAGTCGTCCGACGTGAAAAACGGCGTGCTGCCGATCAAGAGCACCTTCGTGATCCGGTGCTCGCGCAGATACTCCGCCAGCCGAAACGGCTTTCCCATGTCCTGCTCATAGCTGCGCAGATCGACGCTGTAGACCCGGTCAAAGTGCGAAGCCATGAGTTTGAGGATGGCGTTGTCATACGATTCGCCGAGCATCAGCAGATTCCCGCGTCCGGTCGTGCCGGTGTCAAGGATGACCTCGCCGTTGTCCCAGCCGTAGACCCCACCGTAGCTGGCGTCCGTGAGCTGGCCGCTGAGCGCGGCGTCCTGCCTGCCGTAATCATCCGCCGGTTCTCCGGCGATCGTCACGGACATTTTCGGGAAAGCAAAGCGGTAGACATCCATCGGCTCAAAAAACTGCTCCTGCGCGCCGATAGACAGCGCTTTTGAGCCGGAGAAGTGATCGGATACGCGCACCGTTTCCAGCGGCTCGAGCAGGTCGGTGCAGCCGAGCAGGGCGGCCGCCTCGCGGTAGCCGCGGTAGGAGCCGACGTTGCACCAGTGATGATCGGTCTGGTAAAAGTCGCGCTCATACGTCTCCAGCTCGTCCACGGCGAACCTGCCCATCTGTTCTGCCGGCAGGTTCACCCGGCTGCTGAGGTATTCAAACGCGCCGTTGTTTTCCCCGGCCGGGAAGTTGTTGTTCGAGTCGCCCTCGACCATATAGAGATAAAACGTCACGTCCGGATGCGCGGCGATCAGTGCATTGAGGTTTTCGCTGTGCCGCGTGAGCTCCGGTATCACCATGTCGGGACTGCAGTAGGCGTAGGCCAGATATTTCCCGCCGTAGACGAGAAACTGGTCGTACTGGACCGGCACGTTCGGATACCGGCGCGACAGGCGCATCATGGAGTCGTACCGGATCTTGTTCTGCGCGTCATTGAAGGCCTTTTTCATTGCCTGCGCCAGCGGGATCTGATCGCTGAGCGCAGCCTCCATGGCGTCCTGAAACGAACCGCCGAGCCAGCTTTCCGCCGTCAGCGGGGCGACGGTGTTGGCCGGGCGGTTTTCGTAGTAGTTGACGTCCTTCGGGCGCAGCAGCGTGCGCCCGAGCCCGGTCAGCAGCACGGCGGCAGCACAGCAGAGCATGGCCGCGTTGCACAGATTCCGGGTGCGTTTGCTTTTGTCGGCGTGTTTCACGTGCGATTTCTCCTGAATTCGAAAATTTGCAAAAAACTCCTTTTGATTATGACCTCTGCGCCCCGGATTGTCAAGCGCCGCGGCGCTCAGATTTGGTTTTACAACCCGCGCGGTATGCGTTACAATAGGTCTGCTGAGAAAGGAGCGTTCCCATGAACATGACATTGGAGACCATCCGGGCGGCGCACGCGCGCATCGCCCCGTATATTGTACAAACGCCGCTGCTGCGCCTGCCGGCGCTCGACGATGCCCTCGGCTGCGAGGTGTATGTCAAGGCCGAGTGTATGCAGCGCACGGGCGCATTCAAGCTGCGCGGCGCGATGAACAAGATCCTCACCCTGACGGACGCCGAGCGTGTGCGCGGCTTTGTCGCGGCGTCCTCCGGCAACCACGGCCGCGCGGTGGCCTATGCCGCGCAGCGCTTCGGCACGCACGCCTGCATCGTCATGCCGGAGACCGCGCCCGCCGTCAAGCAGGCGGCCATCCGCGCGCTCGGGGCCGCCTCCGGGCTGGAGCTGATCTTCGCGGGGACGAGTCTGTCCGCCAACGCCTACGAGCAGCTGTGCACCCGGCTGGAGGGGACAGATTTCTGCCTGCTCCTGACGGCGCAGGACGCCGTCAGCATCGAATGCGGCGTCGCCTCGCGCGCCGTGCGCTGGCTGCTTGACCGGCGTTATGGGCCGGAGGCCCGGCAGCATATCTTCGTCTGCGCGCCGCAGGGCAGTCTTCTGCACACGATGGCAAAGGAGGAGGGCTATACCTTCCTGCCGCAGCCCGCGCAGCTCGGCTGCGCGGATTCCGCGCTCTCGCCCGCGGCGCTTCTGCCGATGGCGGCGGCCGGGATCGAGCCGCTGGCCCTGCTCGAGGGCGCGGAGCAGGCGTATCACGACTATGACCTGCGTGCATTCGAAAACCCCGCCTGGATGTACGCCGGCGCGCGGCACGCGCTGGAGCTCCGGGCGCGGAGAACGGAATTTCTGGGCGTGTTTGAGCCTGCGCTGCTGCCCTTCGCCCGCTGGCTCGCGGGCAATACCGCCCGGCGCAGCTGCCGCGGCGGCTACGGCGTGCTGCCGGTCCCGGCGGAGCTGCCGGGGAGCCTGGACGCGATGGATGCGATGCTCGCCGGGAGCCGGAGCGCGTTCGAGACCTTCCTGCGCGTGCCGCTGCCGGCCAGAAAGCGTAAGATCGAGCTTGACTGGAAGGACTACGACGGGCTCGGCTATCTCTCTGGCCACGCGGTGGACGAGGCGGACGGCGCGATGTTCGACGCGCTCGTGCAGACGCACGCGTCGCTCGACGTGCCGCTGATCGTGCTTTCAGCCCAGACGCTGGACGCGCCGCAGCTTGGCGAACTGTTTTATTTCTTCGAGCTGACGGCGGCGCTGTGCGCCGCGACGGACGGGCTTTCGCCCTTCGACCGGAAATTTTCCTCGCCCACCCGCGCGCAGACGGCCACTCTGCTGCAGAAAAGCGCGGAATGAGCCGCAGCGCGGCGGACCATTTACAATCTTTTCACAAGTAAGTTCTTGTGTTTCCGGCGGAAAGCTGGTACAATGAAAGTGACCACAGGAGAAAAGGAGGAATGCCCGTATGGTCAATATTATGATGGGTCCCGAAGGCTCCGGCAAGACGAAGCAGCTCATCGGCGCCCTCAACCAGGCAGTGCAGCGCGAAGCCGGCAGCATTGTGTGCATTGAAAAAGGAGACACCCTTCGTTTCGACGTCGACCATAAGGTCCGTCTGATCGATATCAAGGATTACGCATACGGCGGTTATCCGTTCCTGCGCGGCTTTATCAGCGGTCTGCACGCGGGGAACTTTGACATTACGCATATTTTCATGGACAATCTGTATAAGCTGGCGCAGAGCAGCGATCCGAAGGAGACCGAGAATTTCCTGGATTGGTGCAGCGTCTTTTCCGCGGAAAACAGCGTGGCCTTCACCCTGACCATCGCAGGCGAGGCGGCGGAAGCTCCGGAATATATCGCAAGATATATGGACTGAATCAGACATTCCAGGCGCTGCGGGGATCTCCGCAGCGCCTTTTTTGTATAGGGTGTAACTGAAACCTGCCAACGCACCCGGACAGCGGGTCTTTTCGCGCTGCGCCGCGCCATTTTCCCTTGAAATACACAAAGTATTCCTGCGGAAAAATGGCTTGCCCAGCGCAAAAATCCCTCGCCGCCGGGCACATTGTCAGGTTTCAGATACACCCTTGAGTCAGAGACACCTATGGGAAGGAGGAAGACCATGCCGCAGCCGGAATATGTGCAGCGCGGGTATCTGCGCGAGGATTTCCGCCTGTTCCACCTGAAAGGACCGATGGAGGAGCAGCTGGACTGGCATTACCATACCTTCCACAAGCTGATCTTCTTCCTCGGCGGTACGTCGAGCTACGGACTCGAAGGGCGGAGCTATCCGCTCGAGGCGGGCGACGTGATCCTGGTCCCGCAGGGCTGCGTCCATCGGCCGGAGGCCGCGCCGGGCGCGCCGTATGAGCGCGTGATCCTGTATCTGTCGGCAGAGTTTCTGTCCCGCGCGGGCGGGGCGGACTGCCCGCTCGACAGCTGCTTCACGCTGGCCAAGACGAGCTTCCGCTTCGTCCTGCGCCCGCAGGACGACCGGCAGGCGCTGCGGCAGACGCTCGCCAATCTCGAGCAGGCGCAGCAGCCCGGCTTCGGCCAGAGCGCGCTCGCCCAGGCCATTCTGGTGCAGCTGCTGATCCTGCTCCGGCGCAGCATGGACGCGCAGCCGCAGGCCGTCCCGAGCCTCGCGGCCGACGAAAAGATCGCCGCCATCATGCAGTACCTGTCTCAGAACCCGACCGAGCAGATCTCCATCGACGATCTGGCCGCCCGGTTCTATATCAGCAAATACCACATGATGCGCCGCTTCCGCGCGGAGACGGGCTATACCATCCACGCCTATCTGACCGGCAAGCGCCTCGTCCTGGCCCGCGAGCAGATCGCCGCCGGTATGCCGGTCCTGCAGGCGGCGGGCGCCTGCGGCTTCGGGGATTATTCGGCGTTCTGCCGCGCCTACCGCCGCCAGTTCGGCCAGCCGCCGAGCAGCGCCAGATGAGCCTCCGGGCCCCGAAAAAAGCAAAAAAGCCCTTGACACTCCGGCCCCGATATGGTATGATTCTAAGGCTGAATTTGTCAGAGTGCCGCGGGTGTAGCACAACGGCCAGGGCACCAGCCTTCCAAGCTGGGGACGCGGGTTCGATTCCCGTCACCCGCTCCATTATGCGCCAGTAGCTCAGCTGGATAGAGCAACTGCCTTCTAAGCAGTAGGTCGCGGGTTCGAGTCCCTCCTGGCGTACCATGCCGCACCGGAAGGTAGGCAGTCAGCAAAAAGAGAATATATGGTGGGTGTAGCGTAGTTGGCTAACGCGTCAGATTGTGGCTCTGAAGACCGAGGGTTCGAGTCCCTTCACTCACCCCATTTTCTTTTTTTATACAGGATTTTTGCCGAATCGCGTACACGGGGATGTCGCCAAGCGGTAAGGCACAGGACTTTGACTCCTGTATGCGTAGGTTCGAATCCTGCCATCCCTGCCACCTGACCCGCTAGCTCAGTCGGCAGAGCACCTGCCTTTTAAGCAGGGTGTCCGGAGTTCGAATCTCCGGCGGGTCACCACTCAGAAATGACCTTTGGATGTCAGGCAGCCGCACAGGGCGCGCCCGCCTCGACAGCAAAGGTCTTTCTTCGTTTAAACTTGCAATCGCTTCGCTGGATTGCAAGTTTATTTTTGATAAAGCCATCTCTCACCTGTTCCATCGCTCCTTCTCTCCAAAATGCAAACATTTTATTGGTTTGCATTTTGGTTTTTCTCCCAACGCTTGAAAACAGTCGGACACCCTGCCTTTTTGTTCATTTTACGAAAGGCAGGGTGTCTGTTTTTTTATGTCCAGAAAACAATTATTTAGGCAGTTGAATAACCAGACCGTCGCAGAAATTTTTGAACGCTTCGTCGCGTCGCAAACCGCAAAAGGTGTCAGCGATAAGACGATTCAGAACTACTATTCCCATCTTCATTCCCTCCAAAAGCACTTGGATTTCTCCGCCCCGCTCGTCACACTGACAAAAGAGGATTTGGACAATATGGTCATTTCCATGCGGCAGAGCGGGCTGGCGCACAACTCCATCAGCAGTTATCTGCGCGTGTTCCGCACGTTCCTGAACTGGGCAAGAAAAGCAGGCTACACAGAGCTGGAAATGGCAAATTACAAGGACAAGGAAACCGTGAAAGAAACCTACACGGACGCAGAATTGATGCTTCTGCTCCAAAAGCCAGCGCGCAACTGTGATTTCTGCGAATACCGCAACTGGGTCATTATCAATTTCCTTGTGAATTGCGGTTGTCGAGCGGGTACAATTCGGAATATCCAAAACCGCGATGTGGATTTTGAACGCAAGCAAGTCAATTTCCGCCATACCAAAACCGGAAAAATTCAGACAATTCCGCTCTGCTCTATGCTGGTCAGCATTTTAAGCGATTATGCGGCGATGCGGGGCGGAGACCCGTCCGACTATCTGTTTTGTAGTGTCTATGGGACAATGCTGTCAGAGAACGCCTTGAAGCTGGCAATCGCAGATTATAACCACAAGCGCGGTGTTCTGAAAACAAGTATTCATATGTTCCGTCATACATTTGCCCGGAAATATCTGATGGACTGCGGCGGCGATGCTTTTACACTTCAACATCTGCTCGGACATTCCACGCTCCAAATGACGAAACATTATTGCGCCATTTTTGACAGCGACATTGCCGGGAATTATGATCTGCGTTCCCCGCTCGCACAACTCTGTAAGCCGCGTGAGAGAATACGCAGATAAGCATGATGGAGCATCTTCTATATTATCGGCCAGGACTATGAGACCGGCCAGGCTGTGCCTGTCACTGGCGGTCAGCTGATGCTGAAATAAGGCGGAGGATACCAACATGATCGACATCGCGACTCTGCAGGCGTTGAACGCACCGACACGTGAAGAACGTCTGGAGAACCTGCAGAAGGCTGTTCAGACCGCATCGTTCCCGGAAGCAAATCCCGTTTATATCAACTGCCACATCCACACCACGTATTCCTTCTCTCCCTACTCCCCTGCCGCCGCTGTTTTTGCAGCAAAAGCAGAAGGGTTGTGCACTGCTGGTATTGTTACGCTGAAACCACAGGATTTTGTCAAATACACAGTTCATTTTGATTTCTCCTTATAAAAAAATGCTGCAGGTCTTTGGACCTGCAGCATTTTTTCGGTTTTTACGAAGCCGCAATGAAAGATGTATTAGTCCATCATAGATTTTGTCTGTTCTTCGCGGTATTGGCGGGTGTAGAGGCGGTAGTAGGGGCCGCGGGCGGACATGAGGGAGCGATGGGTGCCGCTCTCGATGATCTTGCCGTCGTGCACGACCAGGATCACGTCCGCGCGCCGGATGGTCGACAGGCGGTGGGCGATGATGAAGGAGGTGCGGCCGGTCATGACCTTCTCGATGGCGTTCTGGATGAGCTGCTCGGTCACGGTGTCGACGGAGCTCGTCGCCTCGTCCAGCACGAAGATGCGCGGGTCGGCCAACAGCGCGCGGGCAAAGGACAGCAGCTGCTTTTCGCCGGTGGAGAGGGTGTTGCCGCCCTCGCCGATGTCGGAATCATAGCCATCCGGCAGTCTTGCGATGATCTGGTCGGCCGAGACGGCCTTGACCGCAGCCTCGATCTCATCCATTGTCGCGTCGGGACGGCCGTAGCGCAGGTTTTCCAGGACCGTGCCGGAGAACAGGTGCGGCGTCTGCAGCACGTAGCCGATGTTGGAGTGCAGCCAGAGCTGGCTGCGCGCGCGCGCGTCACGGCCGTCGATGAGCACACGGCCCTCCGTCGGCTCAAAGAAGCGGCAGACGAGGTTCACGAGCGTGGATTTGCCCGCGCCGGTCTCGCCGACGATGGCGACGTTCGTGCCCTGCGGGACCTTGAGGCTGAAGTGCTCCAGCACGTTCTCGCTGCCGTCGGGGTAGCGGAAGGTGACGTCCTGGAACTCGATATCGCCGTAGAGCGGCTCCCAGTTTTCCTTCTTCGGGTGGAAGGCGTCGCCGTATTTCTCCGTGACTTCCGGCGTGTCGCGCACGTCGGACTCGGTCTCCATGAGCTTGGTGAAGCGCTCGACGTTGACCTGCACGTTGACGAGCGACGAGATGACCTGCACGAGCCACTGCACCGGCTCCATCATGCCCTGCGCGTAGTTCATGAACACGGAGAGCGTACCGATGAGCATCACGCCGTTTTTCGTGATGATGCCGCCGCGCCAGAGGACGATCGCCAGCGCGACGGAGGCGGCGAAGGCCGTCGTCGACATGAAGACGCTGCGGAAGTGCATGGCGCGCACGCTCATGCGCTTCATCTCGCCGGTGAGGCCGTCAAACTCGCGCTCGACCTTATCCTCGATCACGAGCGTTTTGGTGGTCTTCGCGCCGGTGATGCCCTCGTTGAACGCGCCGGTGATGCGCGAGTTCTGCTCGCGCACCCGGCGGTGGAAGAAGACGAGCTTCTTCTGGAAATACGCGCCCGAGACGACGAGGACCGGCACGATCACCATCACGCACAGCGCCAGATGCCAGTTGAGCACGAACATCATGACGACGGCGAACAGCAGATACGCGATGTACCACACGCCCTCCATGAGTCCCCAGGCCAGCGTGCTTGCGATGCGGTCGGTATCCGACATGACGCGGGCGTGGATGTAACCGACGCTGTTCTGGTTGAAATAGGAGAACGAGAGCGTCTGCAGGTGGTTGAAAGCCTCGCGCTTGAGATCCCGGCCGATGTAGAGTTCGACCTTGCACGCGCCGTAGGCAGAGATGTAGTTCGTGGCCGTCTGGACGAGCATGACCAGAATATAGAGGGCCAGGAAGCCGCCGATGCCGTCCATGGTCTTTTCGGCGATAAAATGGTCGATGGCGTGCTGCTGGAACAGGGGGATGACCGCGTCCATGGCGCTGCCGATCCCGCCCATGGTCACCATCCAGAAAAACAGCATCCGATAGGGCTTCAGATACGGGGCCAGCTTCGGGATGCCGAAGAACGGCAGACCCTTCTTTTCTTCTCGCTTCATGCCGGCTCCTCCTCTCCGATGGACATCTGCATGTCGTAGATCTGGCGGAACAGGCCGTCCGCCTGCAGAAGCGTCTGCGGCGGGCCGTACTGCAGGAGCTTGCCGCGCTCGAGGACCAGAACGTTGTCGCAGTCCATCAGCGTTGTAATGCGGTGGGAGATGATGATCGTGGTCGTGCCGGCAAGATCGCGGCCGAGCGCCGTGCGGATCTTCTCATCCGTCTGGGTGTCGACGGCGGAGAGCGAATCGTCGAAGACCATGATGGGCGTCTTTTTCGTCAGCATGCGCGCGATGGCCACGCGCTGCTTCTGCCCGCCGGAGAGCGTCACGCCGCGCTCACCGACCATGGTCTGGTAGCCGTCTGCGAACTGCTCGATATCGGCGGCGATGCAGGCTGTCTCGGCTGCTTTGCACACGGCCGCGTGGTCCGCGCCGCAGATGCCGATGTTCTCCTCGATCGTGCGGGAGAACAAAAACGGCTCCTGCAGCACGACGCCGACATGGTCGCGCACCCACGCCGCGGGCAGATCTGCCAGATCCGCGCCGCCGACCGTCACGCGCCCCTCTGAGGGCGCATAGAGACGGCAGAGCAGCAGCAGAAGGCTGCTCTTGCCCGAGCCCGTGCCGCCCAGGATACCGAAGCTTTTGCCGGCCGGGATGGTGAAGCTGACGTCGGAGAGGACGTCCGGCCCCGTCTCATAGCGGAACGAGACGTGGTCGAAGACGATATCGCCGTCCATCGGCTGGGGCTCGGCGCCGGGCTTATCCTGCTCGCACGGGGCGTCCAGCACCTCCGCGATGCGGGAGACCGATACACCCATCTTGCTCATCTCCGAGATCACGCGGCCAAGACGGCGGACCGGAGAGATGCTCATCGTGTTATAGATGGCGAAGGACACGAACTCGCCCTCTGTCATCTCGCCGCGCACGCACAGAAGACTTCCCAACACCACGACGAGCATGGTCTGGATGCAGGCCGTGGCGTCGCCGACGGCCCAGAAGTCCGAAAGCGTCCGGCAGAGCCGGACCCAGAGGGTGGTATAGTCCTCGTTCTGCGCTTCAAAGCGCTGGCGCTCATATTCCTCCCGACCGAAGGCGCGCACGACGCGCACGCCGGTCAGATTCTCCTGCGCGATGGTCGACAGCACGCCCTCCGACTCGTCGCAGGCGGTGAAGCGCTCACGGATGGAGTTATGGAACAGCAGCGAATAGATGATGATCACTGGGAACAGAACCGCCGGGACCAGCGCCAGCTTCCAGTTCATCAGCGCCATGCACACGAGCGCGAATACGATCATGGCGAGCATCCGGAAGACGGAGACGAACTGCTCTTCAAAGAAGGTCTTGATGCGCTCGACGTCCGACGTGCAGCGCTGGATGATGTCGCCCGTGGGGTTTTCCATGTGCCATTTCCACGGCAGGTGCTGGATGTGGTGGTACAGAAGATCCCGGCTCGTCTTGACGAGCGTCTCGCCCGCCTTGGCGCTGTAGAGGTTCACGCAGTAGCGCATCAGGGCAGACAGCAAACCGAAGCCGGCCATCATGGCCGCCGGGATCCACAGATTCTGCCGGAGGTAGTCCACCCCGCCCAGCGCCTGCACGACGGGCCGGGCCGCCGCGACCTTCACCGGGCCGGACCCGATCAGCGAGTCCACGCTCACGCGGATGATCTGCGGGATGACGAGCTCAAACGCCGTAAAGAGCAGGCTCGCGGCGATGCAGGCGATAAAATACCGCCAGCTGCCGTGCAGCAGCTGCCCGAGCACACGCCTGTTCGCGCTGTTTTTCGTGTTTTTCAAGAGTTTTCGCCTCGCTTTCTAAAGACAGGCCAAGGGCGGAATTGGAACGCCCAATTCCGCCCGCAGAAGCGTCTTTGCGTTACGCGAGCCCAGTCAGGTCATAGCTGTCGAGCCACGCCTTGGCCGTCTCGCACACGCCGCGCAGGCAGGCTTCGCCGAACGGGCTTTCCAGCCCGGCGTTTTCGAGCAGCTTCGTAAAGACGCAGCTGCCGCCCTGCTTCGTGTAGGCCATATAGTGCTGCCACGCGTTGTCCTTGTCCTTCTGGAGCAGCGCCCAGAACTGGAGACTGACGGTCTGCGCGAGGCAGTAATCGATATAGTAGAACGGATTCACATAGATATGCAGCTGCCGCTGCCAGCCCTCGCCGTCGCCGTAGAACGGGATGCCGTCACCGAGCTTCACCCACGGCATATACACGCCCAGAAGCTCCTTCCAGACCGCGTGGCGCTCCGCCGGGGTCATCTCCGGCTTTTCGTAGACGATGTGCTGGAAATGATCGACCATCGTGCCATAGGGGATGAAGGTCAGCGCGCCCGCCAGATGGCTGTAGCGGAACTTGCGGGTGTCTTCGCCAAAGAAGCCCTCGGCCCACGGCCAGGCGAAGAACTCCATGGACATCGAGTGCACCTCGCAGGCCTCCAGGCTCGGCCAGATATACGACTGCGGGATACGGTCGCGGTTTAGCCAGGCGGCGAAGGCGTGGCCAGCCTCATGCGTCACGACCTCGACGTCGTGCTGCGTGCCGTTGAAATTGGCGAAGATGAACGGCACATGGTAGTCGCCCAGGCTGGTGCAGTAGCCGCCCGCGCGCTTGCCCGGCGTCGAGAGCACGTCCAGCAGCTCGTTATCCAGCATGGTGTTGAAAAATTCGCCAGTCTCGGGCGACAGCTCCTCATAGAAGTGCTTGCCCTGCGCCAGAATCTCAGCCGGTGTGCCGCAGGGCTTGGGGTTGCCGCTGCGGAACATGAGGGCGTTGTCGGCGAAGTTCATGGGATAGGACTTGCCGAGGCGCGCGGCCTGCTCCCGATAGATGGAGCTTGCGACCGGCACGACATATTTGACCACGGCAGCGCGGAACTTCTCGACGTCTTCCTTCGTGTAGCAGTTTCTGCCCATACGGTAGTAGCCGAGCTGGGTAAAGCCGTCGTAGCCGAGCTTGCGGCCCATCGCGTCGCGGAGCCTCACGAGCTTGTCATAGATCTCATCCAGCTCCGGCTGATGCGCCTTGTACCAGCCGCCCTCGGCCTTCCAGGCCGCCAGACGCACAGCGTCGTCCGGGCTGTTTTTGAACGGAGACAGCTGCGAGATGGTGTAGGTGCTGCCTTCAAAGTCGATCTGCGCGCCGGCGATGAGCTTCTGATAGTCCTGCACGAGCTGGTTTTCCTGCTTCAGCTCCTCGACGATCGCGGGGGAGAAGGCCTTGCGGCCGATCTCGGCGTTGACGAACATCAGATCGCCGTATTCCGCCGCAAAGTCCTTGCGGAACGGGCTTTCGAGCATTGCCGCGGTCCATGCGTCGTCATAGGCGCGCAGTTCGGGGCCGGCCTCGTTCCAGAACTGCTCCTCGGCGTCATAGAACTTGTCGCGGGTGTCGATGGAGTTGCGGACGCTCGAGAGCGTGGCGAGGGTGTCGATGTGCGTCGACAGCTTCTGCTGGGCGAGGAAGGCCTCGTGCGCGGAAGCGTAATCCGGCGCGGACTTCAGCTGGTCGGTCAGCGCCTGCAGCTGCTGCTTCAATTCGTCCAGATCGGGCCGCGCATACGGCATTTCAGAAAATTTCATGGGGTTCTCCCTTCATCATTGTGTTGTAAGGTTTATTATAGCATATTCGTCCGGCTGCGCGCAACGCCTGTGTCTTGCGCTGGCGGGCAAATCGTGCCAGGATAAAGAAAAATGTTCACGCAGGAGGGATCTTATGGATCTGATCTTTGCGACGCCCGTGCAGGAACTTCTGCCCGGTGCGTTCGGCGCGGCCTCTTATGGCATGACCGGCTGCTGGGACCCGGTAGTACCCGACACGCAGCGCTTTGCCCGCGACGTGCGCGGCACGGCGCTGACAGGCAGCTACGCCGATATCCTCGCGCAGCTCCCGGCAAGTGCGCCGCAGGCGGCGATCGTCCTCTTCGGCAACGCGGGCGGGGAAAACGCCTTCCTGCGCGAGCTGCACCGCCACCTCCCCTGCCCTATGGCGGGCGGCGCAGCCGCCATCGACCCGGTCACGGGCCGGAGCCATCTGATCCCCGGCGGCGGGGAAGCCGCCGTTTTGCTGCTGGAGGACGAGCGGTATCAGTTTGAGGCCGTGACGGAAAACCTGCACACGACGCTGCTGGAACGCTGCACGCTGACGTTCTCCGACCCGCGCGTGATCGACACCATCAACGGCTGCGACGCGCTCGCATGGTACCAGAAAATGCGCGCCGCCCTCGGCTTCGGCGAGACGGACTTTGAGCACGTCACGCTGACCGACCCGCTCGGCGTCAACGCGCATCTGTCGTGCGAGGGCGGAAAGCTCGTCTCCGGCCGGGATCTTTGCCCGCAGATGACGCTGCGGCTGGCAAAGCCCGAGACCGTCCTTCCCCGGATGCAGGCATTCTATGACGATGCGGACGCGCTTATCTTCGGCTGCGCCGGGCTCAAGGGCATCCTGCCCGCCGAGCTGCACAGCCCGGGCCTCGGCCTGTTCCTGTTCGGCGAGGTCTGCACCGTAAACGGTCAGGCCGAGTTCGGCAACCTCATGCTCTCCAAGCTGCGCATCACGAAGCAATAAAATACGGCCGCCGGGGCACGCCCGGCGGCCTTTTGCGCTGTTTCAGATGTGTTTCCCGTCCAGGATCGTCTGCAGTGTGATCGATCGCAGATAGTCGCGGATCGTCTTCTCCAGCCCCTCCCAGACCGGGAGCGTCAGGCAGTCCGGCGCGCGGGGGCAGGTGTTTTCCGGCTGGTCCAGACAGGCGACGGGCGCAAGCCCGCCCTCGGCCACGGACAGGATCTCATAGACCGTATATTCCTCCGGTGCGCGGCACAGGCGGTAGCCGCCCTGATAGCCGCGCGAAGTCTGCAGCAGCTCCGCCCGGCTCAGAAGCGGGATGATCTGCTCGAGATACTTTTTGGAGACCTCCTGCCGCTCGGCGATCTCCTTGAGCGAGACGAAGCCGTCCTGCTGGTTCTGCGCGATATCCAGCAGCAGCCGCAGCGCATAGCGCCCCTTGGTCGAGATCTTCATGGTACCGCCTCCTTTGCGTTTACCTTATCATGGATCAGCCTGGTATGCAAGCCGCTGGACGCGGATTTGTGCAGAATGCGAAACAGACCGGCTGTCCTGGATGGACAGCCGGTCTTTCGCCGCTTATTCGGTCGGCAGCTCTTTGCGGACGCGGGCCGCCTGGCGGCGGCGGGCGTTCAGACAGCCATAATAGGCCGGGATCAGGAAACAGTCGGCCAGCGCCCACGCCAGCGGACTTGCCAGGCAGGCCGCCGCAAAGCCGAACTGCGGCACCCCCCAGATGCCCACCGCCGTGCGCGCGATCATCTCCAGAAGACCCGAGATGAGCGACAGCCGGCTGTAGCCCATGCCCTGGATCGACAGGCGGAAGACATTGACGCCCAGCAGCAGCGGCGTGCCGTAGGCATAGGCGTAGCTTATGCGCTGCGTATAGTCCAGCACGCTCTGCGCCTCGTCGGCGTTCATAAACAGCAGCACCAGATACTGCGTGCCAAAACGCGCGATCACGATATATATCGCGCAGTAGATGATGCCGAGCAGCAAACAGGCGTACGTCCCCTGCCGGATGCGGTCATATTTGCCCGCGCCGAGGTTCTGGCCGGTAAAGTTGGTTGCGGCCATAGCCAGCGCGTCGAACGGGCAGCAGAGCAGCATGTAGATCTTTGAAGCCACCGCCACGCCCGACACGCAGACCGCGCCGAGCGAGTTGACCGCGCTCTGCAACATCACGGAGCCGATGGCCGTGATGGAAAACTGCAGCCCGACGGGCACGCCCATGCCCAGCAGACGCAGAACTTCGGCCTTCCGCAGCCGCCAGTCGTCCTTCTCCATGCGCAAAACTTCAAAATGCTTCCGCATATACCACACGCAAAGCACACCGGAGCCCAGCTGCGAGACGACCGTCGCGATCGCCGCGCCGGCCACGCCCATGCCCAGCACGCAGACCGTCAGCAGGTCGAGCACGATATTGATGACGGACGCGATGGCCAGGAACCACACCGGAGACTTGCTGTCGCCGAGCGAACGCAGCACGCAGGCGCCCATATTATAGAGGATCGTCGCCGGGATGCCGATAAAGATGATGAAGATATAGTCATAGGCGTAGCCCATCTGCTCCTCCGGCGTGCCCATGAGCTTCAGCAGCGCCTGCGTCGTCGGCAGCGTCAGCGCCAGAAGCAGCGCGGACATCGCGATGCCCAGCCATACGCAGCCCGCCACATACCGGCGCAGCTGCCGGTAGTCGCCCGCGCCGAAGGCCTGCGCCAGCGGGATGGCCATGCCGGTGCACAGCCCGCCGCAGAAGCCGATGACCAGGAAGTTGACCGAGCCCGTCGCGCCGACGCCGCCCAGGGCCATCACGCCCAGCGCGTGGCCGACGATCGCCGTATCGACCAGCGAATACACCTGCTGCAGCAAAAGTCCAAACAGCACCGGGACCGCGAACTGCCAGATATCCCGCAGCGGCTTGCCGGTCGTCAAATCATGCGTCATGGTGCGGATCTCCTTTGCACGTGTTTTTGTCACGAGCATTAGTTATAGCATGTTTTTGGGAATTGTCAATTGATTTTTGTACGCATCGAACAATTTTTCTTCATTGATTTTGTGCATATCCATCATAAGCAAAACCCGGGGCGCGCCGCGTCCCGGGTTTTGGTCTTATTATGTTGCTTTCCTTTTATTCCGGCTCTTTTTCACCAGCCGGACCACAAGAACCGTCACGCCAGCGCCGACGAGCACCAGCGCGCCCACCGCCAGCAGCACGATTCGCTGCACATACGCGCCCCAGGTGCCCGCGAAGCCGAACGGCAGCTTCGTGCCGATCAGGTCCTTATAGTAGAGCATCTGCGTCTCATAGGCCGTGGGGTCTGCCTCATGCAGGGTCACGAGCCGCGCGCCGTGCAATTCCCCGGCGCCGTAGATATAAAAGCCGGTGCCGTTCGTGTTGACCAGATCGATTCCCTCGTAGGGGATGATGAAGTCGTTCACATGGTCGTGGCCGAAGAAGCCCGCGACGATATCGCCGCCCTGCTTCCACGCGTCGAATTCGCCCCCGTTCTGGTCCGGCGGGCACGGCGCTTCGCCGAGCGTCCCGGCCTCGATCACGGACGCGGCGGAATAATACGTCCCCTTGCGGCAGCCATAGCCCTCGACCGCGCCGTTTTTCTTCTCGCTCGCCGGGACGATGTCCATCGCGTCATAGATCTCCGGGACGATGATATGCTGGAAGGCGTAGGCCGGGACGGGTGTCCCGCCGTTTTCCTCCGCTAGGGCGGCTTCGGTCTGCAGATACCAGTCGAGCTGGTCCTGCCGGACCCAGTCGTACTTGCCCTGCCCCTCCGGCGCGTAGGTGCCGGAGTCGAAGAACCAGAGGTTCACGGCCGGCGATGTGCCGTCGGAGCCGTAGACGAGCAGGTTGTAGTTTCCAACGCCCGTCACGCTGCCGGCCTCGGCCAGGCAGCCGGGGTAGCTCCGGTAATATTCCAGCTGCGTCTTCTTGTCCACGCCGCCCTCGTCGTCATGATTGCCGAAGACGACGGCAAACGGCAGCTCCCGCGCGGCGACCGGCTGCAAGATCGCGTCCAGCGCCTTCTGCGTGCGTTCCACGCTCCTGCCGGTCGACGGGCCGTGGATCTGGTCGCCGAGGAAGACGACAAGATCCGGCTGCGCCGCGTCCAGCTCCGCCTCGAGCAGCGCGAGCGTCTCCTTCTGCGGCTTGTCGATATCCTGCGTATCGGCCACGATGAGGATGCGGAACTCCCCGTTTTCGTCAAACTGCAGCTGCCCATCCGCCTGCGCGGCCCGCGCCGCCGGAACAAGGGAGACCAGCAGCACCGCGCACAGCGCCAGCGCCGCCAGCATTCTGAACTTTTTCAAAGCAGATCGCCTCTTTATCTATAGGTTGAAGTCTATTGTAGCAGATTCTTCGCCCGCGCGCAACCGCGCAGCCGGGACGCAGAAGAGCCGCCGGAGGCCCGGCGGCTCTTTTTGTCTGTTTCAAAACCCGGCTCAGAGCGTGATCTCCTCCGCGCTCTGCGCGTCGCTGCCGATCAGGGTGCGGCAGGCGGCCGTGA
>ERZ780167.1795-NODE-1795-length-17978-cov-16.574960_pt1 | contig 17978 bp, 20 predicted proteins | sample MGYA00510982_ERZ780167 | MGnify/ENA primary metagenome ERZ780167 (study PRJEB29588, sample SAMEA2146107) | human gut metagenome | biome: human gut; feature: human-associated habitat; material: faeces | place: Denmark | collected 2008/2010 ... | reverse complement strand
TTGTATCACCTTGTACCAATAGTCCCAGGAATAGCCTACGGAAGGATGATTCACCGCCATCACTTTCACCTGCTTGCCATTACTCAGAAGGTAAGCACCTGTAGCAACAGGATAACCATCCACTACGATGTCGTCGCCATCCTGCCAGCGCACATTAGGAAGATTATCCCAAAGCCTCTTACCCCATACGATGACATACTCAGGCTGGTACTTTTCGAAGACCTCGAAGAATGCCTTGCCAGCCTGGTGATATTGTTCGGCTGCGCCAGCCTCGCGAGGACCACCCATCGCCACTTGCAGATAGTTGAAGAAGATGACCGAGTTCCAAATCTTCAGCCTCATCGCCAGATCTGTCTCCTCACCCACTAACGAACGTTCAAACTTCAAGAAAGTCCGCATCCAGTTTTGCCGTTCCTTATTCTCATTGAGATAATCCCCAAGCACCTGCTGCGTAAAGTTCATACACTCCCGATGTAGCTGGCAGTCGCCACAATCCGTACAACTCTCATCACAATAATGACTCTCGCCCAATATCATGATTCGCTTGCCGAATATCCCCCCGTTGGCATAATCCTTGCCAACGAAGGGCTGAAAGAAAATGTTGCTATTCATATTTTAAAATAATGAAACTATCCAATCATAAGCCATGGTTCCCAAGCGAATGGCCCACGAAATCACCACATAAATCAACCAGCAAAGCACGACGATGAACACAGCCGTCCAGAATGCCTTCTTGTTCACCTTGTTGATAATCTCCTTATCATCCTCGATATACCCGGTAACCAATCTCAGATTCTCTACATACGAACGTTTGAATACATCCAGCACATCACCTATATAGAAAGGTATGGCACCTATCAGCACATCCATCAAGATATTATAGATGACAGCCAAAGTCAGCGGAATCGACTTAACCACGCAAAGACTGTAATAGATAAATGGGAATGCAAACACGCTCGTCAAAGCATCACCGATACCGACAGGAAGGATGAAGCCAAGGATAGGATCCAAGAACCACTTGTCCATATACTTCGCCGTACCTACCATCAGACGATATGATGGCATGTTCATCATCTTCTCACGCTTTGCTGCTTTTTTATCAGCCCTCGCCTGTTCTTTGGCAAGAGCCGCCTCTCGCTTTTGATCTTCTTTTGCGAAATCCATGCCCAAATCAGCCTGGGCCTGCTGTCTTCTTGAACTTTCCATACGTCTTATAATTCTATTTGTTTCTTACCATTCATAAATTCTGCAAACTCCTGTTCCGAGAGAGAGTAACCGCTCAAATCGCTCATCAATTCCATAGCCTGCTTACGTTCCTCCTCGCAGCCAGCCAGATTGATACGCTTGAACACCTCACGAAGATAAGCACTCTTGTTGTCTATCTTAGCCATCTCACGCTTAAACTCATCAGCATGTTTCTTCAACACCTTATCGTATGCAGCCGAAGCCAAGCTACCACTGAGCTGCTGCGCTTTGAGCTTAGCGAAACTATCAAACAGAGCAATACCTTTCTGTAAGGATTGTTCCATAGCACCAGTTACCTGAGCCAAGTCTTCCTCGCTATACTCTGCAGGTTTATTCTGTTGTGCGGTCTTACCCTCTATCTTCTTATGGTCTTTCGTGTATGCTTCCACTCCATCGAGCAAATTCTTAGCCATATCCTTGTCAGCATGAAGATTATCTGCCAACATTCCTGTAAACTGAGAAAGGTTCTGCTCCACATCGGAAGGAAGTTTGGCAGCCTCCCTATAATCAGGAATATCGACCGTATGCATCAACTTCTCATCTATCTTGCTCTCCATGATTTCACGTCCAAGTTTCAGCATGGCAACCATATCACGAAGATGTTTCAGCATCTTCAGCTTCAAGTCATCAGAGCAAACTATCTAGCTTCTGATCTCCTTAGAAACCTTATCCAGTTCACTGGAGAGTTGGGCATACTCATTTTTGATACGGGTTTGTTCCTCACGATGCGATTCCAATTCCTCCTTATCCAACTTCAAATCTACCTGATAGCTCTCATATTCTCTCACAAGAGGGAAGCATACAGCATTCCATTCAGCGAAGTCACGATAGTAGTTCTTGTTGGCCATACCAAAGGTTAACCAATTCAACAGGAAGAAAGGCTTGGAAGGCTTCTTCGCCTTCGCTTCCATATAGTTTCCCTGCTTAGACTCCAAGGTAGCGGTGATGTCATTAATCAGCGAGGTATAGACATCGATGTTCTGAAGATGGTCGTTCATTTCCATGTCCAGCGCCTTCATCTGCTGAAGCAGACATTTTCGTTGCTCCTCCAATGGACGAATAGTCTCATCCGCATACAAAGCATCAAGCGTCGCCTTCAAGTCTGAAGCCAACAGTTTTTCTCCATAACGCAAGAACACATTCGCCTTCGGGATTACCACATCATTGAGCGTTTTGCAGATTACCAACAATCGTCCCATATCAGCCTTGATGCGAGTGGCATCATGCTTCACGCTCATCCGGAAAACTGATAAATCAGACTTCAAACGATTAGCGCGTTCACTTGCTCCCATATAGTGTTCGAGCATCGTCAATCCTGCCATCGCCAAGCCCAAGGACTTATTGCCGTTCGACAAAGACTTATAAGCCTGCAGGGAACCCTGCAAAGAAGTACGGAAACTATCAGAAATCTCACCAATCAAAGCTGCACATTTTTCCGTGAGCTTGCTATATTCTAACTCCACATACTTAAGCATCTCGTCCACATCCAGCCACTCTATTCGCTTGAAGTCGAACAAGTCTGGTGAAACCATCTTGATAGAGTCGCCATAGATATCAATCAGTTTCAGGGCATAATCACGATAAACCGTCCCGATATCACTACGCAAGGAGGTAAAATCTTCGATGTTTCCACGAACGCTATCCTCAGCATAGTGATAAGCCTCCACCATCTTGGTATATTTATCAAACATGGTAGAAGCCTTACTTCTAACATCTTTCACGCCGTTCGTACCCATGACAATATCAGCCATCTTCGACGTTCCCTTAGCAAGAACCAGGTTAAGGTTCAATTCCACTTGCTCTTTCAACTGCTCCAAAGCAGATGAAGACAACGCCAGTTCCGTCTCGGCTATCTTCAAAGCCTCCTCCTTGTTGCCCTGTTCCAGACTGTCATTCAACTTGTATTCAGCCACAAGGGTTGTACGTGAATTATTTGAAACAAAAGCAATGGCGATATTGCCATTATCATGGAAATATCTGTAAGCATCAAATACCAGCTTACTTACCTCCGAGGAATCGGAAGCTATACCATACTTCTTCAGTTCAAAAGCCAAATCTGCACGAAGATACGTCTTGTTCTCCTTGCAGAGTTCATCAGCAATCGTCTTGATTGCCTGATATACTTTTTGATTATCAGCCATACTGTTCATCGTATTTATTTTTATTTATTCTTTATCACTACCTACAAATACCGATGCCTTCATAAAAGAGAAGGTTGCATCAACGAGCCATCCGATGCACGAACCAACTGTAGCTATCCACCAGGCAACATGATAACCTGTAGTACAATTGGTAGCCTTGAAAAGGACATCGCCGTCAAAGAGATGCCTCACCAGATTAGGCAGGAAGAACAATCCATGCGCCAATCCAGCTTGCCATCCATACAATTCCGTACCATTGATGTTGACAAACAATACTGCTGCCACTATTGCAACGATTGGTCGCCAGGGTAGGAACATGAAAACCATTACAAGAAGCCCTATAATTTTATTCATTTTTCGTTATACTTTATTTATGCTATGATTTCATTTATATGAACAATTACCTTTTAGATACATCTTGTTGTTCCGAATCTCAGTTGGAGTAAGTTTCTCTTTACGATAATCCTTCAAGGAATCCTTCTGCACCTGAAATCTACTCGTTTCCACAAAAATCAGGCTCTTGTGAATCCTCGTCTTGGCACGTTCCTCCATCCATTCTCTGCCTTTAGCGAGAGAAGACATATACCAATATCTCGTCTCAGCCCAAGCATTCCTTGTAGGTTGCGCAGTACCATGAATGAAGTCACGATAAACGGGAAGCGAGAGACCAGTTAGCCAACAAACCAAGACAGAATCCCCCTTAGCCATTAGCGTCATGTCCGACAACATCTGTTGCATGGTCATTTTCTCCGACTTCCGCCAAAGCATCCTCTTATCCATATATTCATTCTTCTCAGCCTCCTTCTTCTTTTGCCAATAGCCATGAGGGTTCAAGAAGAACCAATAGCCAAATAACACTACCAGCACGGCATTCAATACCGTAGCCAACCTACATACTCTTTTCCTGATGTTCTTTTCCATTGTTACATTACCTTATATAGTTATACATTTGATTTCGGCTGCAAAATAACTATCTAGATATGTCAAATGATGACAGAACATCAAGAAAAAAGTATATGAGGCTTACTTTTTATTGGTAAACAAGCTTATCAACCAGCCAGTAAAGCCTCCGACTTCAGGAGCAGGATCTTCATAAATCTTGCCTCTTCGTCTCAGTTCATCCAATATTTTATTTTCATTCTTTGCCATATTGCTTATTTTTTAAGTTGTTGGATCACCAGTTGTTGCATCCTTGAAGTTATTCTCCTTGAATGCTTTTTTCATATTATCAATCTGTTTCTTGCAAGATTTAGAGATGCTTATCGTCTGACGAGCAATATCTTCCAAGACACTTTTACTCAGTTCTCTCACTCCCGACAAGAAACACTCCTCCACCGCTTCATTAACAACCGATTCAATATCGGCGCCATTAAATCCATCCGTTATTTGACAGATACTATTCAAGGATGCATCATCCAAAGACTTTTTCTTTTTCTCCAGATGAATCTTGAATATATCCTTGCGCTCCTCCTTATCAGGAAGGTTTACACAGAATATTTCATCAAATCGTCCCTTACGTTTTAACTCAGGTGGCAAATTGTCGGCATTGTTGGCTGTTGCAATAACATAAACACTAGTCTGTTTTTCCTGCATCCATGAAAGGAAATATCCGAACATACGAGTCATAATGTCGTTGTTACCACCGACACCCGAAAAGGCTTTCTCTATCTCATCAATCCATAGCACACAAGGAGCAGCAGCCTCAGCTATCTTAATAGCCTTACGTAAGTTGCCTTCGCTCTCACCCACATACTTTCCCATCATACTTCCCATGTCGAGTTTCAACAAAGGAGAATTAAACAGTGCAGCAGATGCCTTCGCACAAAGCGACTTACCACAGCCTGGCATACCAACAATAAATACGCCTTTAGGTATTGACACGCCAAATTCCATAGCCTTAGGCAGGTCAGAAATCACTTTCGACTTATACTTCAGATATTCCTTAAGAGCTTTCATACCTCCGATGCCATCCATTTTTTCAGGTGTATCTATCAACTCCAGCAGTCCAGACTATTTAACCATCGCCTTCTTCTGTTGAAGTATCATTTCAGTATCCTCTGCACTCAACGAGCCATTGCTGCTCATCGCCATGTCAAGCATTCGGTCTATCTCAAAGCTTGTCATTCCTTTCAAAGATGGCATCAGTTTCTTTCTGTCCTCATCTTTGAAATTGTCATAGCAGTTCACCTCTACATGCTCGTCTATAAGCTGATTGATTTCATTTTCTTCAGGGATTGGAATATCCAAGTAGGACACATACTTCTCCAATTCTTGCGGTACTTTAAGAACAGAAGAAACTATAATGACTGTTGTATTATAATCCCTATCATACAACTTACGTTGAGCTATCAACTGAAGCAATGACTTGATTGCCGGATCTTCAATAAAATCTTGAATATCCTTCAACACCAAGAACTTTTCCTTCAGATTGACATCAACAGTATATTTATCACGCAAGAATTGCTCCAGTGTATCATTCTCTCCCAAGCCTTGACTTTCTTTCGTTTTAAAGTTGGTTGTGCCTATTGCAGGATTCCATTCAAATACCTTACTATTGCCCACAATCTCAACTATGATTTCATCTATACGAACAAAATCATAATCGTTGACATAAATGATAGGCGTATTTACATCTATCATCTTCTGAAAATCAGAAATAACTTTCTTGTTCATATCGCAAGGTTTTAATATTTAAACAAATGGTCAACGATAAACCTTAATTGGTTAGGAAACATGGTTGCAGCAAAAGCGAAACCGTCAATTCGATTGTCGGCAGGACGGTGTAGCATATATTGCGCCAACGGATAATGGTAATCTTCTGCTAACTCTACAAACAAGCCCGGTATTCCCTTATCATAAGAATACTGAGCCAAGTCCAACACAAACTTACGTTCCTTGTAAAAGACATTCGATTTGTCTAAAACTTCATATTTTACCTCAGCTTCAGTTCTTACAGCTTCCCTGTTAAACATTTTGTAAGTTTTCCTCAATGATGCAAATTCCTGAAGCAATTGCTTAACCTCTCGTACTATCCCCTCATCATAGTTCGTCTTTCTTGTTGAAAAGCCAAGCATTTCATCTTTCCATCTAACAATTAAATTTTCTATTTTTTCTTTTGCTTCAGGAGCCAACATAGCCAACTTTCGAGCCACGTCAAATTTATTAGATTTCACAAAGTCTATAGCCTTCTGATTATGAAGTTTAGCAGCCTTCTCTATTAGTTTTTTACCAAGCACAAGGTCTTTGTCGAAGTTACTCCCATCACTTTTAGTAAATCCCTCAAATGCAAGTTTTCCTTTTTCAAACAAGAAATCCGAGTCTTCTTCTTTTTCGAATGTACAGAAAACATCCCACCATTCACCATCAGAGACCTCCTCTGGACACTGCTTAAATATAAACTTAGCACCTTCATATTTGCTCAGCAAGTACTTACGCAAAGAATCATAATTCTTGGACTTTCTCTTTTCACAATCATGCCAAAACGAGAACAAGGTATATAAATCCATTACGCAATGAGCATACAATTCATCTTTAAAAAAGAGAAATAATATTTTAAAATATGTAGAAACATCAAGTTGACCTACAGACAAAGCATCTATCGCATGAGCCAAATCCACTTCACCCAACTGCATCAACCATCTTGACAACCGCTTGTCTTTTACCAATGGCCACAAGTCTTGCACACAGAGATTCTGGCGCAAAGAGTCAAGTGAGGAGTGTTCCTCCCCACCAGACTTTATTCTTATTCGTATAGGCTTTGCCTTTGCTATTATTCTCATAACCAACAATGCTTTTTAATTCACCAGCCAAGAAGCAAACTTCTTAACCCCATTTTTCAATGTTTTAACCGTTGAGCGAATAAAAGACTTCGCACCTTCCGCCACAACAGACAATCCCTTTCTTACCGCCATCTTAGCAATAGGCACTATATATTTCTCTGCCGCTTTGATAACAGGAACGAATACTGCAGCAGGAGGATAAACTTTGGCTATTACTTTACAAAGTTTGTCCAAAACAACAGGGACTCCCCTCTCTATCACTTTGTCAGCAACTGTCACCACACGAGCTACAGTAGCATCTATCAACTTATCCGCCACCTCAACGACATCAAGCTCCTCTTTCGAAACTTTGTATGCAAACTTAACACGATTTAATCCCTCATCAATGGCACTTGCAATAGCTATTGGACTTTTGTCTGCAAGAGAGAAAGGCAAAGTCCCCTGCTCTTGTGCCATTATAACGGCAGCAGCAAAAGCCTTCTTCAACTTTGCTTCAGAAGCATCACCGATTGGGGAATCCAAGAATTGCTGAACAAACTTAAACTCTCGAAGACTCTCTATCTCATCCTTTTCCAACAGTTTACCAGCCAACAAGGATTGAAGGGCTGAATATTTTCTGCTTTCACTCTCCAAATGAGCACCAAACTCATTGCGCCCTGCATCTTCATTATACTCAGTGTACTTCATAAGTTTAGTCCTCCTCGTTAGTTAAAGTTTCATTGTTCACATTCTCACCAGCATCAGAAATGGCAGAGACGATTTCAGCCTTCTCCTGCTCGTCACGTCCCTCCAATATTCGGTCCATCTCCTCAAGCATCCATTGCTTACGAGACTTTCCATCCTCCTTAGCCGTTTGCAATGCAGCCATTTTCTCTGCAAAGCCATCAATATACTCGTTAGTCTCGGAGAGCAAAGCCTTGCCTTCCTCCGAAACTCCCATTTTCTCACACTCATCCTTAACCAGTACATCAATATCCTGGTCAGGATTATTCTCTAATTGTTCTAACATCGAAGTCAGAATCTTATCAAAATTCTTTGCCATATTATATCTTTACAATATTAAATCTTAAAATAAACAACTAGTTGAAATAATCTTTAATGATTTACTACAACAGTTTCTTTAGTCCGCACATTCATAAGAAAATGTTCGACAGTAGCATTCCACTCAAAACCTCGTTTCGTCAAAGCATTAGCTTTTACATCGATTTCGGCTGCAAAATAACTATATAGATGTGTCAAATGGCGACAGAACATCAAGAAAAAAAGCAAGAATGCTCTATTTTTTGCGAAATAGACGTCAGTCACCCATAACGAATCAATAGACTAATGACATTTCTATTCCAATATTACCCGGCTCAAATAAGATATTGTCAAGTTTCAGCTTTTCAAACACTTTCTGCAATTTGTCAATGTCGCCAAGGCGCAGCTTAACGATATTGCCAGACATCTGTTCCACCCAATCAGCTTTCTCCGGCACAAGTTTCTTGGCATAAGAGATAGCGGGTGAAACAAGCATGTCGATGCCCATCTTGCCGTCATACGACAAGAACAAGTCTGTACCCTCAATCTTCTTCACTATAAGGTTTATGCTAACCGACTTGGTAAAGCCCAACACCTTGATAGGTATAGAGACTGAAACTGTCGCTCCATCAACATACCCAAAATTCACTGTTTTATGAAAATGACTGGCTACATAATCCTTCAGCTCAGCATAAGTAATTGATAACTTCATACTGTATCGTTTTTTGCTGTATATTTACCTCCCTGTTTTTCTTCATTTTCCGGAGCAAATTCTTCGCTCTATGCATTTCTCTCAATCCCCAGACATCAGGTGTGCCAGAAACAGATTCTGTGTTCCAATCATCACAGCTAGGACATTTTATCCAATTTCAATTTCTCCCTCCATTCCGTAACCATTACATTTTATTTTAACTTTTTTGTCTTTTAGTATTCCAATAATTGCAATTGTAGCAACTAAGACACTGACTGATATTGTTATGGCTACAACACTTCCACTTACTACGATGTTAGTTGTTCCAACTGGTCCAATTATTCCAATCAGACTTTCTATCGCAAAATGTTTTAAAAGGTCGGAAACTGTCTTATATGTCTCTGCCAACTTACATGCTGCATATAAATCTAAAGAATCTATTTTGATGTTTTTTTCACCATCTTCAATAGCTTTTATGAGCTGTTTTTTTGTCTTCACTGTTATCATAACAATAAATATTAGATTTTTATATGTTTACCCTGTTGGCGGAATTAATTTAGTGCATACTTAATTCTGCCAAAGGGCTTGTTGTTAATGAAGTTTACGTATTACAGAATGGTAAGTGCACTAATTTTGCCAATGATTCTGGCAAACAAACCATTCGTTATTTTCATATAGTTCAAGATGATCAAGAACTGGTCTGTAAGTTGCGAGAATATTGATATAAAAATATTACTCTTCAACCTCTATGGCATCAATGAAGTCTGCATATTCCGCATCCAACTCACTAATCTTCTTAATCGTAATATCATTCTTATTAGAAGCTTCTATCAACTCAGTCTTAGAGTGATTTATCTCTTCCAGTTTATTGGTATAATTACCAAATACCTGTAATAAATACTTTTCAAATTGCTCTGCAACCTTATTTATTTCTTCCTGATAAGTAGAAACAAACTGATTCTTTGCGCTTTTTATCTGCTCCAAACGCTTATTTTCTTTAGAATCTTCTCTAAACTGCATCCAAATCTCAATACCAGCAGAAACTACCGGTATTCCAAACTTTGCAACTTTAGCGATATTACTTGCCCATCTAACTGCTTGCCAAGGTCCGAAGGACTTTCCAAAGAAATGTCCGACATCTAACACCATTTTATGAAGCGCAGACCCTGAAGCTTGGCTAATACCACCTGCTAATTTAGTTACATTAGGAGCCATATTTCCAATCTGTACTCCACCACGCTTTAAAAAGTCTAAAGCTTTTTTCTGCATAGACAGATTCTTCTGTTCCTCTATGCTGATATTGGGCGAAGCCAATTTCATATCGATTTCTCCTGAGTATTTAACTAACGAATCCTTACCACAGAAATCATTGACGTCATTCATCAATCGCTCATAATTTGAGTTGATTGTGTCTTCTATCTTAGCAGAAGTATTAGATATAATGCTCTGCAATTCAGAATTCAATGCCTCTTGCCTATATTTCCAGTCATTTTCGTCAATGCCTCCAATATCATTAGATAAAGAAATAACTTTACTCATAGCCATAGAAGCAAACGAAGACAAATCGTTTCTTGTATCTCGCTTTAGGTCAGACAGACTATGACGTAATTTCTGCTCAAACTGATTAAAAATGTCAGATAAAGTCTTGTCTACGGCAGTAACAGCGATATCCTTAAGATAACTTTGAAAGACTCTAACAGGAGTATCAAATTGCTTTTTTATCATTCCCTTGCGAGCGACAAAGACGTTGAGCATATCTATAAAATGTTCAAAATTACTTAATTGAACAAACTCATTGTCGTTTTCATCAATACCATCCATATAGTCTGCCGCATCAATAAAGGCAAGAGGAAAGTTTTTCAGTTCATAGCCTCTTTCTGAGAATATTTTTTCCAACGAGATAGTATAGTTGTCTACAAGTTGGTCAAACTCTCCCGACTCCATTCCCATCTTATTGACAACAATAAACATCTTGTCAGCAAAATGCTGATTGTAAGCCAAATCAATGAAATTATTGAATAACACATCATCGAAAAGTTGGGAGGTTAAGACATAAAATATCAAATCACATTCTTTTAAAGCAGCCTTAGTACTCTCATCATGCGATTCTACCTTACCTGCAAGAATGCCCGGAGTGTCCATAAGAACAATGTTGTTCCATTTATATTCCGATACATGATCTGTAGCGACATTTGCATCTATCTTGATGTCCTTTCTACCTGTCAATGCAGAAATAATGGTAGATTTTCCAGAACTATACTGTCCTACAAATGCTAAGCGTAATTTTTTACGGTCTTGCAAGCCTGCAAGCTCTGAGTCCATTTTACAAGTCAACTCCGTATTGTTGGTTTCTTTCAACAATGCTCGAGTTTTAGCTTCCAATCTACTAAGTCTTTCTTGGTAGACTGCATAATTAAATTGTTGTGCCATATTATTTTATTTTTATTGTCATCTGGGTTGCTTTTTCTATCTTTTGAATATTCTTATCTGTAAGCCCCGTGTTATAAAGGAACTTGATAGATTGCTTTTGCCAATCTCTTTCAACAGGATATTCATCACATAACACTTGGTTACCCATTTCATTTATACTTATTTCTTTAACAGGATTCTTGCCCACAAAATCAAGAATTCGAAGACTTACCAAAGAATTGATCGCATTCTCTTTTTCTTGAACTTGCTTAACAAGTCTATCCATATCCGTTATTATATCGTCGGCATTTTTAGTATAAGCTTTCAACACCGAATCAATAGATTTATATGTATCATTTATTGACTTTCTGGTATTCTCAAGAACTTGTTTTAAATTCTTATCAATACCAGAATCAATACTATCATATAGTTGCTTACGCAATTTGTCTGTAGCCTTTCTGATCTTTTCTGACTTTGAAGTAAATAGACTCGAAAGGAAAGAACCAATAATTCCAACAACAGTTAACACAGCAACGCTCCAACCTAACGGATTCCATACAAATAGAGCTGCAGATATTACACTAACAAACATTTTTGCTGCAAACCGTGTATTGGTTACAGACTCACCAGAAACATTAGAACCAATATTATCTGTAGCAAGAGATATACGCATGTCCATAATCATCTCTTCCAATTCTGATTTTATCTTTTCATTCAAATCATTAAATCTATCCTGTATTTGTTGTTCAAGACTTTTATTTAAAGACTTTACTACCGCATCATTACTCCATGCTTTTCCTGCATTTTCATCATCATAATGCTCACGTGCAAAAGCAGAAGCACGATTATGAAAATCATTTCTTGTTACTTGAAAAATGGTCTTTAAGTCTCTTTCGACTTGAGTTAACTCATTCTTGAAAAAGGTATAATTTCTCGCTTGTTTCTTCTTCAACACCTCATTACCTTCCTTTAGACTTTTCAAGTCAGCGTAAATCTTATGCCATATTGTATTTATCTGGTAAGAAGTACCATCAATAACACTCAAACTTTTCTTCAAACTACCTGACATCTGCACTTCTTTTTTTACTGAATTTGTAACTCTGATATATTGGAAGCATCAAATAGTATCTTAGAAGTCTTAGAATCTTGCTCTCCAGAAAGGGCTATTTGCGCAGCTAACAGATGAATAGGAATAATACGAACGGCATCCATGTTATACTTACCATCAAGTTTATCATGAATGCGCTCTATATGCCCCTTAATAGATTGAGGACCGTCACCAAGTCTCCAATCATCCGGATTTGCAATAAACCTTTTTAAACGAATAGCTTGATTAAGATTGCTTTTGACATTTAAGATTATGTATAACGGTTTATTTCTTTCCTTTATAGTTGAAAAGAAATCAAACTCTGTTTCTTGAATAGAGTCACTCGTAACGACATAACAAACCACGTCTGCTTCATCTATAATTGACTTGGCTATCTCGGTATCGGCTTCACCACCAGGCGCACCTATACCAGGAGTGTCAACTATACGTAGTTTGTTCCAATACCAACTTCTATTATATCGTGTAGTACGTAATTTGCCTACTCCTATATCATCATTTTCCTGTTGAGTGATGACTTTATGAAGAGTACTCTTTCCTGCCTTTGTCCTACCCATAAAAGCAATAGTAAAGTATCGGATATTTCTTCTTTTCTTATCCAACACTTCTTTATTACTTGTCAAACTATTATCTATTATTTCATTAAAATTGCCTCTTATTACTTGTATAATTTCTTCTATCTTCAAAACTTCCTTAGAAACTTTTTTCGAAGATGGTTTGATACTTGCTAAATGATTGTACTCTTCATTCAGCATGCTATTCAAATCATCTATTATTCTAGTAACACGAGCAAGATCCTTCTCAGCATCTTCAGTGATTTGTGCTATGGATGCAGAGTAACCAAGACCACCCAACATCATATCGACAACACTTTTCTTATCAGAATTTGCAAAACTCTGATAGATAGTATTCTCCATTTTTCCTACAAAACGTTTTAAAGAAGAGAGTTGAGAAGAGGTAATTCTTTTATTTGACTCAGATTGGGTTTCTTCAATGATTTTCCCTATATCGAGTTTTAAAAGTTTACCAACCTTAATAAGCAATTCCAATTCTGAACTTGCCATATAATCGTCACCATAAGCTATTCGAGCAAGAAGGGTGATTATTTCTGTTTTCTGAGCAACAGAATAATTAGCCATAACCAACTTGTCAAGTATATCTTTTAGCTTCATGCGCTCTTCATCATCAGAGAAGATTTGCATTCTCAGATGATAAAGTTCATCTTCCTTTGATAATGATAAATAATTATCAAGGACATCAACCTCCATCTGATTGATTTCCTTATCAACTATTACCATATAGCATCCTAACAAATATGCTATTTTTTTATATTCTACTTTATCCATCGCTTCGGTTATTGATATCTGTAAGACTATAATAGATTAATTACTGTTTAATCATATCGAAGTGTACAGCTTTTTGATTAATTCGCTAATCTCACCAATCATAGTAGTCTTCCATTCTTTACCTGGAAAAGGAAATGACTTTACACCATCCTTATATCTATAATAATCATTCCAACGTTTATCGAGAACATAATCATCAATATTAGAACAATTTTCGCTATTACCTTTAATCCAAATTTCAAACCTACTATAGTCAAAGAACCACAATTCAATCCAACATCCTGAATTTAAGCCTTCTTTACGGCCATCTTGGTTCCATATTTGCAGAGATGTGCTTCTTTCATTATCAAAGTATCTGTTATCTTTTCTTGAAAAAATCAACTCTAAAAAGCCTTTATTCATATTTTCAAGACTTGACCTTATTTCATTAAAGCAATATTCAGAAACTTCATCATTGTAAAATAATCTCGATAGGTCTCTAACTTTATCAAAGGTCTCGTTATTTAAAGAAAGTAGTTTTTTTAACTCCTCATTCATTTTTTCTTTAAGTCCCATATTCTTCAATAATGTTATATACGATTTTAACTCAAAACAATTACCACATACTTTATCTAAAAGTTCTGCAAGATGCATTATAGATAAATCAATATCGGCCCCAATGTCATTGGGGTTGCTTCCTTGTAAACAAACAGTCTTTACAACATTAAATCCTTTATAGTTTGATCCTGCCTCATAGTCTTCAAGCTGACGATATTGCTCTTTAGCATTATTGAGCTTATTCTCAATAATAACTATATCATTGTTATGATTATTAATGATGCAAATATCAATTCTTCGAGGTCCACTTCCATCTGTTAAAATCCTCTGAACAGGCATTTCTGTTTGTATTGTAACGTCTTCAAAAGTTTCATTACATTCTATCTCTTTAAGAAAAGCATCTAGAAAAGAATGCCCAAGACCATGTCGTCCTAATGGATTTAGCAGTTCTGCCAATATTGAAGAGTGGCATATCTCTTTTTGCGAAACATATTCCACAAAAGTCTCCATAGGATTATATATGGACTTTGATCCTTCAAAAGTAGGTATCATGTCCATTAATTCACAAATCTCTTTTTCGTTCATAAGGATTATAGTATTAAAACAAATACAATAGTCTATAATAATAGGTATATAGATAAATCAATACACTAATTGTCCAACTTTATAAATTCAAAATCATTCGGATTGCAGCATGCTTTCTTATAATCGAAAGCATAGATGCGCATGTAGGCTTCTTGCACCTCCTTGGCTCCATTGTAAAAAGGGGTGGCGGTGTGCTGCATGGTTGTTACTGTCACTACCATATCGGGAGTGAGGACTGTACCGTTAGAGCGTTTAAGGCGCTTAGGCTTGACTTGAAATACCTTGCTCATAAGCATTCTGTTTTTAAGTTCATTATATATAACTGCTCCTGCTTTTCTGCCGAAACAGCAAATCATTTACTTTCAAGGGGGCAAAGATTATGCAAACGAGCGCAATGAAAACTTGCTTTCAAATTGCCGAGTGCAGCTAATCTTCTGCAAAGATTATGCAAACCGAAAGCAGAATCATCAAGCTTGCTTGAATGTTATGCTGAGGTGCAGCTAATCTTCTGCAAAGTTAAGGAAAATCTGCGAACCAAACAAGTCCATAATGGTTCATAAGCGAAAAAAGATGGTGCGAACCCCTACTTTCTTCACTTTCTTGTAAGTTAGGCTCTGGTAAAACCCGTAGAAAAGAAAATGCGAAAGAGGAATCCACACCATATGACGGTGTAGACTCGCTCAAACAAATTCTCGTTCTTTCTACGTTTCAATTTACCAGATTTCAACCTACAGAACTGAATAGTTTGCTCGTGTCCACAAGATTATCTTGTTTCTCTGCATCATAGCGACTTCAAGCGAGGACTTTACCCTGCCCTGTCACTAATCCAATGGCAAATTTAGTAAAAATCTGATGAACCACCAAACTTTTAACAAGAAATCTTATGGATTCCTCTTATATTTCACATTTCAGGGACTCCACTCCCTCCTTCTTCCTGCCTTCATACCTTATTATATATAGAGTGATTGTAATTTCTGCTGCAAAACTACAATCTGGATGCGTCAAAAACTGACATAGGAAGAAGAAAAGTATGCTCCTAGAACCTGAATCCGAAAAACATTCTTACTCGCCATTTGTTTCTCTTCACCTGCAGGTGATCCTCATCTCCTGCTACAGAGAAATTATAAACCGCAGTGGCACCGGCAAACTTGTTGCGCCAGGAATAGACGGCTGCACCTCTACCGGTAATGATGGCAGACGGGAAATGATATTTCATGCTGTTTTTAACGGTTGGGATTTCTGTATCACTACTTCCCTCCTCTACTTCAGCCCTCATCTTGGTATAGTCATGAGAATATACCGTGATGGTTGGCAAGGCTGACAGATGGAACAGCAGATGAGAAGATGGAACGAGATTATATCCATAGCCTGCACCGAGTGCCAACTCGTTAAGGCGGATAGTCATTCCCTTCACCTTCGTCTTGGAACCGTCAAAACTGGCGCCAACCATCCAACTTCCGGCACTTCGCTTCTGAATGTAGCTCTGGCTGAAGGCTGCCGGGAAGGAGAATTTGCGGTAGTTGAAGGCATAATAGAAATTGAGATTCAGAGCCTTCTGCGAGATTTCTCCCTTATGGATATCTATCTCGCTACCTCCCATTTCCTGATGACCATGGAATGTCTTGGACGAGAGATAGACCACATCAAAGCCATAGCGGTTGCTATAGGAATTGAGGTTGAACTCAAAGTCCTGATTCTTGCCAGCCAGCTTGGCTGGGTTTACAGCCAAACCAAGCCCCAAGCCACGATAAGCCACAGCCATGGAGAGGGTTCCACGGCAGTCGGCCATCACCTTGGTATGGGTTTCCGTTCCATCCGTCTTCGCCGTAGTTTCCAAATCGGCTCCAGAAAGATTGCCTCTCAGTTTGATGGTCCATCGGGCATGAGGACGGGAGATGTAGGTAGTATCATACTTTATCTTGTAATAATTGGCTGCCAGCAGTGAATCTCCTCTGAACAATTGGCGGTCGTATAGGCTCAATCGTCTTTGAATCTTGGCATAATGCTTCATGAACCTTTGTTTTTTCTTCTCACTCATTTTGCTCTTACCCAATTCTGCCATGAGAAGAGAGTCGCCCCATTGGAGCATACGTCCCCTATCAGCAGACTGTCGCAACTGGAGTCGCAGGCTATCTGCCTTCATCAGTAGTTCTTTCAGCTTCTTTCGAGGTTTCCTGTTCTGTCCGTTCTGGGCAATGGCAGGAGCAAGTACTCCCATAGAAAATACCACCACAAGAAATGATGCTTTCAACATCACCATTGACCCAGTTTTCATTTTTCGTCTATTCATCTTATTTATCTTTCTTTCCTATTCCGGTACAAAAGTACGGTAAAACTTCGAAACAGAAAAGGAAAAAGCAAAAAAAAAATAAGAAATGAGGAAAGAAAAGATCAAAAGAATTGATTTTTCGTAGAACTTTAAAAGAAGATAAAAATCAGAATCCGAAACCGTGTTTTCGGAAACACAATCACCTCCCAAACAAATAAAAAAAAACTTAAATTAGCAAACAAACAAGCTGATATTCAAGCATTTTTATTATCTTTGCATTCGAAACCACCATTTCCGAAACAGCGGTTTCGAAAAATAACATCAAAAAGAAACTGTAAAATTATAGACTAAACTTTCGCATGTGGTTCAAGTACGGGCTGAAGGCCCAAAAGCTCCTAGACCAGGGTGTGTGGGGACATGATGTTCTTCTGATGCCTGGGGCGTGTGGTGCTTACATGCGAAACTTGAGTTTTTTAAAAATTGCTCAGATTCTTAATGATTTCCAAAGGTAGCTGGGTAGCTTTGGCTACCTGTTCGGCAGAAAGTCACATCGCCAGCAAGCGTTGTGCTGTTTCTGTGTTGGCCTCATATTTGCCTTCAACTCTGCCTTCTTCCATACTTCCGGGAAAAGTTGCTGAAAAAGTTTTATGGTTGCATGCAAGCACATGAAGAAGAAAACTCAAGTGGTTCAGTTAGCTAACTCAAGTGGTTCAGTTAGCTAACTCAAGTGGTTCAATCAAGCAACTCAAGTAGTTCAGTCAGCGAGTTCAGACGTCTCTGTTAACTGATGCAGACATCTCGATAAGCTTACAGATACGTCTCCGTTAGCCTACGCAGTCATATTCGTAACC
>ERZ780167.1788-NODE-1788-length-18010-cov-18.133668_pt1 | contig 18010 bp, 14 predicted proteins | sample MGYA00510982_ERZ780167 | MGnify/ENA primary metagenome ERZ780167 (study PRJEB29588, sample SAMEA2146107) | human gut metagenome | biome: human gut; feature: human-associated habitat; material: faeces | place: Denmark | collected 2008/2010 ... | reverse complement strand
TAAAATTATGGTGCAAAGGTAAGAACTTTTACGATAAAGGGCAAGGTATAAACGCGGAGCCGCTTACGCTTTTTATTGAATTTTTGGCAAAGTTACGAAAAAAGTTGGTATCTGCAAAATAATGCGGAATAAAATGTCTTTGAAAAATTACGCTAAAATCTGCCGAATAGCTTAGAATGAGCGATTTATGAGTTTTTCACCTCAATGGAGGTAATGATTTAGCAACGGTTCTAATTTCTACAATTTGCATACGTTTGATTGTCAAACAACTCTTTGTCATCTTGGTGGCAAAAATACAATTTTAAATTTAGAATACTGCATTGTTGCATGTTTTTTAGAGTTTATTATCATCTCAAATATAATTAGGACTCTGAAAATATGCAAAAATGTGCGGTATTTTATGAAATTATCCGTAGAATCTTACCGTATTCTCGAAATTTATTGTATTTTTGCAGCTGTAATGACATTTAATAAGAGGTGAAATGAACAATATAGTTTGCAAAGTAGCAGCACTTGGTGGCACTATCTCCACTACTGATATATCTCATCTGTCAGAGTATAAACGACTGTTGAGAGCTAAGGAGCGTGGCGACTTGATAAAGTTGCGTCATGGCATATATGCCGTTCCCGATGCTTTGCTTAATACAATGATTGATGTGGAACGGATTGTACCTAATGGTATTGTATGCCTGTACAATGCGTGGGCTTACCATCAGCTTTCGACAACTGTTCCACCTGCTTTTTGTATAGCCATCGCCAACAAGCGGAAGGTGGTGATACCAGATACGCTTCCGATAGAGCTGTATTATTGGAAGAAGGAGAACTTGGAGTTCGGCATTATGGATGCAGAAATTTCAGGGTATCATGTTCGTATTACCGATATGGAGCGAAGTGTTTGCGATGCTGTAAAATACAGGAATAAATTGGGGTTAGATATTTGTGCTGAAGTGATACGCACCTATCTGAAAAAGCCAAACCGCAATCTCACTCGTTTGCAGGATTACGCCCAACGCCTCAGAGTGTTTAATACATTGAAAAATTATCTTGAAATAGCTATAGAATAAGATGGGAAAGAAAAACTACGGTAAGTCTGTTAAGACCCGCTTGCTCAATCTGATGAATGAGACAGGCTATAAATATATGTATCTCTTGGCAAGATATTTCAACGAGAGGTTGCTTTACAGAGTATCTGTAAGCCAATATAAGGACAATTTTTTGCTGAAAGGTGGCTCTTTGCTTTATGCGATGAACGGACTTGAGGCACGTCCTACAGTAGATGTTGATTTCATGGCAGATAGAATTAGCCGTGATAGGGATTTCCTTGCGCACGTGTTCCAGGAAATTTTGGGCATTGTATGCGATGAGGATGGAGTATCGTTTGATGTTAACAGCATTAAGTTGGAGCCTATAACTGTTGAAAAGAAGTATCCTGGCACAAGATTTTACTTTACGGCCCACATGGATACTATCGCTTACAACATGTCTGTTGACATTGGCTTTGGTGATGTTGTAACTCCATATCCAACAACTATTGACTTCCCATTGCTTTTGCCTGACATTCCATCTGTGAACATACAGGCATATTCCTTGGAGACTGTTGTCGCCGAGAAATTCCATACGATGATAGACCGAGATGTGCTCAACAGTCGCATGAAAGATTTCTTCGACTGTTACCAACTCCTGACAAAGAGAGACTTGTCTGATGACACATTATATGATGCGATTAAGGCGACTTTCGATAATAGAGGGCTTACATACAATCCCGAATTGCAGTTGTTTACAGAAAGTTTTGCGACAGACGCAGCACGTATAGTTCGCTGGAAAGCATTTCTGAAAAAGATTCAATGGAAAGAAACTCTTGATTTCAAGACTGTTATGGAAGTAATAAAGGAAAGGTTGCAGCCTATGGCTGAAAAATATTGGAAAAAGTAGTTTACCCTTTTATCATTCTTTCGTCTTTGAATATAAAGAACACTAAAAATAGAAGATTATGATAAAAAGTAAGATTTCAGTTGCTGTACTATTTCTGCTATGCCTTTGTTGGTTACCAACACTTTCATTGGCAAAAGGAAAGAGCCATTTTACGGTAGAAGATTCACAATATGGAACTCGCCTTGTGAAATGGGAAGGAAAAGACTCTGTTGTGGATTTTAATAACATCCAAGAGCTTAAGGATGTAAAAGTAATAGGAGAAATGGCTTTTGAAATGAATAAGTACATCAAGCAAGTCATCCTTCCCGACAATTTGCTGATTATAGAAAAACGAGCTTTCAATACTTGTGAGAATCTTCAAACCGTAAAGATGCCAAACACAGTGAGGTATATCGGCAATAGTGCATTCAATATGGACCATCAATTAGAGCTTAGCGTCTTGCCGGACAGTTTGCAAGAAATCGGTGAATGGACATTTTGGGATTGTAATAAGGTCTGCATATCCGTGATACCTGAGCATGTGAGCAAAATAGGAAGACTGGCTTTCACTTGTTGCGAAGGCATAAAGGCCCTTGTATTCAAGAATCAACTAGAAGTAATTAACGACCGTGCATTTTCTGGTTGCAAGAACTTGGAACGCATAGTCTTTCCGAACAATTTGAGAGAGATCTCCGATTTTGCCTTTGCCCGATGCATTAACCTTAAAGGCATCAATCTCCCTGCATCTTTGCAGAAAATCGGATATAGAGCATTTGGAAACTGCGAGTCACTTTTATTCGTGAAGTATAATTCTAATCCCAAAGTTGACTCTTCCGCATTTATGAATTGCCCAATAAGCCAAGAGAAATAACATTAGTATCAACAATAAAGACAAAGAATATGAAAAAGATTGTTTTATTGATAACCACCATCTGCCTAACATCAGAGACATTCGGGCAGAAAACGAGTTCCTCTTCCGTAGATGAATACGAATGCATCTACGAGTACCAAATGAAGAATGACAAAGGCTCTTCTGATGCCACTTCTACCATTCTTCAAATTGGCAGAAACTCAGCTATGTTCTCTGATTACACTGCGTTTCAAGCAGACTCTGCCATTGCTTGCAAAGCGCCAGAATCAGAGATTCAAAAGTTCAAGACACGGGAAAAGAGAAATGATTTGCTTTTCGACCAATCTGTCTCTCAAAATGTGCCTAAGGGCAAACTGACCGTTTATAGCGTAATCACGCCAAACTACTACAGCTATACGGAAAGTGCCAATCCCATAAATTGGAATCTGAGCGAGGGCATTGACACTATCTGTGGTTACACCTGTCAGAAAGCTGTTGGAGAATATGGTGGAAGAACTTGGACTGTTTGGTATTCCACGGACATACCAGCATCCTTTGGACCATGGAAACTTTGTGGTTTGCCAGGCTTGGTATTGGCAGCAAAGGATTCAGAAGGCATACATAAGTTCAAAGCTATAACTTTCCGTAAATCAAGCACCCCTATGAACTTCAAGCCTTACACCAATACCATCAAGACTTCGAGGGAACAGTTTGTCAAGGCGAAGAATAAGTTTGAGCAAAATCCTATGGGCAACATTCCTGCAGAATCCATCAGCGAGATGACTATTCAGAAATATGAGGATGGTGGGCATAGTGCCTTGGTCAATGGTGTGGTACTGAGAGTGCGCCCTAATGGATATGTTCCTCTCGAATTGAAGTAAACAAAGAGATTGATAAATATGATAAGGTTTTTAATTTTGATGATGTTAGCTTGTCTCTGTAACTGCACTTTTGCCCAAAGTGTAGTTACAGGAATAGTGCGTGACACCATTGGCACGGCTTTGGAAGGTGTCATCGTAAGAGTAAATGCCGATAAGGCTACTCTTGGCTTTGCGAGAACATCAGAAAATGGAACTTATAAGATAACACTAAAGTCAGATGCCAAGCAGCTAATCGTCACTGCCGAAGCCATCGGATACGAGAAAACCAAAAGAGAAATCAAGAATGTCTCACAAGAGTGCAACTTCAATCTAAAGGAAAAGACCACAGACCTAAAAGAGGTTGTTGTAAAAGCTCCAGCCATCTACCAACGAGGGGATACTTTGTCATACAACTTAGCCTCGTATATCGGAAAGAATGACTATACGCTGAAAGATGCCATGAAGAAACTCCCTGGCATTGAAGTAGGTGACAAAGGTTCTATCAAATATCTGGGCAAGGAGATTTCTAACTTCTATATCAATGGCATGGATTTGTTGGGTGGACGATACAACATTGCCACTACCAATATACCCGCTTCTTTTGTCAACTCAGTCCAAGTGTTGAGTAACCACCAAGCCGTAAAAGCCAACAAAGATGTATTCTCAGACAACGTGGCTATCAATGTGAACATGAGCAACAAGGCAAAGTTTAAGCCTGTAGGCTCTTATGGAGTGTCATTAGGGGCAGGCAAACATACCTTATATGAAATCAATGGTGCCGGTATGCTCTTCAAATCCAACTTTCAAATGTTGGCTTCGCTAAAAGCAGGCAATATCAATCAGTTTGCATTGACTGATGGGACGAATCACTTTGACAACAAAGAGACATTATCTACGTTGTCTAATTTATTAGAGAACATTTCCGCTACCACTCCTCCTATTGAAGTTGACAGATATGCCTCACCAACAGATAGATTATTGTCATTCAACATATTGAGAAAGATAAGAAAGGATGTTACCCTAAAAGGTAATATCGGGTATAGCTATGCCAAAAGTCAGTACGACTATAACTTGACGAGAAGTTATGCGGATGCGGATAACAATGTCATTATCGCCCAAGAGTATTCTCCCCTATCAACCATACATCGCCCAAGCATCCAGTTGGAATACAAGGACAACTCAGAAAAGACTTATCTTAGCAACACACTGTCGAGCACAGGTTCTTTTCTGACATCAGAATTGCCTACTAAAGAGAACGGTTCTCTCTTTAACCAGAAGCAGACCATGAGAGAGTTTTATGTGAACAACAAGTTCTCTACCTTGTGGCATCACAAGGATTTGTGTTGGGCGGTTACGTCTATCATGTCGTATCAAGGTTCTCCTATGGGAAAGATAACTCTTAACAAGGAAACTACCGATAATGTGGTACAAAATGCCAATGGAAGAAGTTTTCGTACAGAGAATACTCTCTCAATGTCTAAGAAGCATCTCTATTCTCGTATTTATTTACCAATATTGCTGAATTATTATATGGATAAGGTGCAAACAAGCCTGCACCCTACAGACGAGAGCAATGATGTGAATATGCAGAATCTCAGAATGGCTCTGGTACCACAATATGAGTACTCACATCCTCAATATAAATATGTCTTCCGATTGGAAATACCTATGCGCATAGACTATATAATCCATAAGGACAACTTGGAAAGCGCATCGTCTGGTTCTTGGTTTTATTCTGTTTGTCCTAGCGTATATTGCAACTATAAGGTAACTTCTCGCTCGGTACTTCGCACCAACATATTCTATGCTCGCACCTTTGGGGACATTTTGGATTTCTTGAAAACACCCGTCAGATTCAATGACACCTCGCTGAAGGTTGGCTCTGGTATCTTGGCGGACAACAAGAGTTTGAACGCCTCATTGCATTACGACTATAAGATACCACTGAAAATGTGGTTCTTCAATGCAGACTTTCTATATAATCAGGAAAAGAACAACTTACTGATGAGTCAAGATGCAAGTTCTACTCTCATCACGATGTCGAAGATATATGCCCCAAATACAGGTAGAAGTTTTATGGGGCAAGTTGGTGTCACTAAATTTATAGAACCCATCAAGACAAAGATTTCCTTGAATGGTGGCTACCAATGGAAGCGACAAACGACTTTGCAGAACGACAATCAACAGAAATACACATGGAAGAGTTGGGCATTCTCCCCATATCTGACTTCACAGCCTTGCAAGTATGTGGAGTTGGCTTATAACGGAATGTTTGCCAAAACTTATCTTTCCACGAAGTATCAGAACAACAGCTATCTGAGCCAACAACACAAAGTGTCATTGAAACTCATGCCATTCGATGGCTTTACATTCGACACTTCTGCTGACATTGTAAAGAATGAATTGACGAAAGATGTGTCAAAGACAATGAGTTTGTTCGATATGGGGTTGTCATATAGGAAGAAAGCCATGAAGATTTCTTTTGACATCAGGAACATTTTGAATCAACGCCAATATGCATACACTATCTATAATTCCGTCAATACCTTCACGTATAACTATCTACTGAGGGGAAGAGAGTGTGTCTGCACTGTAAAACTAACAATGTAAACCTAACAAAACAGGTGTTGTAAAATAAAGTTTTTATTATTTCTCAACTTTGGAGAGAAATACATCCATTTATGGCAAGGTCTTTGGGAGTAACCCAAAAGGTTTCGAGTAACTCGAAACATACCTTGCTGTGTCTTTGTGGACACAATGTTTTGGCAAGAATAAAACCTAATACCATTGAAAACACTGCGGTGGTTCGCCCAAGTGGCTGGAGGCGCAAAGCCTCCAAGGAACGACTCGTTTTTCGCTATGTCCAAAGGATGAAACAAATAAATCCCGAAGAATTGGGGACATAGAATACCATTCCTCGGGATGAACAAAAATGTATTCCTGCATGTCATACGTTTTATATGTCATACGATAAACATGTAAAACGTATGACATCAATGTATATATGCTTACACTATTCTTTGCATGGATATATCTTTATCACATTACAAGTGCATTTCTATACGACAGTGAACAACCGAAGCGTCAAAGATACGACCAATTTCAACAAAAGGCATTCGTCCCTCCGTTGAGTTGTAGGACAATAGTTGTTTTCTCTTTTGTTTCGTACAATCTCTTGAGGATAACTTCACGAAGTTGTGCTGCGCCAAAAGAGTGGAGACGAAAGCAAATGGCAACTATCATAGGAAAATTATACAGCGTTTGCCAAACACTAACGGGAGTTTCGTCCTTGCATTGGACTTCCGACATAGACAACATACCTTCTTTATATATGGCTCGTATCACTGAGTTGAGTTTCGGAGCGGTAACATAAAGTATATCAACCAACTCTCCCTCACTCATCCACAGTTCCTCTAAGTTGGACGGAATGGAAAGTATCCCATTTCCGTCCATAGTGATAGTTGTCCTTTTCATGCCATTCCTCCCATTACAGGCAAATGCCCCTTGATTCGACTTTCAAAGACAGAAATATCATGGTCAAGTTTGCTGCTTGTCACCTTGGCGTATATCTGTGTCGTGGTGATATTCGTGTGACCGAGAATTTTGCTAACGCTCTCTATTGGCATACCATACTCCAATGCTAAAACAGCCCAACTATGGCGGGAGACATGAAATGAAACTCGTTTCTTGATGCCACACATTACCGCTACTTTTTTGATGCGCTTGTTGATGCTGTCAAGGTTGCCAATGTTGAACAAGTGATTGCCGTTTCTGAAAGATTTGTATCTCTCAACTATCTGCATAGGAATATCCAACAGCTTGATTCGGAACGGTACGCCTGTCTTCTGACGCTTGGACACTATCCAAGGAGCACCGTTTACCATGGTGATGTTATCTTCCGTCAAGTTCTTGATGTCGATGAAAGCTATACCTGTCCAACTGCCAAAGATAAAAAGGTCTCTCGCAAATGCCATGTTGGGGTCTTCCAACTTTATCTCAGTCATGGCGGTAAGCTCGTCCAAGGTCAAGAACTCACGTTCCTTATGGTCTGGATCAACGTGGTACATGGCAAACGGATTTCTCGGTATCTTGCCGTTGTAGTGTGCCGCCGTAACGATATGTTTCAGAGGTATGGAGTAAATCCAAATGGAGGACTGCGCAAGCCCTACCACATTTTTCAAGTAAAGGCAATAGTCACGGATGAACTCCTCAGTAAGCTCATTCATGGACATATCGCTGCGCTTGTACTGATACTTGATGAACTCGGCAACGTACTTTCTCACCACAAGATACTTGTTGTAAGTGTTCTTGGCTCTGTCCTTGCCTACACGCTTGGCAAAGGCTGCGTTCTCCTTGTCGAAAGCTCTGAGCAAGGTCTCGTATTCGGTGCCTATGCCTTGATAGGCGTTTCTCACCATTTCAGCGGTAACGAACGCCTCACGGTCGGAAAGTCGTTGGTAATGCTTGGCGATTTGAGCCTTGATGTTGTCGAGCGAAAAATTCACCTCCTTGGCTTCTTTACTCTTGCCTATGGCTCTGTTGCCCTTGGCATCCCAGATAGCCTTGGTAACGCTCTGCTTGCAACTGAACTGTGCGATAGTTCCGTTGATTGTCACACGTCCCATGATAGGGACAATTCCGTTTCTCTCCTTGCTTCCATTTACATAGAAGACTGTCTTGAAAGTGCATCTCATAATTCTTACTTTTTTGTTCGGTGCAAAATTAAACTATGAGAGTTGCATGGCAAAACCAAAACTTACGCAGAATGGGGAAATATGAACCGCCACCGTTAAAAATGCTTATTAGGGCGTTTCCATTGAGTAATGATTTGAAAGCGTTTCTACTTCTCTAATCTTCTTTTTCCTCATTTCCTTGTCACTGCCAACTAAAGCCAACGACTGCCACAACCACTTGAAACTCAAAACAAATGCTCTATTTTACTATTTTTTGCCTTTTTAGGCGTCCTTTTTCAGATAAAAGCAATTCTTAATATCCCTGCGCTCCGCTCTACATCGTTGAAAGTTCAGTAACATAAAAAAATACCATTTTTTTCAACCTTTTTTTCCCGAATCCCTGCAAATCGCACAAATCGCATAGTTGGGGGTTCGGGAATGTTGTATCTTTGTATCGTCAATCAGAGAGGTTGATGCAGCAACGGTCTCGGCGGAGACACAGACTGCTTTTACTAAAACTAAATTTTTAAAAGTATGATTCTCATCAAGTTAGTGAAGAACAAGAACAAGACAATCAAGGAAGCGTATGGCAAGTATTATGCGCGACCAGTAGTAACAGAAACCATCGGTATCGATAAACTCGCCGAACACATGGCGAGCCACAACACCCCGTTCTCGAAGGGTGCCATCAAAGGCCTTCTCACCGATATGGTGAGCTGTGTGAAGGAGCTCGTGCTCCAAAATAAGGCAGTGAAGATAGACAACCTCGCCATCTTCTCCATCGGCATCATCAACAAGATGGGAGCCGCCAGCATCAAGGAGTGGAACCTCGCCAAGTTTGTAGAGGGCTACCGCCTCAGAGCCCGTGCTACCGGCAAGCTCAGCAACACCCAGCTCTCTCTCGATGCCAACGCCAAGAACGCCATGGATCTCCTCAACTCTAGCGAGAGCGCTGCAGGCAATACCACCACTGGCGATACCACACAGGGCGGCGGTACATCACAAGGCGGCAGTACCGACGGAACAGGCGACAGCGGAGACGGTCTGGAGTAGTAATCCGTCTCTCGAATATGCGAAACGACAGAAGAAGGAAGGAGTGAACTGACCGGCGACAGGGATATTCTGAAGGCACAAAGCGGCTGGTTTTCATCCTGACGATTACGGATAAACAGCAAATCATAACGACTCAAGAACCTGCCTTTTACGGGTATCCGGGCTGGCAGTTCCTCCCCCGCCCTTCTTCTTCCAGAAACGCTTACTGAAACTAAATTTCAACCACTAAAACAAGCATGTGACTATCATTATCCACTTTGTATTAATCATTAAAAAACAAAGCAAAATGAAAAAAGTAAATTGGAAAACCATCATCAACTTCCTCATCACGGTATTAACAGCTGTAGCCAGCTCATTCTGTGTACAGAACTGCTAAAAGAAGGGAGGTTGCCATGACACAGAAACATCGTAGTATTTCACTCATCGTGATCCACTGTTCTGCCACGAGAGTGACTCAGGATTTCACATTCGAGCAGTTGGAGGCCTGCCATCTTGCCCGCGGTTTCAAGAGTATCGGCTATCATTATTACATCACGAAGGATGGTGTGGTATATCCGGGTCGTCCGGAGTCTGAGGTAGGAGCCCATGCCCGTCATTACAATGCCCACAGCATCGGCATCTGTTATGAGGGAGGTCTCGACAAGAACGGCAAGCCTGCCGATACGCGCACTCCAGCCCAGAATCAGGCTCTGTATTCGCTTCTGGAGAGCCTCTGCCTCTCCTATCCTGATGCAGAGATACTGGGCCACCGCGATTTGCCAAACGTTCACAAAGACTGTCCGTCGTTTGATGTCAAGCGATGGCTGAAGTTGGTAGATTTCCACATCTAGCCGAATTTCGGAAAGGAGTTCATCATATTTATTTTTTAAGTTGATTCAAGCCCGACAGGAAGCAGCAACGCTCTCCTATCGGGCTTTGATTATTGTGTAAAGAAGAGAAATTCAAAAAAAATATGAAAAGGCTTGCAAGTTTCGGAATATTGGCGTATATTTGCAGAAAAAAAAGAAAGGCTTATGAAATATTTGGATCCTAAGGCCGATTTGACCTTCAAAAAAGTGTTTGGCGAACATCCCGAATTGGTAAAAAGTTTGCTTAACGCCCTTCTTCCTTTTAAGAGTGAGGAAGAGGAAATCACTTCTGTGACATATCTTACGCCTGAAATGGTTCCCCAGACACCCACACGAAAATATAGTATAGTGGATGTGAGATGCGAGGATGCCCAGGGACGTCAGTTTATTGTAGAAATGCAGATGGTTTGGTCTGCGGAGTTTAAGCAGCGAGTTCTCTTCAATGCTTCCAAGGCATATGTAAAGCAGCTAAACAGGGGAGAAGATTATTCTCTTCTGAAGCCAGTTTATTCTCTCAACTTGGTTAATGAAGTATTTGAGCCTGAACTGGATGATTATTACCACTATTACCATCTTGTACATGAGGAACATACCGAAAAAGTAATTGATGGTTTGCATCTGGTATTTGTAGAGTTGCCAAAGTTTACGCCTCATACGTTTACAGAGAAGAAAATGCAGGTTTTATGGCTTAGGTATCTGACAGAAATTGATGAGAAAACGAAGGAAGTTCCGGCAGAACTGCTGGCAAATCCGGAGATAGCCAAAGCCGTATCAGAGATTGAAGAATCAGCCTATACCGAGGAGGAACTTCTGGGTTATGATGAATTCTGGGATATGGTGAGCGTAGAGAAGACGCTTGCCGGCAGGTTGGAGCGTTTGACGAAGGCTAATGATGATACAGAGGAGAAACTTAAGGCAACCTCTAGTCAGTTGGAGGCAACCTCTAGTCAGTTGGAGGCAACCTCTAGTCAGTTAAAGGAAGCTGAGAAGCAGAGAAAGGAAGCTGAGGAGCAGAGAAAGGAAGCTGAGGAGCAATTAAAAAAAGCTAATGAGGAAAAATTGCAATCAGCCAAAAAACTTCTACAGGCTGGAGTATCAGCTGATATTGTGGCAAGTACTCTTAACTTAAGCATGGATGAAATAAAAATTTACTAACTTTGCATCAGATATATACATTAGAATTCTTTACAAACAATAAAATGGAGAATAAAATAACGACAATGGAGCGGGGAATGCAGCGACGCACCGAACTGCTCCTGGGAAAGGATAATCTTGAGAAAATTCAGAAGGCAAGAGTGCTCATCTTCGGTATCGGAGGAGTAGGATCATGGTGCGCAGAAGGACTCCTGAGAAGCGGCGTGAGAAACATCACAATCGTAGACAGCGACAGGGTATGCGTAACCAACTGCAACCGCCAGCTGATGGCTACAAGCCGAACCATAGGCGAAGTGAAGGTAGAGGCGCTGCGCAACCGACTGCTCGAAATCAACCCCGATGCCAACATCACAGCCTATCAGAAAATATATCAGGCAGAAACTGCCGATGAATTCCACATGGAGCAATACGATTTCATCATCGATGCCATCGACTCGCTGAAGGATAAGGCTGACCTCATTCTGCGTGCCACTGCCCTACCTAAGGAAATCACCTTTATATCTTCTATGGGAGCTGCCCTGCGCACCGACCCATTCATGGTAAGAAAATCTGAATTCTGGAAGGTGGATGGAGACCCGCTGGCAAGAGCACTGCGAAAGAAATTCAAGAAGAACAAAACCTTCCCACGACGAAAATTCCAGTGCGTATACAGTGAAGAAAAACCGATGCAGAACCAAGGGGTGAACAAAGCATGCGGCACGGGCGGATGCCTATGCCCGAAAGCCAAACTCATTAGCGGAGAGAGGGGTACCGATACTGCCGTATATGATGCTCCGGGCGACCAGCAACTGGTAGAACACGAATGGTGCTCTACTAAGGCACAGATCAACGGTTCGCTCTGCCACATCACCGCAACCTTCGGAATGGCTATCGCAGGAATGGTCATCAACCACATCATTGAATAACTGTTTTTCTTTACAACAGTCACTTGAAAAGAAACTTACAAAACATACGCAAAAGGCGAGGCGCTTTCACAAGCTCCCCGCCTTTATTAATGATTCAAGTTTCGCAAGGTTCAGAAGTTTCTCGGGAGTAGTCTTATCAGCATTCGCCTCTATTCGTCTCTTCATATCGTCAAAGAATAAAGGTTAAATCCGATAAATCTTGTTAAACAAATTCTATCTTACCTCTTATGTTTATACCTTTGCACGCAAATTTATAATCACAAAGAACATTTTCATGTCCCAAAAAGGATAATATTTAATTTAAATAAGAGAAGAAAAATGAAAGAAAAAGCAGAAAGTTCAGTAGCCTGCAATCATCACAGAGTAGGCTTCCTGGGATTGCTCGTTACATTAGGCATTGTATTCGGAGACATCGGAACATCACCTCTCTATGTGATGAAGGCTATCCTGCATACGGGCGAAAGCATCAGCGAGAGCACCATCCTGGGCGCACTGTCATGCATCATCTGGACACTCACCCTCCAGACCACCATCAAATATGTATGCGTGGCGCTGCGTGCCGACAACAATGGCGAGGGAGGCATCCTCGCCCTCTATGCCTTGCTGCGCCGACTCAAGAGCAAGTGGATTTACCTACTGGCCATCATTGGCGCAAGCACCCTGCTGGCAGACGGAATCATCACCCCTGCCATCACCGTGACCACAGCCATCGAAGGACTCGAAAGCATCAGTCCCAACCTGCCAGTTATCCCCATCACCCTTGCCATCATCACCATCATCTTCTTCGTGCAGCGGTTTGGCACAGAGAGTATTGGCAAATCGTTTGGCGTATTTATGCTGCTATGGTTCCTGCTGCTGGGCGTGGTGGGAGCTTTCAGCATCACGTCTTACCCATTGATACTGAAGGCTTTCAACCCCTATTATGCTGCCATGCTGCTGGCGAAATCGCCTGAATGGTTTCTGATTCTGGGTGCCGTATTTCTCTGTACTACCGGTGCAGAGGCTCTCTATTCCGACCTGGGACATTGCGGCAGAAAGAACATCGCCATCAGCTGGGGCTTCGTAAAGACCATGCTCATTCTCAACTATCTGGGACAGGGAGCATGGGTGCTGAATCATGCAGATACGGCGCTGGCTGTGAATCCGTTCTTTGCCATCATGCCGCAGAGCATGCTGTTCTTCGCTATCATCATGGCCACGGGTGCGGCAATCATTGCGAGCCAGGCACTCATCAGCGGAACCTTCTCCATATTGAGCGAAGCCATGAACCTGCACTTCTGGCCGCGCATGCGAATCAAGCATCCTACCCATGTTAAGGGGCAGCTCTATATCCCGATGATCAACTTCGCCATGTACATCGGCGTGGTTCTCATCATCCTGCTCTTCCGCAACTCCTCGCACATGGAGGCAGCCTACGGACTCGCCATCACCATCACCATGCTGATGACTACCCTGCTGCTCGGTTTCTACCTGCACAGCAAGGGAGTGGCACGGATTTTCACGATGCTGTTTATGGGCGCATACTGCATCATCGAAGCCATCTTCCTGACTGCCAATCTGTCAAAGTTTCTTGCAGGTGGATGGTGTACGATGCTCATTGGAGGAATCCTGTTCCTGATGATGTACGTGTGGGTGAAAGCCATGAAGATACGCCGCCATTATATCAGCACCAAACCGCTGGATGATTATTATCAGATTATCTCCGACATCAAGGCCGACGAGAGCATCCCTAAGTACGCTTCCAACCTGGTTTATGTGAACCACGCCAACAAGGAAGGTGCCGTAGATGACAAGTTGCTCTACTCCATCATCAACAAGCAGCCGAAACGTGCAGACCATTACTGGCTTATCAACATGGAGTTTGTTGACACTCCTGACACGCTGGAGTACAACTGCGAGACTCTGATTCCCGACACCCTCTACAGCGTAACCATGCACATTGGTTTCCGCATAGAGCCTAGGGTGAGTCTCTATCTGCGACAAGTAGTGGAAGATCTGGTAACAGACGGAAAGGTAGATTTGCAAAGCACCTATCCTTCGCTGCGCAAATACGGAATTCCGGGCGATTTCCGATTCATCATCATTCACCGCGTATATTACCCGGAGAGTTCAGATAATCGCCAACAGAACCTGCTGATGAGTATCTACGCTCTTATCAGCAAGATAGGTATTGACGAGCCTAAGGCATTGGGCCTCGACACTTCCATGGTAGTGGTAGAAAGAGTGCCGCTCATCATCAACCATCCGGTCATTAAGGACAAGGTCATTAAGGTCATTAAGGATTCTGAAACATCACAAAGCAGACAATAAGCAAAAAGGCGAGGCGCTTTCACAAGCTCCCCGCCTTTAACCTATTAGCTAGAAAATTATAGCTAACAACTAACACAAAACCTTATAACTATTTTTCAAATCTTAATCGTTATTAGAACCTATGAACGAACATTATTTTTTATTAGAGGATAGTCTTAACAGCCTCCAGCATGCCCTTCTCCTGAATAAGGTCAAGATCTTTCTTAACCAACTCGGTAAGGCCAGGAACTGTCATGTTCAAATCCTCGTGCCAGATATAGTCGAAGCCCAATACGCCCTCAGCTACCTTCTGGGTATCGCCGGTAGCCCAAAGCTCGGTGAGCTTGTCCATAATCTTCTGGTCATCGTTTGGCTGGATAGGAGCACCATCCTCGCGAACACCACCCTTATAGTAAGTGATGATAGCAGCGAGACCGAATACCAAACCCTGTGGCAACTCGCCCTTACGCTCAAGATAAATCTTGACACCAGGCAGGTCGCGAGTCTCAAACTTAGGGAATGAGTTGAGCATGATGCTGGTTACCTGATGATCTACGAATGGATTCTCAAAACGCTCCAATACGTCAGAAGCAAACTTCTGCAGCTCATCCATTGGGAGGTTCAGCGTCTGCATCAACTCCTCGAACTGTACCTTGTGGATGTACTTGCCCAATACCGGGTGCTCGCAGGCATCGCGAACAATGTTTACACCGCTGAGGTATGTAACAGGGCTCAATACGGTGTGAGGACCATTCAGCAGGGTAACCTTACGCTCGTGGTATGGCTTCTCATTATCTGTGATAAGCACGTGGAGACCTGCCTTATGAGCTGGGAACTCCTCCTGCATCTGCTCTACTGTCATATTTTCTGCCTTCTCGATAACCCAGAGGTGGAAGCTTTCTGCCTTAACTACGAGGTTGTCCTTGTAGCAAACCTTCTGCTGAATCTCCTTGATGGTATCGCGTGGGAAACCAGGAACGATGCGGTCTACCAATGTAGCGCAAACGTAGCAGTGGTTGGTGAACCACTCCTTGAAGCCCTCGTAATCAGCACCCATATCGCCCTTCCAGAGCTCGATATACTGATAGATACACTCCTTGAGGTGGTGACCATTGAGGAAGATCAGCTCACATGGCATCAGGATCATACCCTTGGTTGGGTCGCCCTCGAAGAACTTGTAGCGGTGGAACAAGAGCTGAACCAACTTGCCTGGATAAGAAGCTGCAGGAGCATCTGTAAACTTGCAAGAGTCATCGAATGCGATACCAGCCTCTGTAGTGTTAGAGATGATGAAACGCATCTCTGGCTGCTCAGCCAAAGCCATGAAAGCCTGGTTCTGAGAATATGGATTCAGTGCACGGCTGATAACGTCGATACGATCCAATGTGTTGATAGCCTGGCCGTTCTCCTTACCCTGAAGGTTTACGTGATAGAGGCAGTCCTGCCCGTTCAGCCAGTCAACCATACCACCTGCCAATGGCTGAACTACAACGACAGAACCGTTAAAGTCGGTCTTCTTGTTCATATTCCATACAATCCAATCTACGAATGCACGGAGGAAGTTACCTTCACCAAACTGAATGATTTTCTCTGGAGCGACGCTCTTAGGAGCAGTGCGCTTGTTTAATGCTTTTAGCTCTTTCATGATTTGTTTATTTTGTCTTTATTATTTTACTTTCCGTTTTAAATTCCAATCTATTCATCAGATTGTTTTTTTCTGAGTGCAAAGGTAGTAAATATTTCGTTTGATTGTTCCAAAAACAGCGAAAAACTTCACGCAAACCTTTACGTTCCTCACCGGTTCTATACCTTCATCATATATAGAACTGCGCAGGCACAAAATAAAGAAGTAGGGATTTTCCCCCACCCCTTTAGGGGAAATCCCGACCGTGGAAGCAAAAAACATCGTATCTTTGCACCAGAAAAAAGAAACATGAAGTATAACAATTTAAAGATATACGATTATGAAACGAATGATAATAGCTCTGGTAGCCATGTTCATGATGACATTCACTACCGCTTCAGCAATGAGTTATGAGCAGGCAAGACAGCAGGCTCTCTTCCTGACAGACAAGATGGCTTACGAGCTCAATCTTACGGAAGACCAGTATGAGGCAGCTTACGAGGTGAACCTCGACTACCTGATGAGTGTAGATACATACGATGACCTATATGGTGCTTACTGGCGCCAGCGCAATATGGATTTGAGCTATATCCTGCTCGACTGGCAGTATAGAACATATCTCAATGCCACCTATTTCTACCGTCCGCTCTACTGGAATGCGGGCTACTGGCACTTCGGCATCTACGCCCGCTATCCGCGCCGCGACTATTTCTACTTCGGTCGCCCTCACTTCTACGTATCTTACCGTGGAGGTCATAGCTGGCGAGTAAACGGAAACAGAAGCTGGTATCACGGAAGAAGTTTTGGCGGACCTCACCCTGGTGGATATCCTAGAGTAGGTATGAGAGACGGATTCAACCGTGGTGATTACGGCAGAGGAAGATCTTTCGGAAATCTGAACCGCGAGAACAGACCTCAGATGAACCCAAACCGTGGTTTCGGTAATGCAAGCCGCCCTAACAACAACGCTGGCTTCGGAAACAGCAACCGTCCTCAGAACGGAGGCTTCGGAAATAACAACGGAGGCTTCGGCAACAGCAGCAACCGGGGCTTCGGCAATAGCAACAGTCGCCCTAACCGCGGTTTCGGCAGCAGCAACAGCAGCACTAGCAACAACCGTGGTTTCGGAAACAGCAGCCGTGGTTTCGGAAACAGCAGCTTCGGAAGCGGAAGAAGTAATATCTTCGGGGGCAACCGCAGCAGCATGAGCCGTTCATTCAGCAGCGGGTCTGGCAACCGTGGCGGCGGATTCACCCCTCGCTCTTCTACACCAAGCAAGAACAATGGCGGTGGAAGCTTCGGACACAGAAGATAAGAAAAGAGAAAGAGTTAAAATTTCAAGTTTATAAAGACAGAGAGTTAAGAAAAAATCAAGTACAAAAAATGGGAATTTGCATCGGTTCATACCATTCGCAAATTCCCATTATTATTTTATCAACTTTCAGTAAAAGTTTTACTCCAATCCGAAGAGCGATTTCAAGCCACCATCTACGCCCGAGAATCCCATGAAGGCGAGGCTGAGGAGCGCTGCAGTTACCATGACGATAGCTACGCCCTGCATGCCCTTAGGAATACGGACCAAAGCCTGCTGCTCGCGAATGCCGGCAAAGACAATGAGAGCCAGGGCAAAGCCGAGAGCGGTAGAGAAGGCGTAAACCACGCTCTCAAGCAGATTGTAATCCTTCTGGATAACCAGGATGGCTACACCCAGCACGGCACAGTTGGTAGTAATCAGAGGCAGGAAGATACCGAGCGCCTGATAAAGTGCAGGAGAAACCTTCTTCAGGATAATCTCTACCATCTGAACCAAGGCTGCAATCACGAGGATGAACGCCAGGGTCT
>ERZ780167.1778-NODE-1778-length-18033-cov-6.677606_pt1 | contig 18033 bp, 13 predicted proteins | sample MGYA00510982_ERZ780167 | MGnify/ENA primary metagenome ERZ780167 (study PRJEB29588, sample SAMEA2146107) | human gut metagenome | biome: human gut; feature: human-associated habitat; material: faeces | place: Denmark | collected 2008/2010 ... | reverse complement strand
GCGGAGTAGCTGGCGGCGGCCTCGGCCGCGTCCTGTATCTGATGGCTCTGATCTGCGCTGACGATCCAGATGCTGGACAGCGTCATGGACACGGCCAGGAACAGACAGGCGAAACGTCGGGATACCATGGGTAAGACTTCCTTTCCATAAGGGGATTTTCTAACGACAGGAGATACTATACCACAATGGTTTCAAAAAAGCTACAAAAAATTACAGATTGGTAACAAAAGTTTTCAAAATGGTAAAAATTTACTGCCGTGTCACGCATAACACGGCAGTAAGCTCGATATTCAGGATAAAATCCTCATTTCCGCAGGTCGGCGATGGCCTGGCCCGTGGCCAGGATGGACTCCCCGGCCCGGCGCACCCCGGCTCCGGCGGCCTTCATCAGCTCGTCCTTCACGTCCACCGCCAGACGGCGGAAGATCTCGGAGATGATCTTTTTCTTCTCCTCGTCGGCCCCGGCATACTCCCGGATCAGGGCCGCTCCGGCGGCCAGACCGCCGCTGCGCAGGTCCTCCAGGGTCTTGGTGCGGCCGCCCCGGCTGAGGATGTCGAAAAACGCCCGGGAGAACTGCTCCCGCTCCTGGGGGCTCATGGAGCCGATCCACTCCCGCAGCACTCCGTCGGACAGCTGGCCCAGCTGGGAGCGCTGGCCCAGGTGGACAAAGTGGGGCCCCTCCACGCACCAGGACAGGGGCTCGTGCTGCATGATGGACCGGGCGGTGCTGTCCACCACCTCGTAGTCCTCGGCATGCTCCAGCAGGACCCCCACAATGGACGAGGCGGGGATATAGGTGAACAGCCGATCCGCCACCGCCTGATAGCTGGGGGTGTCCACCAGGTCCCGGCTGAAGCCCGGACCGTCGTTGTTATAGGCGGCGATGAGCCGCTTGCGCTGGAGCTTTTCGTCCAGGTGCACCGCCGCCCAGGCGGCCAGATTGCCGCCCTTGGAGTGTCCGCCGATGCGCAGGGCACGCCGGGGGCAGGCCCGGGCCACGGCCCCGGCATACTCCGCGGCCTTCACCTGGGCGGGCACGGCGGAAAGGAAGCTCATGTTGAAGTCCTCCTGCCAGCCCACAATGGTCATGTCCGTGCCCCGGTAGGCAGCGTATACGCTGCCGTCCGGCAGCAGGAAGGACACGGCGGCAAACTGCATCTGCCGGTCCTCGTCGTGGAGGCTCTCAAAGGCGAACAGGGACACCTCCCGGAACCGGGGCGTTTCCGCCGCCTGTCGCATCAGGGGGATGTAGTCCAGGGTGGACAGGCCCAGCTGCTCGTCCTCCTCCGTCAGCAGGCGGCACACGTCTCCCATGGGCATGGCGTCCTGGGGGTCGAAGCTGCGCAGCCGGGGGATGTTCTCCAGCTTGATATAGGAAATGATGCACAGGAGCAGGTTGTCCACCTCGTTGAACCCGTCCTGGGCAAAGGTCAGGTCGCCCCGCCACCGGAGGTAGTCGGACACGGTGGCGCTGGCTTTCGTCTCGTCAGACATGGGGGATACCTCCTTATTGTGAATGTTATTGCAAAGTCTTGCACCGCTCGTCGGTGTTGTGGATCACCTGGGCCACGCTCTGACCCAGGCCGGGATACCCGGCGGTCAGGGTGTCCGGGGTGATCTCCTGGACCTCCTCCGCTTGGCTCAGGGCCCGGCGGTACCGCACCTGGCTCATGGTCATGTCCGCCTGCACCAGGCCGCCGTCATAGTCCCCGGGAGACACGGCAAAGAAGTCCTCGTTGCCGCCGCCCCGGCGATACAGCTGCCGCAGCAGGCCGTACAGCGCCCCGCTGAGATAGTCCCCGGCGGCGGTGACAGCCTCCCGGCTGCCGGTTTTGCCCAGCTGGTCAAACAGGACCCCTGCGGTGTTCACCACCAGCTTTTTCTGCAGGGTGGCCATGATGCTGCCCCGCAGGCTGCCCTTTTCGCCGGAGGAGTCGTACACGTCCCCGGCCTCGATGATGGACCCGTCCCGGCTCAAGGTCCGGCCCAGCAGATAGTCCGCCGACACATGGTAATAGTCGCACGCCCGGGTCACGAAAGCCAGACCCGGCTCCCGGATGCCGTTTTCATAGTGGCTCAGCAGGGCCTGGCTGATGCCCAGCTCCGCCGCCGCCTTCCGTTGGGAAACGCCCTTCTCCTGCCGCAGCAGGCTCAGCGTGCGGGAAAAATCAGTTGCCATTCTCTCTCACCCATCTCTCTATTTTATACAGGAAGTAGATTATACCGCACTTTATACAAAAAGTAAATCCCTATTTTCCGCGGGAGCCATATTGGTCTCCCGCCCCTTTTCCCGGCAAATACCGGCGGATTTTCCGGAATTTACCGGGGATTAAATATGAAAAAGCTGTTAATTCCCGTGAAATCCCTTGACGGATGGGGGAAAACCATGTATCATATATTTTTGTAACGAATTTGTAACTTTTTGAGGCAACCTGATTATGAAACAAGACCTTATGCATAAAGACGTCAACGACGTCAATATCACGCCGGAGGAGCGGCGCAGCATCTGGCAGCTCTGGCGGCAGAATCTGAAGGACTGGGCCTGGTACATCCGGGAAAATCCCGACTGGCTGGACCTGGACATCCAGACCGCCGTGAAGCGCCATGTCATCGCCCCCCTGCGGGAGGGCTGGCATCGCCTGCGCAGCCTGGCCCACCAAAAGAAGCGCCGGGAGTTTCCGGAATCCGAAAACCGCCTGGCCCAGCTGCTGCTGTTCGCCTGGGGCAGTATGCCCCGGATGGGCGCGGGCCTGCGGGAGCGGTTTGCCCTGCGCCGCAGGCACAGCATCCGCCGCAGCGGCAGCATCCGGGGCCTGCTGGAGCGGCTGCACCTGCACCCGGCCATCTTCCTGGGCACCTGCGTCACGGCGGCGGCGGTGATCGTGCTGCTGTCGGTATACACCATCGGAACCACCGTCCGCTATGACGGCATCAACCTGGGCACCGTTGGCTCCCGCCGGACGGTGGACCAGGCGGTGGAGCAGCTGCAAACCGTCACCCGCCAGACCCTGGGAGACGAGAGCTACACCATCGACCGGAGCCTGCTGTCTACCCAGTCCCATGTGGTCCCCCGCCGGGAGGTAGAGAGCCGGGAGGACCTTACCGGGAGCCTCACCGCCCAGATCGGTGACGTCACCTATGGCTATACCCTGTATGTGGACGGCGAGGCCGTGGCTGCCACCACCTTCCCCGGAGCCATTGAGCAGCTGATGGAGCAGATGAAGGTGGGTTATATCACCGAGAGCACCGTGGATTGTAGCTTTGTGGAAAACGTGGAGATCAAGGAGGGCTATGTGGACAGCTCTCTGATCTCCAACCTGGGCTATATTGCCGAGAAGCTCAACGCCACCAAGGCCGGGGCCGTGGTATACACCGTGAAGCCCGGCGATGTGTGGTCCGCTATCGCCGAACAGAATGGCATGACCAATCAGGAGCTGCTGAACCTGAATCCCGGCTATGACATCGCCGTGCTCCATGCCGGCGACCAGCTGACCATTTCCAACGCCGTGCCCTATCTGACGGTGGTGGACGTGGAGCGGCAGAGCTATGTCCGGGACCTGCCCTTTGACGTGAATTACAAGGACGATCCCAATATGTACCAGGGCGACAGCAAGGTCCTGTCCAAGGGCGTATACGGCAAGGCCGACGTTACCGCCAACGTCACCTTCATCAACGGCGAGGAGACCGCCCGGGAATATGTGGCCTCCGTGACCCTGAGCCAGCCTGTGGCAGAGCTTCGGGCCCGGGGCACCAAGGCCCGGCCCACCTGGTTCCCCACCGGCAGCTTCCGCTGGCCCTGCTACGGCGTGATCACCTCCTTCTTCGGCCCCCGTCGTGCCAGCGTGCCCGGTGCCTCCACCTATCACGAGGCGCTGGACATCGCCAACAGCTACGGCACCGCCATTTATGCCGCCGACGGAGGCACCGTGACCCTGGCCGGATGGTATGGCGGCCTGGGCTACTGCGTGAAGATCAACCACGGCAACGGTTTTGTCACCACCTATGGCCACAACAGCTCCCTGCTGGTATCTGTGGGGCAGCATGTGTACAAGGGGCAGCAGATCGCCCGCATGGGCTCCACCGGCATCAGCAGCGGGCCGCCCTGCCACTTCGGCATGACTCGCAACGGCACCCTGGTGGACCCGCTGAACTACCTGCCGTAAAAAAATCAAAGCTCCGGGATGAGAACCTCATCCCGGAGCTTTTGCATGGCAATTATTCCTTGTCCTGGGAGTCCTCCGGCTGGGGGCCCTCCTGGGGCTTTTCTTCCGGCTTGTCCTCCGGTTTGTCCTCCGGCTTGTCCTCCGGCTGGCTGTCGAAGTCCGGCATGGGGATGGGCTCCGACACGATGTTGATGTGCTTGGCGGGGGCCTCGATCACGTCCGGGGTGGAGGGGCGGAACAGCTTCTGATCCTCCTCCCGGGTGGCGCCGTAGTTGTCCACGGTCTCCGGGTCCCGGCCCTCAATGATGGCCATCATCTCCTGGCCGGTGATGGTCTCCTTCTTCAGCAGATACGCCGCGATCTTGTCCAGCAGTTCCCGGTTTTCGCTGAGGATCTGCTTGGCGTCCTGATGACACTGGCGGATGATGGCGATGGTGGCCCGGTCCGCCGCGGCATACGTCTCCTGGGCGCAGGTCATGGAGTAGCCGCCGTCCAGATACTGGCTCTGGACGGTGCCCAGGGCCATCATGTCGAACTCCTCGCACATACCGAACCGCGCCACCAGGTTCCGGGCCATCTCCGTGGCCCGCTCGATGTCGTTGGCAGCGCCGGAGGTCATGGTGTTGCACACGATCTCCTCCGAGGACCGGCCGGCAAGCAATGTGCGGATCTCCGCCAGGATGTCCTCCTTGGACATGAGGAACTTCTCCTCCTCCGGCAGGTGCAGGGTGTAGCCCAGAGCCCCCTGGGTGTGGGGGACGATGGTGATTTTGCTCACGGGCTGAGCATTTTTCTGCTTGGCGGCAACCAGGGCGTGGCCCACCTCGTGATAGGCGATGATGCGCTTTTCCTGGTCGGTGATAACGGTGCCCTTCTTCTCCGAGCCGGCAATAACCACCTCGAAGGCCACCAGCAGGTCGTTCTGATTCACGGCCTTACGTCCCTTGCGCACCGCCCGGAGGGCGGCCTCGTTCACCAGGTTTGCCAGGTCGGCGCCCACGCAGCCGGCGGTGGCCTGGGCAATCTTTTCCAGATTCACATCCTCGGCCAGATGGATGTTGCGGGTGTGGACCTGCAGGGTAGCCAGGCGGCCCGCCAGGTTGGGCCGGTCCACGGTGATGCGCCGGTCGAAGCGGCCGGGACGCAGCAGAGCCTTGTCCAGCACCTCCGGGCGGTTGGTGGCGCCCAGGACGATAACGCCCTTGCTGGGGTCAAAGCCGTCCAGCTCCGCCAGAAGCTGGTTCAGGGTCTGCTCCCGCTCATCGTTGCCGCCGAAGCGGCTGGCGTCACGGGACTTACCGATGGTGTCGATCTCGTCGATGAAGATGATGCAGGGGGCCACCTTGGCCGCCTCCTTGAAGAGGTCACGCACGCGGCTGGCGCCCACGCCCACGAACATCTCCACAAAGTCGGAGCCGGAGATGGAGAAAAACGGCACATTGGCCTCCCCTGCCACAGCCTTGGCCAGCAGGGTTTTACCCGTACCGGGGGAGCCCACCAGCAGCGCGCCCTTGGGGAGCTTGGCGCCGATGGCGGTGTACTTGCCGGGGTTGTGGAGGAAGTCGATGATCTCCTCCAGGGATTCCTTGGCCTCGTCCTGCCCGGCTACATCCTTAAAGGTGATGCCGGTGGATTTCTCCATATACACCTTGGCGTTGGACTTACCCACGCTGCCGATGCCGCCGATACCGCCGCTGCTCTTGCTCAGCAGGCGCATCACCAGCAAAAATGCCCCCAGCAGCAAAATCGTGGGCAGGATATAGGTGATCATAAACTGCAAAATGGGGCTCATCTGCTCCACCACCGGGGCGGTGTAGGCCACATGATGCTCCTCCAGCAGGTCGTAGAAATTGTTGCTGTTGATTTGCGTGGTGTAGAGAATGACCTTGGTTTTTTCGGAGTTGGTATAGGTTTTGGGCTCCTTGCCGCTCTCATCGGTATAGACATAGCCATCGATGGGGGTGGCGAGGATCTGGCCGTTTTTAAACTCCACCCGGGCGATTTTGTCCTCTCGGACCAGATCGGCCAGGGCGCTGAAATCCACCTCGAAGCTGGTGGCCTTGTTGGCCGCGTTGCCGGTATAGGCGGCAAAATAGTTAAAACCGATGGTCAGCACTACGGCCCAGGCCAGCAGCACCAGCACACCCCGAAGGTTTCGGTTATTTTTGCTGTTTTTGTTGTTCTTGTTGTTTTTTGAGTCCATAGTCGGCCTCCTTCCGCTTAGAAAGACATTGCGATCAATGGAAGTATATCATACAAAGCAAAAGCAAACAAGGGCGGAAAACCCCCACCGTGTAAAATTTCTATGAATTGACCTTTCTATTATGCCCCGCGTGTGCTATACTAAAAACTGTCGAAAAATCCTTTGGATTTTTCCGACAAAAGGATTGCAGTCTGCTGCGCGCATAATTTTTGCGCCGGGCGCAAAAATTCCACACTGGCAGCCTGAGAAGTATTTTTCCCCACGCACATGTCGCGGTGAAAAATGATTTTAATTTTTCGCGTCTGCGGACGCGAACTCTGCGAGGCTTTTCATTTCTTATTCTTATATAGTGAGGATCATCTATGAGAGACAACGACAGACAGAGGTCCCTGCCCCAGGCGGAGGCGGACGGCATCATCGAGGGCCGCAACGCCGTCATCGAGGCCCTGCGCTCCGGGGAGACCATCGACAAAATTTACCTGGCCAAGGGGGAGACGGACAAGACCCTGGGCCACATCGCCTCCCGGGCCCGGGAAAAGGGCATCGTGGTGGTGGAGGCCGACCGGCGCAAGCTGGACGGCATGAGCCGCACCCACGCCCATCAGGGAGTCATAGCCCTGGCGGCCATGCGGGAATATGTGTCCGTGCAGTCCCTGCTGGACGCCGCCGCCGAAAAGGGTGAGGCGCCGCTGCTGGTGGTCTGCGACGAGATCTCCGACCCCCACAATCTGGGGGCCATCCTCCGCACCGCCGAGTGTGCCGGGGCCCATGGGGTCATCATTCCCAAGCGCCGCTCCGCCGGTCTCACGGCCATTGTGGGCAAAACCTCCGCAGGCGCAGTGAGCTATATGCCCGTGGCGAGGGTTTCTAACCTCCCGGCCACCTTGGAGGAGCTGAAAAAGAAGGGCGTGTGGGTCTATGGTACCGCCGCCGAGGGGACGACCTCCCTCTACGATGCCGATCTCAAGGGCCCGGCAGCCATTGTCATCGGCTCCGAGGGCAGCGGCATGGGCCGCCTGGTCCGAGAGAAATGCGACTTTCTGGTGAGCATTCCCATGAAGGGGCACATTTCCTCTCTCAACGCCTCCGCTGCCGCGGCAATTTTGTTATATGAGGCGGTGCGCCGCCGGATGTAAGCGAGGACAAATGAGCAAATACACCGAGGAAGAACTGAATCGGGTCCTGTCCGACACCGGGGAGCTGCTGAAAGACATACCCCTGTCTCAGGACTATGACCTGGAGGACATTTTGGCAGAGTTCGGCACAGGCGCCACCAAGCCCAAGGCGCCGAGCCGGGCGGAGAGTCCGGAGCCGGAAGCGTCCCCTCCTGTGGCGGAGGAGTCGGAGCCTGCCCCGGCGCCCCCGCCTGCGGAGCCTGCCCCGGAGCCGGAAACGGCGGAGGAACCCGCCCCCGCCGGGGACGAGACTGCCGAAGCCGCCTCCGACCCGGAGGAGCCGAAGGAGCGGCTGGTGTCCCTGGAGGATGTGATGGACCGCACCGTATCCGCCGTCATGGAGGAGGAGTCTGCCCAGCGGCAGATGGAGATGGCCCAGGAGGAGGCAGCGGCCCGCAAGGCCAAAAGAGCTGCCCTGCGCCGGGCACGCCTGGCGGCCTGCAGGTCCTTTTTCCGGAAGCTGATGGCGGCTAAATCCCGCCCCATCCCGAAGGAGGATGAGGAGGCCCTCCCTCCGGAGCCGGACATGGACGAGGCGGAGTTCGAGCAAAAGCGCCTGTGCCGCCGCCACCGGGGGGCCGCATTGCGCTGCCTGCTGCCCGCGGCTTTACTGGTGGGCATCACGGCGGCGGAGGCCCTTGTGACCCTGCCCGCCTTTTGGACGGATACCCCCGCCCTCCGCTTCGGTACGGTGGGAGGGCTGCTGCTGCTGGAGGCAGCCTTTGCCCTGCCCCTGTGGCGGGAAATGGCCGCGCTTTTCCGGGAGCGCCGCTTCAGCTGCGCCGCCGGCGCGCTGGTGCTTTTCCTTTCCTGCATCGCCGACTGCGCATGGTGCCTGGTCAGAGGGGGCGAGCATCTGCCCCTGGCCGGGGCGGCGGCGCTGGTGATCTTCTGCTGCCAGTGGGGTGCTTTCCTGCGGTGCGAGAGCCGCCGGGAGAGCTTTCACCTGGCCAACCTCGGGGGCACCCCGCCCTGGGGCGTTTCAAAAACCGAGGCCGGCGCCGTGAAGCAAAGCGGACGGATAGACGGCTTTTACACCCACGCCATGACCCCGGACCCCATAGAAAAAGGGCAGAACCTACTTCTGCCTCTGCTGCTGGCCACGGCCTGCGTTTTGGCCGGGGTGGTATGCCTGTCGGATGTAAAGCCCGGGCAGCCCTTCTGGGTGCTCACAGCCCTGCTGACGGCGGCCATGCCCCTGTCTCTCCCTGTGGCGGGAGCGCTGCCCATGCGGCTGCTGGCCCGGCGTCTCAGCCACAGCGGCTGCGCCGTGGCGGGGTATTGCGGGGCAAAGAATGTCAGCGGCTTTCGCCGCATTATCATTACCGACGAGGACCTGTTCCCCTCCGGCACCCTATCTCTCCACGGGCTGAAGATTTACGGGGAGGAGCTGGGCCGGGTCCTGTCCTACGCGGTGGCCGTGGCCCGGGCGGCGGACAGCCAGGCCCTGCCGCTTTTGGAGCAGATGCTCTCGGATAACGGTGGACACGCAGAAAAGCTGGATGATTTCCGCTGGTATGAGGAGGGCGGCGCCGGCGGCTCCATCCACGGGGAGACGGTGCTTCTGGGCAGCGCCTATTTCATGCGCAAGCAAAAGGTGCGCCTGCCCAAGGATCTGAAGGTCCCCTCGGGGCTGTTTTTGGCGGTGGACGGCCAGCTCACAGCCATTTTTGCCCTGCGCTATCAGCCCTCTCGCAATGTGGACTGGGCGCTCCGGGCGCTGCGGCGCAACCGGGTGACCCCGGTGCTGGCGGTGCGGGGATGCAACCTCACCCCGGATTTCCTGCGCCGAAGCTTCAAGGTGGATGCAAAGCCCATTTATCCGGATGTGCAGACCCGGCTCACCCTGCTGGAAAAGACCCGGGCGGTGGCCCCGGCCCACGCGCTTATTTACCGGGACGGGCTCATGCCCTATGCAGAAACCGTGCTGGGCTGCCGAAAACTGCTGCTGGCGGTGCGCCGGACCGGGGCTCTGGTGTGCCTGGCGGCGGTGGCGGGCCTGCTGCTGTGCTACTACCTCACGGGTATCGGCGGCTATGCATCCCTGACACCTCTGCGGCTGGTGCTGTTCCAGCTCTTGTGGCTGCTGCCGGGCCTGCTGCTGGCGGGGCAGGTGAAATATTTCTAAGCCTGCGGCTTGGGGCTCTCGATGCCCTCCGGCTCCTCCCTCCGATGATTCGGCACAACCACTGCAGCGGAAGAAATGGCCGGGATCCAATGTGAAAAAATACGCCCGGAGGATCCTTCCATCCTCCGGGCATAAATAGCAGCAGGAATTATTTTTGATAAAAATGAAAAATCCGAACTCGCTCCTCCTGGGGAATAAGTTCGGATTTTTTCATTTTTGGTGGAGACTGCTGGACTCGAACCAGTGACCTCCTGCGTGTGAAGATACGATGCGCGCCGGAAAGCGTTGCTCCGCAACACTTTCCGGCGCTTTTGCGTGCTTTCGGCTCGGTGGGCGATCCACTGTGTCCGCCTGTATCCACCTGCTTTTTTCCGTGTTTGGGTCACGGTTTGGGTCAAGTCACGCGACGGCGCAAAAATTGGAGAGCTGTAAGCAAAGATAGACGGCAGAGAAAATAAGGCCGCATTGGCCTGTTCCTTCGACAGTGACATGCCCGTTCCAATCCCATTCTAAATCAAAAGTAGGTCAAAACCCATTCGCATGCAGTTTTTTGGAGCATGAATATCCCAAGCCGTTACGGAATAAAACTGTTATTATTTTGACTTGCGTTCCAAAAGCATAAGGCAATAATTTGCTTGTAAAAAAGTGGTAAAACAGCTATAATATAATTAAGATAAAAACAATTTTTATAGAAGCTATGTGCCAATAAATTCGGCTTCTGTTGTCAAGCGGGTGGGAATATATGACATATAACAAGAAGAAATTTAACTCCATTTTCATAAGAGAGTTTCGTCCCGGGGGAAATTTTGAATCTGATGAAGTGAAAAATGTTTATCATTATGCCAGCATGGAAACATTCCTTTCAATAATAAAAAATCAATCTATACGATTTTCAGATGTAAGGTTTATGAACGATAAGTCTGAAAGCATTTTTTTCGTAAAGCGTTTGTTGGAGTTTCAAGATGAATACACTAATACATACCCTCTATTTTCTGAGGTGATAAACGAATTGCTCAAAGGTAATGACTATGATGCCATTAAAAAACTAAGTGTAACTAATATTAAATACTGTGATTTTCCCAATATAAGAAGACCGGAACAACGAAATTTTATTTTCTGTACAAGCATTAATCCAGATTCGCTCAATATGTGGAATTATTATGCATCGGGAGGCACCTATACGGGATGCAGTATTGGCCTTTCAGTCGATAGCCTATTGAAAACCTTTGATACTCCAGTACCAAATACATCGGATCCTTTTTCTGTTTACTATGGAAAGGTTCTATACGCAAAAAAACGACAATTTGAAGCAATTGAGGAACTGGCCCAAAGAACAGAAAAAATTCTCCGAAAAGATCATTCTCCTCAGTCTATATCCCAGCAGGCAGTTTCTATTCGTAGCTATATTCAGCAGCAAGGTCAATTTTATAAGGATGATAGTTTCAAATCGGAGAATGAATACAGATTTCTCATTTCCATCAGTGAACGCAGAATTGCCCACAGTGAAGAGGACGCAAAAAAGTTTTTCGGCAGTAATAATAAGGTTCTATACGAGGACTTTTGCGCAAAAAGAGGGCTTATTGTTCCATATATGAATGTAAGAATTCCCTTGAATGCTTTTGCCAGGATCACGCTTGCCCCCATGACAGAGTTTGAAATTGCCAAAAACAGTGTCAAAGAATTTCTAAGGGTACACGGCGCAAAAGATGCCTTTGAGCGGGAAGTCTCTGTTTGTAAGTCAAGGATACCTATTAGGTATTAACTTGAGCGCATGCGCATATAAAATGCCAAGCCACACGGTCTGTGTTTGCAGGCCGTGTGGCTTTTGGTGTTAAGACAAATCTGTTTCTGAGAAATTCACATATTCCATGTGCGTTTACTCCTTTGTCACTTTATGCTGATCCACATGGCGGGACGGACAGCAGTATTACTATCGCTAACAATGTAACCACCGTTACTAACAGAGCCGTCAAAGTTGACATAGGCGGCAAGACCCTGATAATCGCCGGGTGACCGTAACCACCAGTACCACCCGGTCGAAGTTTCGGCTGCTGCATAGTCCGTAAGTCTGCATGTCCTTATATTATCATAGTCAAAATATTTATTTGCCTCAGTAATGCTAAGCAAGAATACCTGATCCTGCGTTGCATTTCCGGGATCGGTGCCATATTTTGGGTTTTTATCTGCCGAAACCGTTACCGTAGGAATCTTGGCCTTTTCATCGGAAGAAAATGCAGAATTTATAAAATCGGTATTAAGCCACTTGCGAAGTGTGCAGGTTTCCCAGGTAACATTAACATTTGGTTCGATGTTGTATGGTTGACAATCAAGAGCCTTTTCGCTGATGACAAAAATTTTATTATTCTCTTTGGCTAAAACCAGCCACGCAATATCCTCCTTGCCATCGGAAATGTCTTTATCCTGTTCGTATTCACCGAAGAATACCGTGTCTCCGGGATTCGCCTTTGCAAGCAATAGTGGTTTGATACTTTGGAGTTTTTCTGCACTGTCTTTATATGCAAGTCCACTCAGTAGAACATATGCGGCTCGATAATCGCCGGAATCGATAAATTTTATTGCTCTATCGTATTTGTTAGACTGAATAGTCTCGTTTTCTCCCAATTCCTCCAAAATTGCATACCCTGCATCATAATCTCCAGACTCAATCAAGGCCATTGCTTGATTCAATGCGTTATTGCGTTCGATTTTGGGGACAGCGAGTTTGACGAAAAGGATAATTAGTATAACAACCGCGGCCAAAATCGGGATGAGAATCTTAATCTTTTTCTTCCAAACTTCCTTTTGTTCCGCGATTTTCTTTTTACAAATTGCGGCTTGCTCATCGGCATCCTTCCAGCCGGAAACAGAGCTGAACTCCTCGATTGCCTCCTTATACTTGCCAGCACTCATTTTGCGTTTAGATGAATTATAAACCTCATCTTTCTTACAGCCTTCCGCCCGGCGAAGGCATTCTTCCTGCAGCACATTGGCATCCTCAAAGCCACTGATAGAAGAAAACAACTCGGCAACTTGATTGAATTCAGTTTCGCTGGCGGCGGTTTCCATCTGCTTCTTTGCACCGTCATAAGCGGCCTGCAGATTGCGCTGGTGGATATGCTCGTCTGCGTTCGTCAGCATCGTGTGCAGCGCATCATCTGCAAATCGGAGCGCCTTTTGATAATTGTCATTTTGCGTCAGTTCCGTGGCGCAATTCGGTAGTTTCTCTTTCGTAGCAATATGTAGCTGCGCCATCAGTTTTCCTAAATATGCTCTGGCATTCTCAGGGTCCTGGTCCAGCACCTTTTCACAGTAGGTGTCCGCCTCCTGCCAGTTGCCGTCCTCCAGGAACATAAAGGCACGCTTCAAAAGCGGCTCCACGGCTGCATTGCCGCCGCTTACCACAACGGTCTCCTTCACCGCCGCTTTCGGCGCATCGGCAGAAATAATCTTTTTGATGCCCCGGATCAGATCCTGCATAAAGCCCAGCTTGCCCATGTCCTGGGCCTGCAGGTGGGAAAACTCCTCCGGCAGGTCGTAGGGGTCCATGTCCTTGTAGGCGGGGATCAGCATCTTCTTGCCGCCACTGTTTTTCACCAGCGCCAGATAGCGGCTCCACTCGTTTTTCACCCAAACGGCGTTAAAATACTCCGGCTTGGTGCCCAGCACCACCATGACCTTGGCGCTGTTGAGGGCGGCGAATATGTACGGCTCGTAGGCGGTGCCCAGCTTGTCCTCCAGGGTGATGCGGGCAAAGAACACCTTGAAGCCTTCCTGAGTGAGCTGGTGGTACAGGTCGTTGGCCAGCACACTATCCGGGGTGCGGCGACCGCTATTGTCCGTCTCCTTGTAGCAGATGAACACATCAAAGGGCTGCTCCTTTTGAGAAATGGCCAGGATGCCCTTTTGAATCTCGTTGATGGCCTTGGCCTCGGATTCGTAGACCTCCCGCTGAGCGGCATCGGCATAGTGCAGGGCGGACTTATAGTTGTCGTCGTCAAAGATGGAGGTAAACTGCGCCCGGTTCACCGTGGGCACGCGCCTGTGGGTGGCAGGGTCCTCCACATACTCGATGCCGTAGCGGCACAGGACCAGGGACCAGTAGGCCTCGGCATCGGTGTTGTCCTCGGCCAAAATCTGCTCGTAGATGCCCATGGCCTTGTCGTATTCGTTGCTGCGGCGGAAGTGGTTGGCCCGGTCATAGAGATTGGCCCGCCGGTCATCGTCCAGCTTGGGCAGGGTCTGCTTGGTGCCGCAGCTATCGCACACAGCCACGGTGTCGCCGGGGTTAAATTCCAGCGTCCCACCGCACATTTTGCATTTGAAGATTGTCATTTTGCCTGCACTCCTTTTATTTGATTCGTTTCTTCTTTGCCCAGGCACTTAATTCGCCTAATGCTATAATGACATTTTCTGCGAGCAAACTGCCTTCTTTTGAGAATTCCTTTTCTTCGACTTCAAACGGATCAATAATAGATAAAATTTCTTTAATAGCACCATACCACTTGCTTCCCTTTTTCCCTACCTTAGAAATATACCTAAGTTGTTCCGTTGGGCAGTAGACTTCATTCCTTTCCATTACTTTGAATAGGAAATCCATCCAAAACTGAAAGACAAAGCGGTTTTCTTCTTTTTGCTTAGTAATAAGGTACACAATGAATCCAGAAGCAATTCCGCTAACTAAACCTGTCATTAAGCCGATAAGAATATCAGTATACATGAATTAGCCTCACTTCGTCGCCCTGCACTTTCTATTCCGCTCCGTCAGGGTTTCCAGCAGGCTCTCCGCTGCCTCTGTCACGCCTTGGTCGGCAGTCACGGCGGCTTCCAATGCCCTGAATTTCTCCGCCAGCTCCGCCTCGATCTCGCCCAGCGCTTCGCTGCTCATAGGGTCGGAATACCGCAGCGCCTCATAGACTTTCTTGGCCGCGATTTTCGCATCCGGGGTCTTGGCTCTGCCCAGCAGCGTCTCGGCGTCCACCGTCAGCAGCTTTATGAACTGCGTCTGCGCCTTGACCTTCTCATGGGTGGCGCTGACGGCCTCCCCGGCCCAATCGGCCTTGACTACGGCCACCGCTGTAAAAGCGGCAATGGCTACGCACACAATGGCTGCGATCCACGCCGGGCAGTTGGGGATCAGCATCAGCGCCCCGCCCAGCACCAGCATTCCGATCAGGCCCCGGTAGCTGACTGAGATCAGCGGCACCTTGTAAAACAGCTTTTCCGGATTTTCCGCCTGGAACGCCTTGTTCGCGCACAGGAGATTCCCTACAAACGCGGCCATCACAAACAGCCACGCGATCCAAAAGCGCAAGTCATAATGAATCTCGTAGCCCGGAATGATGGGCCGGACTAAAAAGACTATGACATTGAACGCCACCAGGAAAATCGCCCAAATCAGCGCATAGGACTTAAAATTCCTTTTCATCGGTCTCTCCCCCTATCACAAAATATTTTTCAGCAGCTCGGCCTTCATGGCGGCAAATTCCTCGTCGGTAATGAGGCCGGATTCCTTCATAATGCCCAGCTTCTCCACCTTTGCCTTAAAGGCCGCCATCTCGTCTGCGGGCTGTGCCGCCGGGGCAGGAGGCTCCGCCGCTGCCTGCATGGCTCCGTTTACGGCATTTCCTACCACGCCGCCCACTGCGCCGCCCACGCCCGCCATGGTGCCCAGACCAACACCCATGTTGGTGAACTGGCCCACGGTCTCGTTCTGCGCCACCTTTTCCGCCACATCGAAGCCACGCTCCTGGGCGTAGGTGTAACCCTCCTGGGCCCGCTTGGTGGCCTGGGCCTGGGAGTCGATGACCACCTTTTGGGCCTCCGTCTGGGCGTAGATCAGGTCCGTCTGCTGGCGGAGCTTCGCCTCGGCAATGTCGGCATACTGGCGGAAATGCAGCTCCTTGAATTTCTCGTACTGCTTATCGCCGTCGGGCCTCACAATGGTGGTGACAAAGAACCGCTCCAGCGCCACGCCGTAGTCAGCGAAGTCCGGAATCAGCAGCTTATGGATGCTCTCGGAAAATGTGGTGAGATGCTCATCAATTTCAAAAATATTGATGGCGCTGGACTTCATCACCTGGGCGATGTAGGTCTTGACCCGGGTCATGAGAAATGCCCGGAAAAAGCCCACCAGCTTCTGCTGACCCAGGAAATTCTCCGTGCCCACCAGCTTCACCAGCAGCTTGCGGCTGTCCTCCACCCGCAGGCTCATTTCGCCGCTGGCACCGATGGAGAGGGGGAAGCCGTAGGTGGGCTCAATGTACTGCACCTTGCTGTCCGTGCCCCATTTCACCGACATTTGCTCGGTCTTATTGATGAAGTAGACCTCGCAGTGGAAGGGGGAGGTGTCGCCGGTGGGCCGATTCAGCAGCTTGCCGATTTTGGGGATGTTCTCCGTTTCCAGCGTGTAGCGCCCGGGGCCGAACAGGTCCAGGGCCTGGCCGTTCATAAAGAAAATTGCTTCCTGTGATTCGTGGACCACCAGCTGCGTCATGCTGTTAAAGTCCTCACAGGGATGCTTCCAGATGAAGGTACTGTTGTCCCCCTCGTACTTGATAAGTTCCGCAATTTTACCCATAAGTGTCTGCCTCTCCTTCTCGGTTTTCTTAATGTGTACTTTTACAAAACACAGCAGATAGGCAAACTAAATATGCGGAAATGGTTGAGATTTAGAGAATTTAATAGTATAATGGCAACATGATAGAATTCGGGTCATAATTTGTAAAAGTACACATTTCCGAATTTTTGTAGTGATTTGATTAGGTGGTATTTTCAAATTTGACGGCCTTGCTGTAAAAGGTTCCCACGGGCATACCGCAGGCTGCGGCGGCCTGCTTTAGCGTCATCTTTTTGGCCCGCCACGCTTTATGTACCGGGTAGAAGTTATCCGGCAGCGGAATCGGCGGTCTGCCGAACTTGACGCCCTTGGCTTTAGCCGCCGCGATTCCCTCCGCCTGCCGCTTGCGGATGAACTCCCGCTCATTCTGCGCTACGAAGGACAAAATTTGCAGCACCAGGTCAGCGATGAAGGTGCCCATCAGGTCCTTGCCTTGCCGGGTATCCAGCAGCGGCATATCAATGACGCAGATGTCCACATTTTTCTCCTTGGTCAGAATGCGCCACTGGTTCTGCACCTCCTCATAATTGCGCCCCAGCCGGTCGATGCTCTGAATGTAGAGCAAGTCGCCCGGCTTCAGTTTTTTTACCAGCTTTTTGTATTGAGGCCGGTTGAAATCCTTGCCGGATACCTTGTCCATGTAAATAAAGCGGTCCTCCACGCCCTTGCCGTGCAGAGCAATTAGCTGCCGGTCCTCGTTCTGGTCTCTGCTGGATACGCGAATATAGCCGTAAACATTCATACATTCTCTCCTCCATTTCCTTTAAATTACAAAAAAAGAGCAGGAACGGCAATTACCGTTCCTGCTCGTAATGTTTGGATTTCTTTTGTTTTGACCATTTCACTCGGCGCCTTTTTCCCAGTTTAACAGACTGCGCAGCCCCGCGGGGCCGCGGAAGCCGGAGGAAGCGGACGCACGCTGTAAACGCGCACATCCGATTCCTCCGGCTTGTTGTATCCCATCCTATATGCCTCTTGCATAAAAGTGCCCCTTGTCCGCCCCTGTGAGCCACTGTGTGGCCTCCTTTGGGGCGGGGCAGCGTCCCTGCCCCAAAGGAAGATTTGGAGCCGTTTTCGGGCGGGTTTGAATTTCAATTCTTGCGGCCCAAAAATTGACACGCTATAGACAAAGAATAGCCCTAAAATGAATTGATAACTTTCTCTTAACTCTGCCCGCCTTCGATAGCTATTAAGGTCGGCTTGTGGTATGTGTATTGACTACCAAAGAAAAGGAGTTGATACCATGCCGAAGAAACGTGCAAATGGAGAAGGGAGTCTGCGCAAGCGGAAAGACGGCCGCTGGGAGGGTCGCTACACCGCCGGCTGCAATCCCACCACCGGTAAACCCATCCACAAGAGTGTCCTCGCTAAAACCCAATCCGAAGCCAAGGAAAGGCTCAAGCAGGCCATCGCGGAGGCTGAAAAGCTGGACATGAGCCGTGCAAAATCCTACACGCTGGGCGCATGGATCAAGCTGTGGTACGAGGTCTACGCCGAGCCACGCCTACGGGAGAAAACCAAGCACTACTACCTCAACTACATCGACAACCACATCGTCCCGGAGCTGGGTAACACGCCGCTGGAGAAACTGACCACCATCCAGATCCAAAAGTTCTACAATGACCTGCAAAAATCCGGACGCATCCAGCGCTATACCCATATCAAGCTGAAAGATAAGGGCCTCAGCACTCGCGTGGTGCGGGGCATCCACACGCTGCTGAACAACTGTCTGGAGCAGGCGGTGGCG
>ERZ780167.1766-NODE-1766-length-18110-cov-3.004154_pt1 | contig 18110 bp, 15 predicted proteins | sample MGYA00510982_ERZ780167 | MGnify/ENA primary metagenome ERZ780167 (study PRJEB29588, sample SAMEA2146107) | human gut metagenome | biome: human gut; feature: human-associated habitat; material: faeces | place: Denmark | collected 2008/2010 ... | reverse complement strand
AAATTCTATGGATTTTTACCGCCGAAAGCAGAAAAAAGAACCCTGCTCGCTTTGAGTAGGATTCTCGTTGAAATCATTTCTGTATTTGTATTTCTAAAAAATTGCTTGCAGTATAGCAGGCAGCCTCCGTATCACGATCCGAAATACTTTCTCCGTAAATCGGACAGCGTTTCTCTTGCATCAAACAATCTGCCTTCTTCTTCGAATTCTTTTTCTGCTCCACCGATTGCAGCATCGACCTCTTCCGCTGCGTCGGTATCATTTTGCAGATTCAAAATTGTTATCACATCTGACATCCCATTCTGCCCCTTTTTTTGTATTATCGGTTCGTGCCGGATTCCTTTGTTTGTCTGCATTTCTTTTCAAGCCACCAAATCAAGATTCCGGCATAAGACATCTTTGGATCATCGGCTTCTCGTATTTTCTCTAATTTCCTTTTACAATACAGCGAAATATCGCCCGTCCTATGCTTTTTCTTTATATCTTTAAACAGTTCCTGCAGTGCTTTCTTGCGGTTCTCCGGCAGAGAAATTTTCTCACTATTTAAGTTTAGCTTTCGATTAAGGTCATCATCAATATCCGGATCGGAGGATTGAATTCTTCCTGCAGAAGTATATGTAATCCCTCGCAGTGTGTTCCCATCACAGGGATTCACTTTTAAGGGTTCATTGCCTCTGTATGCATCACAGGTCATTCCTCTCTTATCACCGCATTCCCGGTTGCCGGAACAAACAGCAAGCATATTTCTGTAATCCAGTCCCTGACCAAGATCTTCTTTGCTGTCCGGATTTCTCGGAAGCCAGTGTTCGATCGAAACCGGAGGTCTCCCTTGCTTTTCAGGGATCCGCTTCATACAATAAGCGCAAAGATGCCCTTGCTCCTGAAGCAGCTTTTTAAGCAGTTCCTCTTTAACATCCTTATCCATTTCTTCATAAGAAGCACCCTTTTGCTGCCGATACCAAAGCAAGCGGTCCGGTTCTCTGCCTTTTTTTATCTCAATCATTGCATTCTCCTTACATTTGCTCTAATTCAAGACGCACACGGCAAGCATTCACTTCCGGATCATTACTTCCGATTTCCTCTTCCAGTTTTTCTATGACATGCTCGGCTTGCTGCCACGCTTCCTCATCAAGCAGGCTGTAAAGTTGGTCAAACAATTGCTTTATGTCATCCGGTCTTTCGGAAACTTCCATAACCTCTCTGAGAATCGTATTCGCATCTTTGCCGTAGGTTTCATTCATTGCAGGCATAACCGTATTATGACTCAGCACAACAATGGATTCCTGCTTTGCAGAGTTGATAACCTCAGGTGCATGCGTGCTTACGATAAATTGTACTTTCGGAAAGACTTCCATCAAATCTTTTAGAATACGTTTCTGCCAACTTGGATGCAAGTGCAAGTCAATTTCATCAATCAGAACGATGCCCTCCGTTTCCGTCAAAACCTTGTCCAAAAGCTGCGGATTCAGAATTGCCATGCGATATGCGATATCTGCAATCAAACTGATTGTGCACTTGTATCCATCACTAAGCAGCGAAAGCGGAATTCTAACATGCTCCTTGTCTTTATCAAAATACAGGATGTCAATATCGCCGGTATCTAAGTTAAATTGTACCTGAACATCTGAAACTCCTGCGATAGAGGCAAACACTTGTTCCATCGCCATTCTTACCGCTGTAAATTCTGGAATCATCTCGCCTCTTTGTATCTGCTGCATGGTCATTTTCTGAAACCACTTCATCATCAGTTTATCATTGGCAGCACCATCTAAACTGTCGATATATCCATTGCTTCTGCTGTTTTTTTCAAAGATATCGTTCTTTTTTTCTCTGTGCTGATTCCAAAGACGCCCTGTCCCATAATAGGAGATAATCGGAAGTTTCAGTTCTTTGTCGCCGCTTCTCATTCGACTCTGATAGTTATCTGCAACCCTTGTCATTTCTTTTGCGGAAGCAAGACCCCCTCTGCCCTTTGCAGAATTTAAGTTTCTGACCCAGGAGATTTCCTGACCATCGATCGTACCCACGGCAGTGATCTCAACCGGAAATTGTGGCTGTACATCCACATTGCTTCCTAAATCAAAACATTTGTAATGTGCATCGCTTTTTTTAATTCCGTAATTCGTCAGTCCGTCCATTGCAGAGGTCAGGGTTCCCGCTGCGATGGCGGCCGCTTCCAGAACGGTGGATTTTCCTGCACCGTTATTTCCCACAAGCACGGTAAGCCTATTGTTAAAGTTCACTTTCAAATCCGAAAAACATCTGAAATTGTGAAGCGTCATTGATTTTAGAAACATATACCCCTCCTCCTATCTTTCTGTCGTTTCCGGTAAGATATCCATGATATCATCTACTGTACAATGAAGCGTTCTGCAAATGCGAACAATGATTTCCATCGAAACCATCTCGTTATGCGAAAGTTTTGCCAAGGTATTCGCACTGATACCTACAGTTTTGGCAAAAATCGTCTTTTTCATTCCTTTGTCGATCAGTAACTTAAATAGCTTGTTATATGATACATCCATGCGTTTTTTTCCTACACAATTTCCTTTTCTTCCTGTAATGCGTGATATATCTGATATTTTCTTCTTCTATCTTATCATAAAAGTTCGCGTTGTAAAGAAAAAAATTTGCATTTGCAAACATTTTTCCTTCTTTGTAAGCATAAATTTCTCCTTAATGCATGTATTCATCTTTGCACATACTTCACTGCACCGAGCTGTTTCTCCGGTAAATGCAGGTCTCATCAGTCAGAAAAGGCTTCATCTGCGGGTTTCGGTCGATCAGTTCAAAGGACTGTCCCGGCCGCATAAATGGTTTGAGGACTTCCGCAAGTTTCGGGAAGAGGTCGAATTTACTGCCAAAATAGTCAATGACAAAGGTTAGGTGTGGGATCTTTTCGTTATCATTCTGCGCAAGGAGTGCCCACACCGCATTGACGCCAATCTGTCCTTGCAGGAAGCCCCCAACTGCCGAAGTAAGTCCGCTCGGAAGAATATCGACCCTGCGGTAGGTTGTATTTTGCAAATGGTCGTGTTTTTCAACGGTCATGCCCTGCGTCGCCGAGTCATATTCTGCGAGTGCCTTGCGATTCAAGATGATATTCTCGGTAAACGGCTCGATAACAATGCCGCTGATCTCTTCCGGAAGCTCAATTAGGATATTACGCAGCATTGGGAACGGAATTTCTGCAAGCGTCTGCGGGTCAAAATTTCCAATCTGTGATTCTTTAGAAAAGAACGCCGGAATCATCTTCTCTCCCTGACTGCTGATTAAAAGTTCCAAGGTAATATTGCCGCCTCCTTGTTTTTTGCAAGGGATGCATACGAGCCGCCCTGCGAGGCTGCGGAAAAAATTCATTTTCTCTTGTATTTTATTATCCATAGTTTCTCACTTTCTTTTTCGGCTGATCCGGTATCTGCCTTTTATCTGAAATTTTGTTCATCGTTATTTCGGGGCTGCAATTTCTTACTTCTTTTTTATGATCTTTGATTTTGATTTTTCACTTATTACTTTATTTACTTAGCTTATATCTTATTGTTTTTTATAGGAGTCTTTCACTGAAAACAAAGGACTGCAGCCCCATAGTGCGGAAAAAACACCAAAAGACCACAGTCCGTTTTCACTGTGCATACTTGCTTCCGTCTTTGCCTGCGTTTCTCCGACGCAGCATACGGCTGGTATGTTTATGCATGTTTCCTGGCTCAGACCTCATCGCCTCGCTTTCCTTCCCAAACCCTGCGGTTCAGTGGATTTAAGAGCAAGGCTCCGTCAATACAGTGGCGGGACCGTGCAGGATTTGCACCTGCTTCCATCTTAGCTTTCTACCCGGCTGCCCGCAAAACACCTGCCGTTAAACCTGTAGCTTTCCCTTTGCAAAGCGCTGAGAAGAAAGAACATAAATCATCTTCTGTATTCTCTTTTTCCAAGAGATATTTTATCATAAAGGCGCTTCGTTCACAAGCCCCAAGCCGCTATTTTTCTGCGTTCATGCGCGTTCCAGCTCTCTGCGTAGCTTCTGCAAAATCCGCTGCAGGCGCTGGCTGACGGCGGCCTGCGTGATGCCATGCCGCCGCGCGAGTTCCGCCTGCGTCGCATGAAAGAAGAAAAGCGCGAGAATGAGATCGCGTTCTTCGTTTGTCAGGCGGTCGATGGCGCGGCGCAGTCTTTGGATCGTGTCCTTTCCCTCGGCAATCGCATCCGGCATCTTCTCGGTTTCTGCAGACAGGATACTGCCCTCAAGGCCTGCTTCAATGCAGTCCTCAAAAGAGAGAATCTGCACCTTTTGTTCCATTTCCATCAGATAGCGCATCCTGCGGCAGATGCGGTAGTGCTCCCGGTATGCAGGCTCGTCCACTTCTAAAAGCATTCCCTGAACCAGAATGTATCTGCGATTTTTCGCATCAAAGCCCTCGGTTTCTTCTTTCTTTTCGCAAAATTCCTCATAGCTGAGCTCAATGTACTTTCCGCAGTCCAGCAGAAACACCCTTTTCGGTATGTAATTCATAGCGTTCTCCTTTCCGTTCCAAAACAACAAAGCTGCTTTAGAATGAAAGGAGGCGCGCGGGCGCAGCCGGCGCTGCAAGGGAAAACAGAAAAAAGGCCAAACGAAACCTTAAAACACATCTGCTGCGCTTCCCGGTTCTGCTTGGCCTTCTTTTTGATTCTGCGAATGTCAGCTTATTCAGTTGTCATTTCTTTACGCCAAAAAGCTCACGCTTTTCAGCATTCTCAAAGCTTTCTTCTCTCTCATTGCATTTTTCCACACACTTTTCCTTTTAGGATACAAGCAAAGTTGTCTTATCTCATTCGTGATTGCGTACCTGCTCTACTTCACCGTAATATCCACGCTCGTAAACAGGGTATCGCACTGCTCCATGTCGTTATACAGCTGATACTGATAGTAGACCGTGATGTCCCGCGTGCCTTTTTTGAGTGGGAAAGTTGAGACCGTCACATACTGCGAGATGTCTTTTTTCTTGCCGTTTGCAAGGTAAGCGGTTACTTTCATGCCGGTTTTGCTGAACTTTTCGCCTGCTTGGTAGACTGTCTTTTTCGGCTGCTTCGTCACTTTGATGGAAGTAATCTTGCTGCCGAGCGCCATCATGTGCGCGGAGTCGTTCTTAAAGTAGATCGTTCCGTATTCATCGCAGATCGGGCTGCAGATCGCATACTGCGCCTGTTCCTGCTGCGGCGTGAAAAGCACCGGAGCGCAGGTATAGGTTTTGCCGTCTGCTGCGGTTTCGGTCACGGCATCCACCACTTCGGTCTGTCCCGGTTTGTCCTTCAGGTAGCGGAGCTTGCCCGGCGTCATATTTTCAAAGAAATACACATAGACGTAGCCCTCGCTCTTTTCGTAGGCGGTGGAAATCAGTCCGCTGGTCTGCGGGTAGCCCATGCAGCTTGCCGTATAGGCAATCGTAAAGCTTGCAAGGTCGATGACCGCGATGCGGTGTCCGTTGTATTTATCAAACTGCCCTTTTCCTGATACACCGACATAGGCTCTGCCATTGTAGATGGCAGGAGTTGAGGTACTCATGCCGCCAAGGTCGAGTTCTTTCAGGTCGCTGAGTTTGCCTGTTTTGGAGACTTTGACAGAGTAGAAGCTGCCGCCTTTGCTTGTAAAGTAATAGCGGTCCGTCACCTTATCATAGGAAACATTCGAGCGGATGTCTGCGTTCAGTCCTTCGATGCTGTCAATTTTCTTTCCGGTCTTTGGGGAGAGGGAAAGCAGTCTTGAGGTCTGCGAAGTATAGCCGCCGTCGCCGTCGTCGGTTCCCACTAAAACAAAGTTATCGCTGACATACGCGCCCGCCCAGTAGTAGCCGCCTGCATTCGGGTAGACCCATCTCGCGCTCTTCTTTTCGGTAGTCTTTTTGGTATTGCCGTCCTTTGCGGAGACGCAGGCAAAATTTGCGATACGGGTCTCCGAGTTCCAAAAGCCCGTATACACATAACCCTTGTAATAGGTAATCGGGGAGTTTGGCTGGCCTTTGAGCTTATCCTGATAGACCCAAAGAGACTTGAGCGTTTTCGCGTCGAACGCCTGTATGCGTCCGTTTGCCAGTCCGACAAAGATCTTGCCGTCGCCGTAGGTTGGCGGGATGATGCTGAAATTGGAGCGTTCGACCATCTTGCCGGTAGCCACGACCTTGCCGCTCATGGCATCCATTTTCTTGATCTTTTTGCCCTGATTAAAATACAGGTAGCCATCCACAAGAATCGGCGAGCCGATGGCGCCGTCTCCGTAGCCCTCGCCTGCTTTGGTCGCCCAGTAGAGGGCTGCGTTTTCCGCGCTTGTCGGAAGCTTGTCGGAAACCACGGCGTTATGGCTTTGGTTTCCGCGGAAATTCGTCCAGTTTCGGGTAATGATCTTTGCGGGGTTTGCCGCCGCAAAAGCCGACAGCGTCGCGCTTAAGGTAAAGATAAGGGCAACGCCGAGCGTCAAAAGTTTTCTTTTCATCCGTTTCTTCTCCTTTTGTTTTTTGGTATTCTTTTGAGTCTCCCTGCCTCTTTTCGGTAGGCAAGAAGTGTTTGTTTATCGTCTTCGGTTCCGTCCTGCTCGCCGTAGCGAAGCCTTGCGTAGATTGCATAGCAGGCGGCAAAGGAAGCGGCAGCCGTTTCGCCCCAAAGGGCTTGCATTTCCGAGGTATATGCAGAGAGGGGCTTGTTTTCGCAGGAAAGGCCTTTCCTCTTTAGGACTTTGAGGGATTCCTGCATGAGCGAAAGTACGGCTTTCCGTGGCTCCATACGGCGGTATCTTGCCTTTCGGAACAGATAGAATCCGATCAGTCCTGCGAGCAGGAGCAGCAGAAGTATGCACAGAGCAAGAATCAATATCTTGTCAAACAGGCTTTCGTCCTCGCCCTGCGGGGTTACCGTCTGTTCCGCATCCTGTTTTGGTGAATCGTCCTGCGGATTTGGCTCTTCGTCCTTTGGTTTCTCCTTTTGGGCGTTTACGAGAAGGTCGTCCGCGGGCATTTCTGCTCGCATATCGCTGTCGCTTTCAAACGGAAGCCAGCCGATGCCGTCCTCATAATATTCGCACCATGCGTGGTAGTTCTCCGAAGTCAGGTTAAAGGCGGCTTTTCCGTCTTTTGCGGCATCTTCCGCCATGCTCTTGGTGATAACATAGCCTTCGGCATACCGCGCGGGAATTCCCTGCGCGCGGAAAAGAAGTGCGGCTGCCCCTGCGGCGCTAACGCTTTCGTCCGTCCGCCCATGGTAAGCGGTGTACTCGTCTGGAAGTCCGAGGCTGTTTCGGGTTTCCTTGTTGTCATCCGAAAGCAGAGTGAAAATGACGGATTTTGCGGCGTCGGTTTTGGTCAGCCCTGCGGCTTTGGCCTCACGGTTTACCTGTGCAAGGTCTGCGCTGTCCTGCATCCATGCAGAAAGTATTTCTTTCTGCATATCCGTTAAATCCAGATACTGCTCATAGGCAAAGAGTCGGTAATTGTATTCTTCCTGCGAACTTCCCTTTTCGGAAAGGGCGGTAAGGATCTTTCTGCGGTCTGATGTCTGAATTGCGGCGGTTTCGAGGGTATAGCTTTTTTCGCCGAGAAAACCACTCGCAAGAAATGTGCGGTCGCCCGTTTCTTCTTTCAGCTCTGCGCTGATGGCAGTCGTTTCATAGGGTGTATAGAGATACTGCCTGCTTGCGCCCGTATTGGTAATGCGGAGGGTATTGACCTGCGTACTGCTGATCGCGGCGAGACCGTCCGCCTCACCTTGCGCCGCCTGCTCGCCCGCGTCCGCAAGGGCGGTCTGTGCATAAAAGCCTTTTTCATGGAGCGCGGAAAAAAGTCCGAGCGCTTTGCTTCGTTCTTTACCCGAAAGCGTTTTCCAGCTTCCGCATTCTTCCCTCTCGCCGATATAGCCGCGAAGATAGCTGCTCTGCGGCGTGTCCATCTGCACGGTCAGCTGCGTCTTGTTTTCCGAAAAGCTGCCGTAGCGAAGCAGATATGCGGCATCGGCTGCCTTTTCCTGCAGGGTCTGCATTCCGTCCGCGGAGAAAGCTGCAAAGCCTCCGCTTCCGACTGCCATACAGAGGAAAAGCGCGAGGAAAGCTTTCCCTGCCCTGCGTTTTGCAAAGCAGAGCCAAAAGGATAGAAGCACGCCGAGGGCAAGAAAAAGCGGAAATAGGGTAAAGAAAAGACTTTCCTCTTCTACAGGGTATAGTCCTGCAGAGTACAGCTCGTTCAGCCGCCCGGCAGCTCCGTTATACAGCCCCGCTGCGCTGATAGCAGAAAAATATGAAGTTTTACATCTCTTGTATTTCTTCATCGTTGATGATAAGCACATGGGAAAACTCCCACTGCTCTTTCTCCTGTAGATATAGCTCTGCGGCGGAAATGCCAAGGTAAAGCGGCGAGGAAAGAATCGCTCCCGCATGCTCTGTGAGGCTTTCGCGCCCGCTGATTTCGGTAATGGTTAAGTTTTTCGCATCGGAGGCAAGATAGCCGATGTGGTGCTGCACGCCTTTTTCCGCAAGGCTTTCCGAAAGAGAAAAGAGCCTTGCCGCCGCGCGCTGCGCGCGCTCGGAAAGGTCGGCGGCACTTTCCGAGTTTTCCTTTCCCTGCGGTGCTTCGAGAATGAGAAGCAAAGCGTTTTTCACAGGCAGACTTCCCTGCCGCAGCATCAGGGTATCGGTCTTTTGCGACAGTTTCCAGTGGATCTGCGCCGTCTTATCGCCCGGGCGGTAAGGGCGGATTTCAAAGACTTCGCTCTGATCAAAGCCTGCGCGGTATTCATCATAAACGCTGCCGTCTAAGTCCAGCATCCCTGTTCCAAAGCCTTCGTATTCGGTCTTTGCCGTTTTCGGAAGCCTGACTGCTGCTGCCCGAAAGCCATCGATTCGGATTGTAAACGCGCCGAGCCCGAGAAGGTCTGCGGAGCGAAAGTAACTTCCTTCCATCACATATTTACCGCAGGAATCTCCGAGGGAAAGCTCTGCCTGCTTTCCATCTGTCAGGGAAAGGTTTTCGCTTCGCTCTTCGCCCGTCAGAAGATTTCGGATGACAGCGGTAAAAACAATTTCGCTTGGAAAAATCTTCGCGGAATGCTGTTCTTTTTTTAATGTGAGGATAAAGCTGTCCTTGCTGCTTTCTACCTGAATGCCTGAAAACTTCTGTGCCTCTTTCTTTGCTGCCCATAGGTCAAGCACGGCGAAAAGAAGCATTCCCAGCGCCGCGCCAAAGAGAAGCTTTGATGCGAAGAACAGGGATAGGCTCACGACTGCGAGAAACAGCAGGAGATACCAGATCCCGCGCAGGGCGATACCGGGACGGTTTGGTAGTTTCGCATGGTTTCGGTTCTTCATTTAGATAGCCCCCGGGATTTTGACCTGCGAAAAAAGCATCTGAAGTACGGCTTCTTCGTCCTTTTCTTCGGTGCGTGCCTTTGCGGAGAGGCGGATACGATGCGCACAGGTTCTGGTAAAGACCTTTGCCACATCTTCTGGCATCGCGTAGTCCCGTCCGGAAAGGAACGCAGAGGCTTTCGTCATGCGGAGAAGCGCCAGCGTTCCGCGCGGGCTGATGCCAAGAGCGATGTCAGCGCTTTCGCGGCTCGCTCTGCAAAGGGAAGTAATATATGCAAGAAGCTCCTCGCTTGCATGAATGTTTCGTACCGCTTCCTGCATGGAGAGGATTTCCTCTTTGCTGCAGATGGCATGAATTGAGGCTAACGGGTTTTCCTGCTGACGCTCCGAGAGCATTGCAATCTCGCTTTCTGCATCGGGATAACCCATGGAAAGCTTCACTAAGAAACGGTCAAGCTGTGCATGGGGAAGTCTCTGCGTGCCTGCACCGCCTTCGGGGTTTTGCGTTGCGATGACAAAGAATGGGTGCGGCAGGCTGTGAGTTTTTCCGTCCACCGTGACCTGCTTTTCCTCCATGACCTCAAGCAGCGCCGACTGGGTTTTGCTCGAAGTACGGTTGATTTCGTCTGCTAAAAGGAGATTACAGAATGCCGCGCCTTTCTCATAGCGGAAGCTTCCGCTTTCCTTGTCGTACATCGTAAAGCCGGTAATGTCTGATGGTACGGTATCCGGCGTAAACTGGATGCGCCGGTAGCCCAGTCCCAATACGCGGCTTAGGGTCAGGGCAAGGGTGGTCTTGCCGACCCCCGGGACATCTTCCAGCAGGATATGCCCCTCTGCCAGCATCGCCGCAAGCACGGTATCGATGACTTCTTCCTTTCCCTTGATGACCTTTCCGATTTCGTTTTTGATGTTTTGTATTTTTTCGTTCATGTTTACCATTCCTTTCCGTAGTCCTTTGCCTGTCCGTAGGTCTCGCCCATCGCCTTGTAGCCGCCGATGTCTTTGCCGTAGGCGAGCGTAAAGCGGATTCGCACGATGTCGCCGTCCTGCGCGTGGGCTTTGCTGAGGCCGTATGAGGAGTAGATGCCGTTGATGGAGTACATCCAGCCCGAGCCCTGCGAGAAGTCAAATTCCCCAAGTTCGTCCTCGCCTGCATAGCCCTCCGCATCAAAGATAAAGTTATCTTCTTCGATTTTTTGGATGAGATCTTTTGGGATGGAAAAGCCCGCAAGCATTCCCTTCTTTTTTACTGCCGATAGGTAAAAGCCTTCCTTGATGGTTCCTGCGTGGCGGTAGGAATAGCCGTTTTGCGTAAGGAAACGCTCGACAACCTGCGCGAGGTTTTCGCCATCGCTTACTTCCATCTTCTGCGGGCGGATAAAGTACGGAATGCCGACCGTGCCGCCCTCAAGGCTGATGGTAATTTCGCCCTTTCCTGCCTTATAGTAGACCGTCCATGTTTTGACAATCGCGTACTGGTAGACATCACGCGCAAGGACGCGGATCTCGTTTGCGCCCTCTTTTAATTTCACGCTGTAGGTCTGGCGATCCATTTCGCCGATGTAGTCGGCAGCGTCACCGTTTGCGGTAACCTCCATATTGCTGTAGGAAAGCCTCCTGCCTCGGTAGTCCGTGAGCCACACATCAAAGTTCAGCTCCTGCTGGTTATATGTCCCGCCGTCTTTGAGATTAGTTTCAATCTTCGGCATTTTCTCCGCAGGGGTGCTGCCTTCGGGGCGTTCGTATTTAACCCGTTTCGTATAGACCTTGTGGTTTCCGTTTCCGTCGAGGTAGGAAACCTGCAGAATCGTCGCATTTTTCGTGCTGAGGTTAATACCAAAAGCGCCGTTTTTGTTTTTTACTGTTTCTTCCTGCCCGGCTCCGGTGATGACCTTGATCTCGGTGATCTTCCCGTCCGCCAGCCCGATTTCCTCTAAAAGCGCATCTTCCGAAAAAGTCTCCGACGCAAAGGCATCCTCCTTGAGGTCACCAGTGTCGGTATCTTCCTCTTCGTTCGGTTCTTCTTCCGAAGCTGCGTTCTTGTTATCTTCCGCCTGCTTATCCCCTTGCGCATCCTGCGGGGTTTCCGCTTTGGTTTCGTCCTGCGTCCTATTTTCCTCTGCGAGGGGTTCGCGTGTGTTCGCTTCCTGCTGCAGGCTCTCCTGCATGGTAAGTGCAGGAACATCGCTTACCCATGCGTAAGGCGGCGCAGTTGTTACGCCGTTTTCCGCACCCCAAAAAGCGCCTGTGAGCATCACAGCCGCGAGCAGAAAGGTCAAAATCTGGTTTCGGAAATTCTTATCGATTGGTTTCATTTTGCTTCGTTTTCTGTCTGTATTTTTTGTTTTCTGAAAGGTTTCTTAAATGTGGAAAATGGTCGAAAGGGGCAAAGCGCCCCCAACGACCGTTAATCTTTCCGTATTTTAACCTTTGTATTCTACTTTTTGGTCCAAACTCTTGAAGCGTATTTACATTGTTTTAATGCCGTCTTCGCAACGAGTTTGCCGTTTTCATCGTAAACTCTTACCTGAACTTTGTAGAAGTACTTGGTGTTCTTCTTACCGCTGGTGTTGGTGTAGTTTGCGGTTTTCTTCGTCACTGCGGACTTGTAGCCTGCGGACTTCTTCGTGCTGCGGTAGAAGCGATATTTTACCGTGTAGCCAAGGTCTTTGATTTCCTTGATGGCTGCCTTCGTCTTGGCGCTGTTTTTCAGCGTTACCTTGACGTTCTTCTTCGCGGTTTTCGCAGAGCGTGCGGTGAGTGCAAGGTCAGATACGAGGCTCTTTACCTGAGCAAGCGTATCTTCGTCTGCGACTTCGATGCCGAGGGCTTCTGCGTCAACGAGCGCAAAATCGCTGAAGTGCGTGGTCGTAAAGACATAGTATGCCTTGCCGCTTATGGTCTTTTTATTTCCCGGCATATGCGTGAACTTATCCACGCTGTCGATGTATACGGCTGCCACCTTCTTATCTGTGAGACTGTCAGGGATTTCAAGGGTAACCGTCACATTGCCGCCGAAGTGGCTGATACTCTTGCCGCCGGAGCTTACCGTTACGGTATAGCCTGCCGCCTTGTCACCGAGCAGCTTCTGTTCTGCCGCGCCGAGCGTTTTCTTTGCGATGGTGATCGTCAGCTCGCTGCCGCCTGCCTGTGTGAGGATCTCGCGTAATGCCGCGCTGTCAAAGCGGAGCGTTCCGATCTCGGTGGAAACGGTCAGAGCCAAATCCTGCTTGGAAGCCAGATTGTTTAAGGTCTTGACATCCACCTTGACGTTCACTTTGTCAACGGCTTCGCCCTTAGCGTCCTTGGAAACGGACAGGGTCAGCTCGTTCGACTTGGCTTCGGTCGCTTGTTTCTTGATCGCCGCCAGCGTATCTGTATCCACGGTCGCATTTGCCGTACCGTCGCTGACCGTCGATTCGAGGATCGCGGTGGTCTGCTTGCCGCTGGTGGTCACATTGCTTTCCGGCATTTCTGCTGCACCTGCGATGGAAGAAAGGTTGTACTTTTTAGCCAGTTCATTGAACTTTTCGACATCCAAAGTAGTGATGTACTTCTTCTGCGCATCGGAGAGCTTGTTGTAAGCTGCCAGAGCTTCTCTTGCCTGTGCGCTGCTCGAAGTCGCGGTCAGGGCATGCAGTTTCGCTTTGGCGTCGTCGATCTCGGTATAGAACTTGATCTTCTCTTCTACCTTGGTGAGCTTGTCATAGTTTGTGACATTCTTCTGTGCTTCCGCTTTCAGGTTCTTGTACGCGTTGCGGGCATTGGCTGCCGCCGCGGTGTACGACTTGTAGCTATAGATCGTGAGCTTATCCGCTGCCGGAAGCTCGTCGATCATCTTCACAACTGCGCTTGCGTCCGCGCTGTTGATGACCTTGATCGTGTATTTCGTACCGGTGTAGGCTCTGGCTTCGGCGCCCTGCTTGTTCATCGACGGCCATGCGCGTTCGCCGCAGCCGATATACAGGGTATCACCCGCCTTGACCGGAATGAGCGAGGTCCGGCGGTATTCTGCACTGTCTTTCAGGTAATCGTTGAGGTAGATCCTCGTCTGATAGTTCTTGTTAGCTGCCGTCGGCGTCACCTTGAGGTTCGCGGACTTGTCCGGGATCGTCAGTGTGTATTCACCGGTCTTGCCGTTAAAGGCCGGAGAAAGCGTGCCGCCGCTGATCGTAAGGTTCTTCAAAGTCGTATCGGAATTATCCCATGTACCGCCGAGGTCTACGCCGAGATTCTGGGTGAACATGATGTGGATCTCATCGCCGTCCTTGAGTTCGCCGTTCTGATAGCCGAATTCCTGGAATCCGAAGTTGGTGAACCAGTCGTTTAAGGTTCCCATCCAGCCGGAACCGGATTCACCGGAAAATTCTCCGAGGCGCTGGCTTGCATCGTTGAGGACGAAATTGCTGCCGTCCGCTTTTACATTTTTCGGTACCTTGATGGAGGCCAGATAGCTGATGCCGTAGTCATCCCAGCTGGAGGCTACGCCCTGCGCGCCGGTCGACCAGTTGCAGCCTTTGAGCTGCAGAGCTTTTAAGACGGCCGTCATCATGGTATCGTTTTCGCAGAGGTCATAGTAACCGTCGATCAACGTCCCGGACCATGCCGGAGCGCCGTTGCTGCCTGCTTTGGTAAAGGTGGTATTCTCTAGGATGATATGGACCTTACCAACCACCTTGCCGTAGTTCGGAAGCGGCCGATCGGAATCTCCGGTACTCGGATTCGAAGCGCTTTCTTGCTGCTCTTTCGTCAGGACCATCGCCATTTCTGCGATGGCATGATTCTTCGCGGCATCGATCTCCTCGGTGCTCTTTGCCGCATCGATGGCTGCTTCGCCGTCGGCTTTCGCCTTTTCGATCGCCGCCCAGTTCTCGGAAGTGTAGGAAGCTTCTTCATATTTTGCAAACGCCGCGCCGAGCGCTGTTTTGGCATCTGCACGTGCTTTGTCGAGTGTTTCCTGATTTTCCTCGGCATACCATGCGTCATACTCTGCTTGTGTAAGCGGCGCGATCTGCACGGTCAGGCTGTCCTCTTCGATGTCCGGCATATAGAAGTTCGCATAAACAAAGTAGGTCTTGACCCCGTTGTATTCCCCTGCAAGGGTTCTTCTCATCAGCTTCCATGTCTTGCCGCCGTCGATGGAATACTTTGCACCGCCCTGGTCCTCGCTCAGCAGTTCAAACATTCTGCGGATCTCAATGCGGTCCCCGCTCTTGGCCCGCAGATATTTATGTTTCGGTTCGAAGCGGTCATTGTTTCCGCAGTTTTCGTTATATTCATTGCTGTTTGCATATTTGGTCCCCGGCGGATAATATGCCACATCAAATCTATAATACGCAACCGGGTAGATCTTTGTTTCCTGATAGCCGTCGCTGCTGTAAACGTGATTGTAGTTTCCGTAATCCATACTGTTGTTGTTCGTTCCGCCCAGTTTGAATCCGTCGTCCTTTACGATCAAGATCTGCTTTGCCTCCGGCTCAACAAAAGAATCCGGATCGATGGCAAGATAGCTTTCGATCTGCTCACGTTCCGTTTCGGAGAGCAGCTTCTTTTCATAGTCATTCAGACGTTCGTATGCCTTCTTAAGCTCCTTGAGCAGATCTTTCTGCCGCCAGGTCAGTTCTTCCTTGGTCTGCGGAAGTTTATGCAAAGCAGTCCGCACATTTTCTGCGATCTTTTCATGATCCCGAACTTTGGAAGCCTTTTCCTTGAGATCCGCAAAGTCCGCGTCAAAAGTATCCATCAATGTTTTGAAGTCCTCGGTCGCGTTCTGATTGGCCACCAGACTGTCATAGGCCGCCTGGAAGTCACTTTCGTAATATCCCGCGTCAAAATCGTAATCATGGTACTGCTGGAAGAACGCTTCTGCCCGCGCCAGATTCTCTTTGCGGCTGGATTCGACCAGGCTGGCCGGTGCTTCCGCAGCTTCCACATGGACCCGTGCGTAAATGCCTGCACGCATGCCGTGATAGTCGCCGGTGTTGACCAGTTGATTATAGGACTCATGGTACAGCGTATCTTCGTTGGTATCAAAGAGCGCGATGATGTAGTCGCCCGCTTCCCGGAAGATGTAGCTGGTTTCTCCGTTTTGGTCAGTACGTGCCGTCGTCAGCTTGAGGCTGTCCGTACTCGGCTGCTCGCTTTCAGACGTCGCGCTGACGTACAGGGCCAGACCCTCGCTCGGCATGGCTTTGCCCTGATTCTCCCCATAAAGTCCCGTCACACTCGCTTTGAGAGTGACCTTTTCCCCGACTTTGGCTTTCTCGGAGATCGTATCAATCTGGATCTGTCCGAGGCTGGAGCCGAGAACGCTTATGTTTTGTGTCGCATAGTATGCGACTTCCGTTCCCAAGGTTTCCCCAGATCCGGTAGAGCGTTCATCAATCCCAATCCCGGAAGCGCAGCGAATAACTTTCACCTTATCACCGTTGTGGATCTGAATATTTTTTGCAGTTACCACATTGCTGCTTCCTGTGAGAGGAAACATTCCGCGGAATTCGTCGTTGATGAGGACCATCAGCCACATTCCGTTGACAACATTCACCGATTTTCCGCTAACCGGGGAAAGGGAAATGCTTCCGTTATAGTATGTGATACCGGCTGCGGTGAGCAGATCCGATAAGGTCGTTTTGCCGTTTGAAAGTGTAAACTCCTGTTCCGCAAAAATATCGGTGCCGGATTTTTTACTTGCTTGTGCACTTGGCAGTTTATCAAAAATCGGCGCGATATTATTGATATATTCCAAGGTCGCGGTAATATCTTCATTGCTCTGCAGCCCATTGACTGCTTCTTTGAAATACCGCAGCTGATAATCAAAATTAAAAACAGTATTAAAATCCTCACGCGTTCCGCCGTGCTTGTTGTTCAAGCTTACGCTGAATTCGTGTTCGCATTTTGCTTTCAGCTGATTGTATCTCTCCAGATATTTATTCCAAGTTGCATCCGTATACACCGGCGACTGGTTGTTTCCGAGCTTTTCTGGGCTGAAGTTCTTGAGCAGTCCCTTTGCTTCATCGAGATTCGGCAGATACTTTTCGCTGTAATGTTTTTCATAATATTCCGTATTTACAAGGTTGTCGCGTGCTTTGATCAGCGCGGCCAGCTTCGCATCATAAAGGGCCTGCAGCTCCGTCGTTTCCATCTTATCGTAGCTGCTGCCGTCACGGTACAGTTCTTCGATGAAAGCTTCTGTCTCCGCAAGCGCTTTGCGATACGGCTCATAGGTAATTGCGGTAGTCGTGGTGCTGCTGATTTGGTCTTTAACATTTGTTGTCTCGCCGATTTTCGCATCTTGATAAACCCAATAGTGCTTCAGATTGTTCAGCATGAGGTTTGTATTGATTGCTTTTTTCGGTAACAGATTATCAGCCGCCACTTCTAAAGCGTTCAGCGCCTTTGTCATTGCTTCTTTTGACACTTGACCGGTCTTGTAGCGCTCACCGCTATATTGCACATCCCTTAAATTTGCGTACACATCCCAAAAGCCACTGCCGTTATCCAACTGCCACCAGTTTCCTAATCCTGTTATGTCTCGAATTTCCGTGATCACAGAACTAATTGATCTCTTGCCGTTATACCACAGCGTATTTTCATCTGCAGCCCACCCAGTTGTTGATGTCTTTGCTGTTACATAATCTTCTTCCGACAGCGAAGTGAGTTCTTGGAATCTTGCGATATCCGCATCGGATGGTTTTTCGGCGAAAGAGACATCGTAAGTGTTCTTTGTTGCACTCCCTTTGTCATCGATCGCCTTAAATGATAGCTTTGTGCTCTCTGTGATGTCAATAGAGTATTTATTATCGGAAAAAACAATCTTCTCAAACTCACCGTCTGCAGCAGAAACTTGATATTCCGTAATACTTCCATCTATATCCCAGAATTTAGTTTCTAACCACTCCTTTGTGATTACGAACGGTTGGTTCAAATCAACATAAACAGTGTCGCCATATTCATATCGAAGAACCGGTGGTACATTATCCCCGTCATAAAATACGATATTCAGATTTTTGAATATTTCTTTGTCAAAATCTTGCCAAAGATAAATCCCATATCGGAAGAAAGAACCACCCCAATCGGCTCCTCCCATCGTATACCAATCTTCAATGATTGCTTTTGTCATTGAAAAGGAAGCGGTGCTCGCATCATAGCTCAGACCGTCATTGTAATCTCCCCAGTCTACTGCATTTGCATCTGCTGCAATTGCGGAATCCGGCCAGTCCTTATCATCATAATTACTAATGCCTACCGGAAAACCGTTTCCTTGCTTGATGATCACTTTTTGTGCGTTTGTTGGTACGACTGCGTACCACGCTCCGTCTTTCTCTTTTAACAGCGCGGTTCCCTCGGTCACAGTTCCCTCGGTTTCACCCGATACTTCATACGAAACCGTGAAATCCACAGCTTCTCCGGCTGTTTCCGTTGCGTCTGCTGCATAAGCCGTATCCATGCCCCAGCTGCCGATGCCCATGCCGGTAAATACCATGATAAAGGCCAGCATCAAGGTCAGGATCTGGCGAACAGACTGTTTTGTTTTGGTTCGTTTCATGCTTTTCTTTTTCTCCTCCTATTTCTGTATTTCGCTTTGAGTTGGCTCTGCGCTTTCGCTTCGCGCACGGCCCATCCTTTGCGATCATCTATGTCAACACTATGTTACTGTGTAGTGGACGGGGTTACTTGGCGGCATCTGCCGCCGCTGTTTCTCCTTGCGCCGCTTCCGCTGCCTGCTGCGCTCGAATCTGCCTGCGGTATTCCTTATGCCGCGCGCGCTTTTCCTTTCTCCTGCGTCGCC
>ERZ780167.1764-NODE-1764-length-18125-cov-3.568456_pt1 | contig 18125 bp, 12 predicted proteins | sample MGYA00510982_ERZ780167 | MGnify/ENA primary metagenome ERZ780167 (study PRJEB29588, sample SAMEA2146107) | human gut metagenome | biome: human gut; feature: human-associated habitat; material: faeces | place: Denmark | collected 2008/2010 ... | reverse complement strand
AAAGTAAAAATACTTCGATAGAATTATATAAAATAATTTTGAACACCTACTTATATCCCGATTTCATTTTTTTTCGCGTGTGGAAAATGCGTAGGAATGCCCGTAGGTAAAGGGCTGAATGCCGATTCGAAGGTGTGGCAAACTTTCGAGGTGCGATATTAGGCAGCGAAAAAATTTGGAGAACGGGATACTCGTGTTGTATCTTTGCTGTCGCGAAGTCAGGCTGCACCTCAGCATAACTTTGCGCCCGAAACAGATGAAAAAACAATATTCCTTATTGATTCTCATTCAGCGTTCTTTGACATTTTGATACCACAGAAAGTAAGGCAGGAAGGCCTGTCTGAAACCCATGCATGCCGATGCTGTTCTATACGCCAAAGTATGTACGTTTGGGACTTTTCGGCTTTTGTATGGCAAACAAAAAACAGCTCCACTGAACCCACGTGGGTTGTGCAGTGGAACTGTATGAAATTTGGGAACAGTCAGGATTGACGAAACTGTCCCGCTTATGGCGTTAGCCAAATTGTTTTTTAGTTGATAGCGTCAGCCAATTCGCTGCCAGCCTTGAACTTGATGACCTTCTTGGCAGGAATCTGGATTTTCTGCTTGGTTGAGGGGTTGATGCCTTCACGGGCGGGACGCTCGTTGATAGAGAACGTACCGAAGCCGATGAGAGCCACCTTGTCGTTTTGCTTCAAGGCATCAGCAATGCCGTTGAGCACGGTGTCGAGTGCCTTTTTAGAATCAGCCTTGTTGAAGCCTGCTTCAGTAAGTGCGTTGATTAAATCTGACTTGTTCATTGTATGTATAATTTTTTTTGAAAATATTCGTGCTTGATAGCCACTTCCAACCGCCACATCCGGGCTACTCTTGGGTATGCTCGCCTTGTGTACAACTGAAGAGCTAAAGCCCCTGTATGTGGGCATTTGGCACAAATGATGTGGCAAATATAGGGGTTGATACGCGGTTCGGCAAATATTTATTTGTTTTTTTTCCGTTTCAGCCCCGAAAAAGGGCGATTTAGGGCATAAAAACCCTTTGAACACGGCTGTTGCTGCATGGTTTGCTGCTGGTGAGCCGTATTTCGGTTAGCACGGGCAAGAGGGCTTCCGGACCCCTTTGAAAAGCCCGGAATGGCCCGTGTTTGCGCTAAATGACTACCATTTTTCCGGCTACGCTTTCGGAACCTTCGGCGTCGGAGAGGAACACATAGTAGACACCCGGTGCTACACGTTTGCCCGATGCGCTGCTGCGCACGTCCCAATGGAATGAACCACCAATGGCGGTGCCGCGAGCTACGAGTTGCGAGTTGGCACTGACGATTTTCACTTCAGCCCCTTCGGTCAGTCCGGTAATGGTCACCTTTCCGCTGAATCCGGGACGCACGGGGTTGGGGAAGATTTTGATGTTTTGCTTGTTGAGCGTTTCAGCGGGCGGCACAATGCCCGTTTGATACGAGCAAAGGCCCTTGTTCGTGCCAATCATCAATTCGCCCGAAGTGGGGTTAAAGGCCAACGAGTAAATGTTGTCGGAGAGCAGCGGCGAATTGGCCGTGGTGTAGTGTTCAAGCACTTCAGTGCCTTCGGGGTTGACGAGGTAGAGGCCCGATCCCATGGTGCCAATCCATTTGCGGTTTCCACCGTCGACGACAATGGCACGCACTTCGATGTCGGTGAGCAGATAGTCGGCGTAGTTCGTACCGTCGTTGCGCGGCACTTTCGGCTGATAAATAGTGGCCGTCGTGCCGAACCACGCATTGGGGTCGGTTACGGCAAATACGCCGGCTGCGCAACCCAGCCAAATTTGTCCGTTCAGGTCCTCGCACAGCGTGTGTATGTATTCTATCTTGCACGTCTTTCCGTCTTCGTTGCTCATTGAGGTGCGGAAGGCTTCGTCATCGTCGTCAGCTTCGTCGAGGGTGCCGTGAATGTTGAGCCCGAGCAAGCCCGAAGTAAAGCGAGAGTCGGTACGCTTGGCGCCCACCCAAATGAGACCCCTTGAGTCGATGAGCAAGTTTTCGGGCGTGGGGTCGTTGGTATATTTGCTGGTTTTCACCGTGGTCCAGTTGCCGTCGTGCTTCATGACTTTCAGTCCGTTGCGGGCTTCGTAGTTTGTCATCCACAGGTTTCCGTCGGCATCGAAGGCCAATGCGTCGGTCATGACATAGCTCACGTCGCCCTTCGCACCGGGGGCAATTTCGAGCGTTGAGTTTGAGTGGTTGTAGTGTTTCACAAACTGAAAGTCGCGAAATTCCAACAATCCGGCACTGCTTGCCACAAAGTGGTGCGAGGCATCGGCCGGGTCCTGAATAATGTCCATCACGTTGCGGTAAATCGCATTGTTGTTCAGCGTGAATCCTTCGTCCTGAAATTTGGTCCATTTGCCATCCTCGTAGGCCATGGCCGTGGGCGGATAGTGTCCGCTGCCATCGTAGCTGAAGCGTCCGCCCGCCACGAGCAAACGATTGCCGGCGTAGTGCATTTTATAGCACAAATCGCGGTAGGGACCGAAATTGCCGATTTCTATGCCTTGGTCGGTAATGCTTTTGTCGGCCTCGCTGAATTTGCAGTTTCGCAACTTGCCTTGGTTGTCAATCAGCCAGTAGGTGCCGTTGGCGCCATAGGCTATGTCGTGGTAGGTTTCGGCACTTTGGTAAATCGTTCCTTCCTGCAAGGGCTTTTCGGGGTTCATGGTCATGATGAACGGACCGGCAAGGAACTGGGCATGCCCTTTTTGATAGGTGCCGTACGTAAAAATGTTGGGCGTGATGCGTTGCAAATGGTCGGGGGCGGAGGTGGAGGAGGGCGTGAGGAAGCAGATGCCTTGGGTGTCGTCGGTCAGTCCGGAAACAACGGGTACTACGAGGTAGGCCCCTTCGCCGGTTGGCAGAAACTGTTGGGCGGTGGTGTGGTCAATGGCCGTTTTCCACTGCGAAAAGTCGTAAAGGTTGTCGGTGAGTTTGCCTTTGATAATGGCGCGGTCAATGGCTGCGTACACGGTATTATTTATGACAAAGGCATCGCTGACTGAGTGGCCGAACTTGAAATAGGCCTTGACTTCGGCGCGCGGAATGTTGATGACGATGACGCCTCGCGTGGTGGAAATGGTGGCCCATTCACCGGATACGCACAGATTGCGGATGGTAATGGCTTCTTCGGTGAAATCTTTTACCTGCGGCAGGTTGACCACGGTGCCGTCGGCACTGAGCAGGTCGATGTTGTTGTTTTCGTAAACAATCACAAGCACTTGCTGCTTTTCGCTCCATTGCATTCGGGCTATGCCCTTGTCGGAGAGTCCGGTAAACTTGTCGATGGTGGTTACGCTTTGGTCCTCGGGGTCGTAGCTGAGAAGGTTGCCGTTGAACAGCGCGTAAATGGAGTTCCCGGTGCTGACCACGCGTGTTGCTTCGTGGTAGGCCAAATGCAGCCGCCAGGGGTTGGAGGTGTCGGCCCATGCCGACGGAACAGCCAGTACAGCTGTCAGTACCCAAAGCAGTGAGAGGATAAAACGTCGTTTCATGTGCGGTGTTTTTTTAAAAAAAGATTCTTGAAGGGAAAATCCGGCTGGCTCCTGCAGCGGGGGTGCAGAGGCGCAACCTGTGACGGGAATTAGCGGGCGATGTTGCCGTTTTTGAGGAATTCAACGAGCTTCTGCACGGCACGGGCACGGTGTGAAATGCGGTTTTTCACATCTACGCCGAGTTGGGCAAAAGTGAGTCCCGTGTCCTCGGGCATGAACACGGGGTCGTAGCCGAAGCCTTCGGTTCCGCGTTCTTCGGGGGCTATTTCGCCACGTACAATGCCTTCGAACAGATGTTCCTCTCCATTTAATATTAACGCAATAACGGTGCGAAATTGTGCAGTGCGGTCTGATTTATTTTGCAGTTCGCTGAGCAACTTGCGCGTATTGGCTTCGGGGTCGTGACGGTCGGGGTAGGCATAGCGTGCGGTGTGTACGCCGGGGCCTCCGTTGAGTGCTGCTACTTCCAGACCGGTGTCGTCGGCAAAACAGTCGAGTCCGTAGCGTTCCTTGACCCAGCGCGCCTTGATGAGCGCGTTGCCTTCGAGCGTGTCGGCAGTTTCGGGAATGTTGTCGTGACAGTCGATTTCGGCTAAACTCATTACTTGTATTTCGTTGCCCAGCATGGCGCGTATTTCTGATAATTTATGGGCATTGTTTGTTGCAAAAACCAGTTTCATAGCAATAAAAAAAATGACAATAAAAAAAGCGGCTCCCCATTCTGTTCCGCCGAGGGTGGATAATCACAGAATGAGGAACCGCTTGGTGAATAATCATGTTAGGGGATAGCGTCGGAACGCTCCTTTTCGTTACGTTTCAAACTGTTCAGGCCTTGGGGCTTTCGGTGGCAATGGCTTGTGCCGGTGAAGCATTGGCTGCACTGTTCGCATTGAGCGCGTTGGCAGCATTGCCTGCTTTGGCTAAATTGGCGTTATTGGCCGCGTTGGCATCGGTTTTTTGTTTGGCCTTTACCTTGATGCGGTCGAAACCTTCGCCAAATACACCAATTACCTTCGACTGCGAAACGAAGGCCGCGGGGTCAATGCCCTGAATGATGCGGAAAATATTGGTGCTTTCGCGCTTTTTGGCCAACACAACGAGCACTTTGCGCTCTTCCTGCGTGTACCAGCCTTGTCCGTGCAACACCGTTACGCCACGATGGGTGGCGCTGATGGCGGCAGCAATTTCATCGAACTTTTTCGAGAAAATAAAGAACTGTACTGACTGGCGGCCGCTTTCAACCACATAGTCGAGCGTAAGGTTCGTGATGATGAGCGTGCAGTAACCGTAGAGCAGTTTGTCGATATTGCCCGAAGGAGTAAAGATGGATGAGGTGACGATGACCAAGTCGCAGAGCATCATCATTTGTCCGAGGGTTACGTCCTTGTACTTATTGATAATGGAGGCAATGATATCTGTACCACCAGTTGAGCCGTTGCTCAGGAACACGATGCCGATGCCGATACCGTCGATGGCGGCACCCAAGATGCACGACAGGAAGATGTTGTTCTTGACAACCTGCGGCAGTCCGCTGTTCGGGTTCACTGCGCCGAACCAGTCGGGGTGTTCAACCGCAAGGGTGCGCATCACTTCCTGCGCCATGCCCAAAAGGAAGGTGAGCATGAACACGGCATAAATGGTTTTGATACAGAAACGCCAGCCCAACACCCTCACGGCAATGATAAGCAGGATGATGTTGACCAAGAAGAACGTGTACTGCACGGGGAAGCCCGTGGCATAGAATATTACAGCGCCGGCACCTGCCAAACCGCCCGACGTGATTTCGTAGGGCAGCTGGAAGCAGGAAAAACCGATGGAGTAAAGCAGCAAGCCTATCGTGATGATTACGTAGTCGCGGACATCTTGCATCAAAGAGTTTCTGAAAATAGTTGCCATATTTTGCTTGTGCTTTTAAGGGTTAAAGCTTACTTTACGACAATGTTGACGATGCGTCCGGGCACCACGATGACTTTCACAATCTGTTTGCCTTCCAAATGCTTTTGCGTTTGTTCGGCAGCCAGCGCAGTAGCTTCGATTTGCTCCTTCGTGGCGTCAGCCGGGAAGTTGAGGGTGAAACGCGTCTTACCGTTGAACGAAATGCTCAGCGTTTGGCTCGACTCTTTCAGGAATTCTTCGTTGAACACGGGCCAGGGTGCATCGCACACCGTGGTGTCGTGACCCAGGTTGTGCCAGAGTTCTTCGGCAATGTGCGGCGTGAAGGGAGCCATGAGTACCACGAGCTGTTCGAGTACGGCGCGGCTCGTGCATTTCTGCTGGGTCAGTTCGCTCACTGCAATCATGAAGGCCGGTACGGAGGTGTTGTATGAGAATTCCTCGATGTCCTCGCTCACCTTCTTGATGAGCTTGTGCAGCGACTTCAGGTTTTCGGGAGTCGGTTCAGCGTCGGTTACAGCCCAATCGCCATTTTTCGGATAGAAAAGGTTCCACGTCTTTTTCAAGAAACGGAAGCAGCCGTCGATACCGTTTGAATCCCAGGGTTTGCTCTGGTTGATGGGGCCCAGGAACATTTCGTACAGACGGAGCGTGTCGGCACCGAACTTTTCGACAATCATGTCGGGGTTTACCACGTTGAACATCGACTTCGACATCTTTTCGATGGCCCAACCGCAAATATACTTGCCATCCTCAAGCACAAATTCAGCATTGGCATATTCCGGACGCCAAGCCTTGAATGCCTCGATGTCGAGTACGTCGTTCTGCACGATGTTTACGTCGACGTGAATCGGCGTTACATCGTAGTTGTCCTTGAGATTCAGGCTGACGAACGTATTGGTGTCCTTGATGCGGTACACAAAGTTCGAACGGCCCTGAATCATACCCTGGTTCACGAGTTTCTGGTAGGGTTCTTCCTTCACCGAAACGCCCAGGTCGTACAGGAACTTGTTCCAGAATCGGCTGTAAATCAAGTGTCCTGTAGCGTGTTCCGAACCACCGATGTAGAGGTCGACGTTCTGCCAGTATGCACCAGCTTCCTTGCCTACGAGCGCCTGATCGTTGCGCGGATCCATGTAGCGCAAGTAGTAGGCCGACGAACCGGCAAAGCCCGGCATGGTCGAGAGTTCGAGAGGGAACACCGTTACGTGGTCGATGCGGCTGTTATCGGTAATACATTTAGCAGCCTCGTCCCAAGCCCACTTGGTGGCATTGCCCAACGGCGGTTCGCCCGTTTCGGTGGGCAGGAACTTGGTTACCTCGGGCAGTTCGATAGGCAGACATTCCTCCGGCACGAGTTGCGGCATGCCGTCCTTATAATAGATGGGGAAAGGTTCGCCCCAGTAGCGTTGACGCGAGAAGATGGCATCGCGCAAGCGGAAGTTCACCTTGACGCGACCCAAGTTGTTTTCGGTCACAAATTTCTTCGTAGCCGCAATAGCTTCCTTCACCGAAAGTCCGTTCAGGCTGAAGCCCATGAGGCTCTGTTTGCCCTCGGCCGGTGAATTTTGAACCGTACCCTCTTTGGCGTCGAAGCTCGTTTCGCTCACATCAGCTCCCTCAATCAGCGGAATGATGGGCAAGTTGAAGTGGCGTGCAAAGGCATAGTCGCGCGAGTCGTGTGCAGGCACTGCCATGATGGCGCCCGTGCCGTATCCGGCCAATACATAGTCACTAATCCACACCGGAATGGCATCGCCCGTAAAGGGATTGAGTGCATACGAACCACTGAACACACCCGTTACGCGGCGGTCAGCAATGCGTTCGCGTTCCGTACGCTTTTTGGTAGCTTCAAGATAAGCCTCAACCTCAGCCTTCTGTTCGGGCGTGGTGAGTTGGCCAACGAGTTCGCTTTCGGGAGCCAGCACCATGAAGGTAACACCGAAAATCGTGTCGGCGCGCGTAGTAAAGATGGTAAATTTCAGGTCTGAATCCTTCACGGCAAACTGCATTTCCGTACCTTCCGAGCGACCAATCCAGTTACGCTGCGTTTCTTTGATAGAATCCGACCAATCTACAGTGTTGAGTCCGTCGAGCAAACGCTGTGCGTAAGCCGACACACGCAGACACCATTGTTTCATTTTCTTTTGCACCACGGGGTATCCGCCGCGTTCGCTCACACCGTCGACCACCTCGTCGTTGGCCAGCACCGTACCCAGTTTCGGGCACCAGTTTACCATGGTTTCGCCCAGATAAGCCATGCGGTAGTTCATGAGCACCTCCTGCTGTTCGCGGCTGCTCATGTTTTTCCATTCTTCGGCTGTGAAGTGCAATTCTTCCGACTGAGCGGCGTGGATACCCTCCGTACCCTTTTCTTCGAAATGCTTAATCAGGTGCTCGATGGGTTTAGCCTGTTGGCATTTTGAGCAATAGAATGAGTTAAACATTTTAGCGAAAGCCCATTGCGTCCAGTGGTAGTATTGCGGGTCGCAGGTGCGGATTTCGCGGTCCCAGTCAAAGCAGAAACCGATTTTATCAAGTTGTTCGCGGTAACGCGCAATATTTTTATTGGTAGTCAGAGCCGGGTGTTGTCCGGTTTGAATAGCATATTGTTCAGCGGGCAAGCCGTATGCATCATAGCCCATAGGGTTCAGCACGTTGTAACCGCATGAGCGTTTGTAGCGTGCATAGATGTCTGAAGCAATATATCCGAGCGGGTGTCCCACGTGCAATCCGGCCCCAGAAGGATAGGGGAACATATTCAGCACATAGAATTTCTTTTTCGTATCATCCGCCTCGACGTGATATGTTTTTTCAGCAGCCCATGTATGCTGCCACTTCTGTTCAATTTCTCTGAAGTTATATTCCATTACTATGTTTTATATTATATTGGGTGCAAAGTTAGTGCAAACCGAATGCAGTACAAAGAAAAAGCTTGTTTTTTCTTTATACTGCTGAGGTGCCGCCTAACTTGGGTGGAGTCAGAGTTAGTGCAAACCGAATGCAAAGCAAGAAAAAGCTTGTTTTTTCTTTATACTGCTGAGGTGCCGCCTAACTTGGGCGGAGTCAGAGTTAGTGCAAACCGAATGCAATTTTGAATAAAAGACAAGCACAGGGCATCAAACGGCAGGTGAATCTCTTTATGGCGTGCCGATTTAGTTAAAAAAACATAGTATTATTGTCAGACTGAAAACTATGGAGTATTTTTAGGGCCGAAAAAATTGTAATGATATACTCTTCGTTAAATTCGAACCCAAGTTATTATATGAAACACGTCTTACTCAGCCTTTTGTTAACACCAGCAGTTCTCTGTGCTCAAACCGACAGGCCGAAGCAATCAACTTCGTCAGACGGTGCATCGAAGATATGCTGCAAGGTAATTGCTCCACTTCATGACGAAGTACAGAAATACGTACGTCCGCTGGGCGAACCTTCCACCCTGCCCAATGAAAATTCAAAAATTCAGATTTTCGACAACGGAAACGAATACGTTTACCGACTCGCCCTTTGCATCAGCCCCTATTACACCCGTCAATACTTTCAAGGCGATAAAGCCAAAGCACGCGAATGGGTGAAAGAGGCCGGTGAATACCTGAACACCGTTTATCAGCGCGATCTCGGCATTCGCTTCGAAGTTATTTATGACGATCGGCTGATTCTTACAGAATATCCCGAAGGCTATTCAGATTCGAAATTTACCAACGACTACGGTACAAAAATTATCAACGGCCTGATTGGCACCGAAAACTACGATTGCGGCATCCTTATTCGTCCCAGTACCACTGTCGACGGCATGGCAATGCTTGGTGGTGTGTATCAGAATATAACCAAGGCCAATGTGATGTGTACCACTACCTTTTCAACCATAGCCCACGAATTGGGACACCTGTTTGGTGCCCCGCACTCACACCAGATATCCGGCGGGCAGTGTGTCGAACCCGGCAAGGGAGAATCCATCATGGGTTATGGCGACAATAAGCAGGCCTTTGCTTTGGCCAGTATCATTTCCATCCGTCGCCGTTTGGGAACCACGCCCTATTATCCCGACAGCCGTCGCGACCCCGCTACGCTCGTAGGCACATCCAGCACTACGGACAACATACCCTACGTGGTTGCATCCACCCGCACCAAACCCGTACTGAACCGCAAACTCATACGCAAAAACTACACCATTACCCGCGGAACACGTTTCCAATTCAACATCCCCGTTGAAAACGAACAGTCCTCGTTCACCTATGGTGCGCAAAACTACGATGTAGGCAACTATAATTATCAAACCAATGCCCTACAGCCCATTTATCCGCTTGCGCCCAACCCCAATGTCATGTTCCAACCCTACTATAATGAAGGAAGGAACGATGAGTGGAAACTCGATGCCGTGATGGTAAAATATTCCGACTCTTTCCGCCCCGGCCGCTACCAGTTCCTGCTTGCAGCTGCCGATGGCGCGCGCTACGACGTTGAACCCGTCTACCTGCACATTGTTGAAGGAAAGGCTTTCGAACTGAAAACCGACCTCGGACTGGAGCAGTTCCATGGAAAAGAAATCAACCTCACCTGGGAACCCTGTACCGAACTCTACGGACCCGACAGCCGCGTACGCATTTCGCTCTCCGATGACTTCGGACAGACCTTTAAATACGTACTCGACGACCAAGTGCCCAACACCGGACAGTGGAAAGGCTATTGGCCCTACATCACCATCAACCGCACCCCCTACCGCAATTTCAGCCAACCCATTCGCGGTGGCGTAGTGAAAATTGAGGTAATTGGCGAAGCTGCCTATTCCGTATCCAAGGAACAGCCAGCCATGGCCAATCCGACCATCATGTACACCGGCGGCTTCGAACTCATCGACCGTAGCAGCTATGTGCGCTTCAAGGAAGGGCCGGCTCCCTACCTCCGCCTGAAAGCCGGCGACGAAGTGCCCGCAATGACCGACCTTGTGGCCTATCACAAAAACAATAGCGGAATGACCCAAACCGTGAAGGGCAAGGAGGAACGCGAAGGCAACGTGATTCGACGCCGCTGGACTGCTACGCTCAACGGCACAACGGGCACCTACACCCAACTCATCATCATCGACGACCCCCAAGCAGCCGATAAAGCAGCATTGAGCAATCAGGCCGACGCCATTCAGCTCATGGCTACCGACCTATACAAGCATAAAGGCGAGCAGGGCTATCCGCTTTCCACATTGCCCGCCATGCAAAAGTTCGATAAGGCTTACACGGATGTGTTCGATGCCGAAGGCCAATTAAAGTCCGATGCTACGAGCGAACAGGTTGATGCGTTGCGCCGTTTGTTAGCCGAAATTACTCAGGTAAAAGACAACGAGGTGGTTAAACCTGCCAATCGTCATTATTACAAGCTGCGTAATTACCAAGATGTGTACGGACGCTACGACTACTTCTACCTGGCACCGAAGGTGAACGAAACCGACGACAACGGATTTACTAAGGACGTGGCACAGGCCACTGTATGGCGCTGTACGACCACCGGCAACGACACTTACGCCTTTGCCGATGCCCAAGGCAAAAATATGGATCTCGAACAGCTGTTTTCGGGATGCAGCAACCAGTTGACCCTCGACCGTGGCACCACTTGGGGAGCTTTCACCCTGGTCAATGAACGCAAAGCCTGCGCCCAGTTGAGTCAGAATGGTAAATACTTCTCGCGCAATGAGTACTACGTTTACGACCCTGAGGGTTACAGAATTAACCGCAACGGTAATTTGTCGACCGACTTCCAGTTCGTACCCGTCGATTTTGTTGAGGCTCGCAAGTCGCCCGGCGAACAGCCGTGGAACATTCTCGAAAGCAAGCAGCAGCTCACGCTCAACGATGCTTACACCGACCTGTATGTAGGACGCGCGCTGACGGTGGAACAGCTGAATTATACCCGCCATTTCGACGACACCGAATGGCAAACGCTTTATCTGCCCTTTGAAACGAACGTCAGCGACTGGGCTACGCATTGTGAAGTGGCTGCTGTCGACCGCGTGCAGCTACCTGCTTCCAACGGTCAAACGCGCGAGGCCATTGCTGAATATGCCGTGCTGACCGAGGGCAAACTTCAGGCCAACCAGCCCTACCTTATTCGCGCCAAGGCTGCGGGTACCGTCAGCTTTACGTTAAACAACGTGCGTATTCAGCCCACCGACGAATCGCCTGTCAACCTCAATACGCCGGGTTATACCGTAAGTATTTGCGGAAATTATGGCATAATCACGGGCGACAAACTGACCGCGGCCAAGGGCTATGCTCTGCAAGGCGGCGAATTGCGCAAGGCCACAGCCTCTACCCCCCAGTTGCCCTCTATGCGCTGGTATCTCAGTGTAGTGCCGCAGTCGGGTAGTGCCGAAACCCTGCCCGAGCGCATTGTGTTGGTGAAAAAGGGCGAAGCACCCGTGGCCACTCTTGCCATTGCAACCACCGAAGGCTACGGCACCATCTACACCGAAAGCAGCTATGTCATGCCGCAAGGCGTGGTGGGCTATGCCGTGACGCAAGCCGATACCGATCGTCGTGAACTCAGCCTTACCGAGGCTTATGTAGGTGGCGAAACTGTGCCTGCACACACAGCCTTGCTTGTGAAAGGCGAAAAACGCAACTACCTGCTTTTTGCCCCCACGCCCCAATCGGCCGAAGGTAAGCCCGCTCCTCAAGGCAATCTGCTGCTTGGCACAGCCACTGAGGCGCAGACCGCAGCACCCAACGGAGAGTCAGCCGCCACGTATCGCTTCTACAAGCTTTACTATGCCGACCCCGACCACACCGGCACGAAGCGTCTGGGCTTCTACTGGGGAGCTTCAGAAGGTGCCCCCTTCCGCAGTCAGGCCCACAAAGCCTATTTAGCCCTGACCAGCGAAATGGCCATGAACATCAGTGGCTTCCTGCTTCCCGGCGACGTTACCGGCATCGACACCCCCTTAGCCCCCGGTACGCAGCCCCTCGTGGTTTACACCCTTACCGGTGTTCGCCTCCATCCTTCCACGCTCAGTGATTTGCCTGCTGGCATTTACATTGTCAATGGAAAGAAAATGGTCATTAAATAACTTGCTAAATACGCACAGATTAAAAACAATGAAGAAAAAGTATGTAGCACCCTCCGTGGCAGTCATTGCCCTTGATGCAGCTTTGCCCTTGATGAACTCAGGAGGCCCGGAATCATCATCACCCACCATTGGCGATTACTTCGACCCGGAGGATGCTGTTGATCAATTTAGCTCGAACAAGTCATGGAATGATTCATGGAACAACGAGTAATACGTAGATGTTGAACATTGTTCCCAACATCGCTGTTTATACATAAAAAAAGGTTGACTTTGCGGTCAACCTTTTTTTAGTACCCTTTTGTCACGATGTATTCATTCGCTTCCCTGCAGTTTGTTTCATTCCCCATCTGCTTGCTTGGCACCCTTCCGTTCATAGTCAATGATTTTTTTTAAAAAAAAAGAAGTCGGCAGGAAGTGGCTTGTATGCACTTTCTGCCGACCTCTTATGGTCAGTCTGTTCGACAGCTGTTAATCAACTTATTCCTCGCCTGCGAAAAGAGGATCCCAGGCAGGAAGCAACGTGGGCTTCTGCTTGAGCAGTTCGAGCGTGGCGGCAGGAACGTACTTCTTGTCGACTACGAGGCGGAATGAATATTCGTCGAACCATTCGTCCGTCATAATCAAGTGGCCGTTGTGGCCCGAAGTAGCACCCCAAGAGTTTTCAACCATCCACTTCGTCGGTTTGCCGTTGGCGTCGAGGTCTACGGCCATCAGCGTCATGGCATGGCTCGAAGCCGATGCAAAGGTGCTGATGCGTTCAGCCTTCGTCATGGGGAAGTTGGTGCCGAAAAGCGACTCGTAGTCGTAGTTCTGCAACGAAAGAATACCCGTTTTGCCGTTCAGGAATTTGCCCACGTCGCATGAGTAGTACATCATCGTTGAGTCCTTGATCGAGGCAATGGCCATCTGCTTGATTTCCTCCATCGGCAGGTTCAGGTAAGTCCACTGCTGACCATCGTACGAGTGACGGTCCATGTCGATGGTGTAGGTTTTATGATACGGACGCGAAGGGTCGTTCATGAGCATCACATAGGTGTTCTTCAAGTCGGTGCCCACATATTCCTTGTAGAAGCTCTGCGGGGTGTACTTTTTCGTGCTCACCGGTTTGCCGTTGGCATCCTTCATGGTCCAGGTAAACTCCTGTACGGGTTCGCCGAGCGAAACAGCCAGAATGTGGTAAATGGTGCCGAGCATCTCTGTTTTGCGCTTTTCGAGTGCAGCTGCTTTCTCGCCCTTTTCAGCCGCCTTGCGCAGCGTCAAACCGTATTCGCGGAGTTTCAGGCTGATGAGTTCAGCCATTTTGGCCGTGTTGTTGGCGCTGAACGATTCAGGCATCACATCGGCAGGCACAATGCCGTACTTGCTTACCACGTCAACCACACCGCAGAACGTACCACCGTCCGACAGCGGGTGCTGGAAGAGCCATTCAACGAGTTTGTCGCTCATCGGCTTCTTGGCATTGTCGATAACTGCTTGCAGGAAGAGGTTCGACTTTTCCAACTGGTCGTAGAAGAACGAGTAGCTCTGTGAGAATTGGAAAGCACCGAGGTTGTAGTCCTTAATCATTTTTGAGCGCATCACGTTCATGCCCGTGAACAGCCAGCAGCGTCCCGAACTCTGTTGGTCAGTAATGCCCTTTGAAGGTACAGTGTTCGAGAAATAGGTGTCACCTACAGCCGGGTTGTTGGCACGCGTAGCCAACTGGTTGATGGGTGCACCGGCCAGCGCGTTGCGCAGGGCAGTAGTGGTTTGAGCGGCAGGCTGTGCCTTTTTGATTTGTTGCAACATTTCAGGCGAAATGCCACCCTTGCCTACAGTCTGCGCATTCATGGGCAGTGAGGCAGCCAGCAAAAGAGAATACAGAAAATGCTTAGTCTTCATGATTCGTATAGTATTTAAATGATAGATATTCGGGAAATGAATTGGCAGCCTTAGCTCCAGTACGGATGCAGTTCGTTGCGCGAAAAGCGTGTCCAGGCCCATTTGCCGAAGGAGTAGAAAATGATAGCCGTAATCAGTCCGCCAAATACGTCAATCAGGTAGTGTGCCTGAATGTACACCGTAGCGCAGCACAGGAAAAAGTAGAAAGGCAATGCACCGAAAAAGAGGTAGCGGCGGTTATTGATCAGCAGAATCATCAGAATGGTGCTCATACCCACGTGCGATGAGGGGAAGGCTGCCGTGGGACGTTCACCCGTGGCTTGGCTTGATTCTACCAGCGAACGGAAAAATCCGTCGGGACCCGGTGCGTGTGCCAATTCGTTGTGGTAGCGGAAGTAATCGCCCACTTCCGGAAAGTGTCCGGCCAGAATCAGGTCCTGTCCCACTGCGTGAAAGTAATATTGCGGTCCGGTGACGGGCAGAAACAGGTAGATGGTGTAATACAGAAAGAACGATGTCAGCACAATGAAGGCCGTACCCTCGAACTTGCTTCGGTCGGTGAATAGCGGGGCCAGCACTGTGAGCGCAATGAGCGGATAGTAGGCAAAGTAGCCCATGTGGAACAGTTCGCTCCATATTTTTTCGGGAAAACTTTCGGCAAAACTGATGGCCGGCTGACAGCCAAACAGCACTTGGTCAGCTTGGGCAAAGATATGGTCGGCATTGCCAAAAAGTTGGCAGAACTCGTAGGTGTCGGGATACCAGTAGCCTAAGAGCGAAAGCGGAAACAGGTAACGCAGAAACAGCGTGTAGCGGTTGGGGCGTGCGCGGTATATCAGGTAAATCAGCGTCATGCCCACCACCACAAAGGCACGGCCTTCAATCAGGCGCCATGGGTCTGCCATATCGTGCCCGAGCAGGGCTATCAGCAGGGTGGTAAAGAGCGTATAGGCCAGCGTCACTAATTCGATAGGCAGTGGCAATCGGCGGTTTTGAACGTTCATTTTTGAGTTGTTATGTTTTTTGATGCAATGAAGCGGCAGTTCGCAGGCAGCACCGTTACCACGTTGCGCTGTCTGGATGGCGAAACAAGGGGTATCGCCAATTCGTCCATCTTCATTTTTTTGGCAGTTTCTTGGATATTTAGAGGTTGTCGAACCCGAATGCTATTGATAGGATGCAGGTGCCACTTTTCAACTTATTTTTACAAGTGATTGGCACCATTTGGTGTCGGCCAATGCCTACAGCCAACCCTCGCGGCGGTACCAGGCCACCGCAGCCTTCACACCGCGCACCAGCGGCCATTTGGGCGCATAGCCCAATTCTTCGCGTGCCGGACTGATGTCGCATTGCCAGTTACGCTGCCGCATGATGCGGTATTTGTCAGAGTTGAGCGTCGGTATGTTTCCGGTCAGCCGTGCCAGTTTTTCGCCGGCAAAGCAAACCGCACGCAGCACCCACAGCGGAGCGGTGATGTGCAACACGCGCTTCACGCCCAGTTCCATTTGCAGCAAATCGCTGAAGGCACGGCTCGTGTAGCTTTTTCCGTCGGTCAGGAAGTAGGCCCTTCCCGTACGTCCGCGACGCAAGGCCAGAAATGCTGCTTCTACGAGGTCGTCTACATAAATGAACGTCAGCACCTGCGGCTTGAAACCCACCGCAAAATCGATGTGGTGTTGAATGCTTTTGGCCATCATGAAGTAATCGCGTTCGCGTGGTCCGTATACGCCCGTCGGGCGCAGCACCACGTAGTTCAGTCCGGGAATTTCGGCAAGTCGGCTTTCGGCTTCGAGTTTCGACCGTCCGTAGGCCGTGTCGGGCAGGGCGAATAGTAGCGTACTTGCTGTTACGACTCCAATGTTAATGACTTTGTGCATACTCCGGAATGCGGCGTAACGTTTCCGGTCGAATCGGCGGAAACGTACGGCGACTTGGGTATGCGATTCCCAATAATTCATTCGTTCTTATTTTTTATTTTGAGTAGGATAGTCCGGATAAAGTAAATACTTTTTACGCATGGCCTTGTATTGATCTAGCTCGGGTTTCCAACTTTCCCGGATCTCTTTCTCGGATAAGCCCCTTACGATCTGGTAGCGGAGCTGCTTCGTGCCTGCCAATAAATCGAACCAGTTCGGACGGGAGAAGAAAAAGGCTTGATCCTTTCCCGCTTTATTGTAGAAGTCGAGGAAGAATCGCAAGGTTAATCCTCCTTCGAACGGATATTCCCGCAGATCGATGCCGTAACATACTTTATCCTTTTGCAAGGGATTGGTATCGAATCCGGGTAAGGAGGTCGGGGTAAAAGTGAAATTCCCGTATTTAGGATCCGGGAAACCTAGTACTTGAAACGGATAATAGGTTCCTCTTCCCACGCTAACGTTCGTAGCCTCAAAAAAGCAAAGCGACGGATACAGGCGGATAGACTGGTCATTCGGGAGGTTCGGAGAGGGCTTGACCGGCAACCAATAGGGATCTCCGTGTTTCCAATTCTCCATCTTTACGATCTTTAACCGACAGGTATCGGGCGTACTTTTCAGCCAGCCTTCCTTATTGATCATCCTACGGTCAAGCCGTGCAAGATCGGGAGCGGATCGACACCTACGAAAGACTCAAATCCCTTTTGGCGGATCGGCCCGTCTACAAAGTCATTTGGGTTCGGGCGGTCCAACACGATAAACTCTTTGTTGTTTTCGGCGCAGGCTTCCATCACGTAATGCATCGTACTGATATAGGTGTAGAAACGGGCACCTACATCTTGTATATCGAAAACAATCACGTCGAGGTCGCCCAGTTGCTCGGTGGACGGTTTCTTGTTTTTTCCATAAATAGAGATGATGGGGATGCCTGTTTTCAAGTCCCGGCTATCTTTTATCTCCTCTCCGGCGTCACCGGTTCCCCGGAATCCATGTTCCGGAGCGAACACCTTCTTAACGTCTATGCCTTCCGCTACTAGCGCATCTAATAAATGAATCTGCCGCTTTTCCAAAATGGAAGTCTGGTTGACCACTAATCCGACCCGCTTATCCTTAAGCAAACGGGTGACGACATCCATCCGCTCGGCACCTAGCTTTAACGGGGCGTTTTGTGAATAGACCGTTGGCGTCAGGCTAAAAAGTATGACTAGAAATATAAAGATCTGTTTCATTACATATATAATAACTGTATACTAACCGCAAAAGTACGAAATGTTTTTCACAGAAAGTTTATACTTTTGAGGCGAATAACAGACAATACTAAGAATCTATGAATGTAAAAACACTTTTTTATGCGGTAGCCTTCTTGAGTTTATCATGGGTGCCTTTTACCTATGCGCAAGATGTCCTACCGGAATATACGCAAGCACGCCGTTTCGCCCCGTCGAATGCGGAACAGCTACTTTTCTCTTATACCCTTACCCCCAATTATTTTAATAATAGTGACAAGTTCTGGTATGAGTATAAGACGAGTGAGGGGACAAACTGGTATCTGGTGGACCCCAATTCGAGAAATAAACGATTATTATTCGATCGGGATGAGTTGGCGGCACAGATAAGCGAGATCGTGAGAGAGCCTTTTACCGGACAACAACTTCCTATCGGAGATTTACGCTTAAAGGAAGATGATCGCACGTTTACTTTCTCGATAAAGGGTACGAACGGGAACTATTTTTTCTCGTATGATTATCCGTCCTCCCGGTTGACTCGGATTACGAAAGACGAGATTCCTGCTAAAATCCGTTGGGCGAATATATCGCCGGATAAAAAGCGGGTCGTCTTCGCGAAAGATTTGAACCTGT
>ERZ780167.1762-NODE-1762-length-18130-cov-3.641272_pt1 | contig 18130 bp, 16 predicted proteins | sample MGYA00510982_ERZ780167 | MGnify/ENA primary metagenome ERZ780167 (study PRJEB29588, sample SAMEA2146107) | human gut metagenome | biome: human gut; feature: human-associated habitat; material: faeces | place: Denmark | collected 2008/2010 ... | reverse complement strand
TCGACGGCATGCGCGTCGACCCGATCCACTATTTCTTCATGGAGCTGACCCCCACCGAGTACCAACGCCTGATGCGCATCGCCCAGACCGGCATGCAGTCGTTCGACTGACCCGGCCAAGAGCCGGGATTCAGGCGGCAACGAGCCTTTGGAACGAGTCATAGCCGATACACGCCTTCGACCGAATAGCAAACCGAAAAATGGAAAATTCTGAAATCCGCCTTCTTCTGCTCGATTTCGACGGCACGCTGGCCGACACCCGGCGGGCCAACACGCTCTCCTACGTCGCGGCCCTCGGCGAGGCGGGCTACACGCTCACCGAGGAGGAGTACGCCGCCAATTACTTCGGAATGCGGTGCAACGAGTTTCTCACACGCTTCGGAATCGCCGACCCCGCCGAACGCGAGCGGCTGCGGCTTCGCAAGATCGCCCTCTACCCCACGTTTTTCGACACCGTGCGGCTCAACGAACCCCTGTGGACGTTCTGCCGGCAGTTCCGCGCCGGCGGCGGCCGCGTGTGGGTGGTCTCGACGGGCAGCCGGGCCAACATCGACAACGTGATGCGCCACCTGGGAATCGGCGGCCCCACGGCAGAGGGCGGGGTCTCCGAAACGGGCTTCCACTCCGGCGGAACGGACCCCGCAGCGCCGCTGGGCCGTGTCGACGGCATTCTCTCGGGCGCCGACGTGGAGCGTCCGAAACCCGCTCCGGACTGTTTTCTGGAGGCCATGCGCCGCGAAGGCTGCACGCCGCGCGAGACGCTGATCTTCGAGGATTCCGCAATCGGCATCGAGGCGGCACGCCGCAGCGGAGCGTCCTATTTCGTGGTGAAATTGTAGACTTAAATCTTGGAGACAATCCGATCCCGACTCGATGCTGGGGCCGTTAAGCGACGGACCGGCTAAAAGCGCAAGCGGAGGGGACGGGGCGCGTGCGCCCCCGCGAATAGTCGCCCGGAGCCAGCGTTAGCCGGTTCGTCGCAGGCAAAGGCATCCGTCGGGGAGTTTTTGGTACTTTTTGCGGAAAAAAGTACATGAAATCCCGCGGCCGCAGGCCGCAAAAACTACCTCTTGCAAATCACGTTGAAATCGCAGAACTTGCAGGTGTCGGCGTCCTCGCACTGGCGGAAGGGCACCGAGGGATCGTAGAGTTCCGCCAGCGTTTGGCGCACCAACTCCTCGAACCGTTCGGCATAAAGCGTGTAACGTCCGCCGCGGACGCCCGTTTCCCGGTCGTCGAGCGTCGGCAGGTAATCGGGACGGTTCATCGCCCGCACGTAGTAGAGCGCGGGTTCGGCGTCGACGCCCCGCGTACGGTAGAGCATCATGGCGTAGAGCAAGGTCTGGAGGATGTTCGAAAGCCGCTGTTTGCCCTCGCCGCGGAAAAGGCTCTCCACCCCGGCGAACTCCAGGTGCGGCGCCCCGGTCTTGTAGTCCACCACGCGCAGCGTTCCGTCGTCCAGCGCGTCGATGCGGTCGGCGATGCCCGCGAACTTCATGCAAAGGGGGCGACCCGCCGCCGTGAAATCGAATCCGTATGCCACTTCCCGCTCCAGCCCCGTGACCGTGAAACCGTCGTGCGCCGCATCGTAGGGCATCACCCCGCCCCGCAGATAGCGTGTAACGATGTCTTTGACCAGCAGCAGGTTGCCCGTATAGTCGTCGGTCGTGGCCGCGGGGTCCTGCAAATAATTCTCGTTGATCGCCGCCTCGACCGCCGCGGCGATCTCACCCGTGCGGATCATCGCCCGCAGGGTCTCGCCGGGGTGCGCCTCGCCCACGATCCGGGCATAGAGTTTCTGCACCGCGGCGTGAAGGATCGTGCCGAACATCGGGGCGTCGACCTCCTCGGCGATCTCGTCGTCGGCCTGGAGCCGCGCCACGGAGTGAAAATAGAACCGCAGGGGACAGGCCACATAGCGGACGAAAGCCGTCGGCGAGAGCGTGGCCTTCGATTCTGGGTCGGTGAAGCGTCCGAGACGCTGCATGATCCCCTCGTCCTTGGCCACCTCGATCGGATCGGTCTCGGCGAGGTTGACATCCACACCCACCTCGACCTTCCGGACGGGAAATCCGCTCTCGTAGTCGAGCTGGTAGATGTAGCGGCTCGGTTCGCCCGTCGATTTGTCGTCGGCGTGCGAGCAGTAGAGCATCCACACCCGCCGGGCGCGCTGCACGAGGCGGTAGAAATAGTAGGCGTAAACCCCCTCGTGGTGCTCGGGCGTGGGCAGTCCGTAGGCCGCCCGCAGGTTGTAGGGCACGAACGACGCCTGCGCCATGTGGTTGCCCGGGAAGTTGTCGTCGTTCATCGAGAGCAGGACGACGTTTTCGAAATCGAGGTTGCGGGTTTCGAGGATGCCCATGACCTGCACCCCTTCGAGCGGCTCGCCCTCGTAGGGAATGCGCACGGTCTGCAAATGGCGGCGCAGCAGCGAGGTGTAAACCTCCGTCGTCAACTCGATGTCGCACTCGTCCAGCGAATTGCGGAGTTTGGAAATCTCCTCCGAAATCACGGCCAGAAACTCCACGCGCTGACGCCGGTCGTCGCCCTCGTAGGGCGTCCGGGCCACGGCGGCGACGACCCGCAGCAGCCAGTCGGACAGCTCGCGCCACCCGGCGACGGGCGAAAAGATCATCCGCAGCAGGTCGTTGCGTCCCAGCCATGCGGCGTCGACCGAAATGCGCCGTTCGCGCACGATCTCGTCCTGCATGGCGCGGGTCTCGCGGGCATCGCTGTCCGCGACGTAGGGGTGCGCGAGAATGCCCACGGCGTCGGCATGGTAGAAAGTGCATCCTGCGCCCTTCGTGCGGCGGTGAGCCTGCAACTCCACGAGGCGTTCGACGAAGGTGTAGGCCAGGCTGGCCCGCAGCGGATAGCCCATCGTGACGTTGACCTTCCCGATCTCGGGCGGCAGGGCGTAGAGCAGCGGCAGGAGCAGGTTTTCATCGGTCAGCACCACGGCGGTGCGCTTGTCCAGCGGCCCCCGTGCGGCCAGTTCCCGCAGGATCGCGGCGGCATGCTTGCACTGCACGGCGTTCGACACGGCGGCCACGGCGGTCAGCTCCTTCGGACGCTCCATGTTGTCGTGCGACACGTCCCCGCGCGGCGGGAACTGCACGACGTTCTCGCGCACGAACATTCCGGCCTCCTGCTCGGGGCGGTCTTTATAATAGGAGTCGTAATCCCAGTAGAAATCGGTCTCGGCAGCCGTCGAGAGGAAGCGGAATAGCTGTTTCTCGCACTCCGACAGGGCGTTGAATCCCGCCACGACATATTGCCGCGCCTCGGGAAAGGCATACCCCTCGCCGCGGATGCGGTCGGCGGCGGCCCGCTGGACCATGCCGTTGTAGGCGATGCCCAGCTCGGAGAGCCGTTCGCGGAAGCGGGCGTAAACCGGCCCCAGGGTCTTCCAGATCGCCAGGAAGCGGCGCTTCTCCTCCGAGAGATCGGTTTCGTCGGCGAGCGTCGACCAGAAACGCAGGATTTGCAGCTGCGCGGGAGTAAGGTACGAAATGTCGGCCTCGATCTCCTTGATCTCCGAGATGTTGCGGAACAGCATCGCGGCGTCGATCCGGTATTTGTCGATGGTGTCGAAATCCGTCAGGAGCATGTCGCCCCAGAAATAGAACTTGTCGAACGGCTCGGCGTGGTATTCCGAATAGATTTTGTAGAGTTCGGTGATCAGCCGCACGCGGTCCCCGGTGCGGAGTCCCGAAATCTCGGTCGTCAGATCGTCGACCGTCACCCACCGGGGCTGCCACATCGGACGCCCGGCGATGCCCGTCAGGGCGTCGACGAAGAACAGCCGCGCACGACGCGACGGAAAGAGGATCGCCCTTTCGGAAAGCCCTTCGCCGTAACGGGCATAGAGGTCTTCGGCAACTTCGTGGAGAAAGGTTTTCATATAATGCAAAATTCACAATTCACAATAATTTAGTTTGCAGACGTTTAAAACCGACTTCAGCAAAGTCAAAATTGTGAATTATGAATTATGAATTGCGAATCACTCCACCCTTGTGATGTCGCCGCCCATGAACTTCGCGCCGCTGCGCACAATGGGCGGAGCGCCCTTGTAGGTGATCTTGCCCCCGGTCGAGGTCTTGCCCTGGAAACGGTCGGTCACCCACAGCGCGGCAACGCCCGAACTGGTGACGTTGGCCTCGGCGGCCATCACCTCCAGCCCCGCGGCTTCGAGTTTTCCGGTCGAGACGAACAGCGAAAGGTAGCGCACCGCGCCCGTCAGCGTCGCCGTGCTCTTGCCCGTAAGCTCCATTTTCAGGTCCTTGACATCCATCCGGGCCGTCACCTGCGCCATGCCGCCCACAGTCAGGTCGAGGACCGTGGCCACCAGCGTGCTGTCGAACGTCGCCACGGCGTCGGCAATGGCGACGCGCTCCAGCGAATTGTAATAAACCGTCACCGAAGTGCGGTCGGGCCGGCGGGCGTCGGAGCGTTCCGTGATGCGCAGCACCTTGTCCTTCACCTCGGCGCGGAATTTGGTCGTATAGGAACCTTTGGTGTCGTAGACGATCTTGGGGGCTTCGGTGTCGGGAACCTGCACGAATTTGACGTCGAGCGGCGCCGACACTTCGACGGCTGTAAACGACGTGAGCCATTCGCGGCGTTCCCCGGTTTCGGCGGGCTGCTGCGCCCGGCAGAGCGCTGCGGCGGCCAGCATCACGGCCGTCAGAATCATTTTCTTCATAACAAGATCTTGTTTTAGCTCCGCTAAATTACAAAATTATTGCGAAGTTCGGGATTTGTTTTGTATTTTTACCCATTAAAACGAAATTTCGGACAGTGAGAGCGAAGATTCTGAATGCAAGCGCCGGATCGGGAAAAACCTACCAGCTGGCCTACAAGTACGTCCGCGACGTGATCGACCAGCCGGGCCTCTACCGCCACATCCTCGCCGTGACCTTCACGAACAAGGCCACCGAGGAGATGAAATCGCGCATCCTGAAGGAGATCCACCGTCTGGCCTCGGGAGGCGCAAGCCCCTATCTGGGAAACCTCTGCCGCGAGCTGTCGCTCGACGAGCGTTCGGTGCGCAAACGCGCCGCCGAGGTGCGTTCGAAAATCCTGCACGACTACTCGCGCTTCACGGTGCTGACGATCGACACCTTCTTCCAGCGCATCCTGCGGGCCTTCATCAAGGAGCTGGGCATCGACCTCAATTACAATGTCGAGATCGAGACGGCTTCGGTGCTGTCGAAGGGCGCCGACACGCTCATCGAGCAGATCACCGTCGACCGCGACCTGCAACGCTGGCTCACGGAGTTCGTGCAGGAGCGCATCGACGAGGGCCGCAAATGGGACATCCGCGACGGCATCCTTTCGCTCGGCGGCGAGTTGTTCAAGGAGAAGAACAAGGACGCGCTGTCGGTGCCGCGGTCGCGCGAGGAACTGGGCCGGATCGTATCGCGCGCCGCGGCGCAGGCCGAGGCGACCAAAAAGCAATTGCAGCAGACCGCCGCCCGGGCCGTTGCGATCATCTCCCGGGCCGGACTTACGGCCGCCGACTTTTCGGGCAAGAGCCGCAGCTTCGCCAATTATTTCTTCACCGTCGCCGCGGGCGAACTGAAACCCTACGGCGCGACGGTGGCCAAGATGGCCGCCGCGCCCGAGGGCTGGGGCGCCAAGGGATCGCCCGCGCAGGCGCTGGCCCCCGAGCTGCAACCCCTGCTGCGCGAAATGTGCGACATCTACGACGCCAACCGCAAGAGCTGGAACACCTGCGACCTGCTGAAGGAGAACTACCGCAGCTTCGCCCTGCTGTCGGACCTCTACAAGCGGGTGCAGCAGCTGTGCGACGAGCAGAACATGATGCTCCTCTCGGAAACCAAATACGTCCTCTCGGAGTTCATCGGCCACAACGACGCGCCGTTCATCTACGAGAAGGTGGGCAACCGTTTCGAGCGTTTTATGATCGACGAATTCCAGGACACCTCCCTGAAGGAGTGGGAAAACTTCCTGCCCCTGCTGCAAAACGCCATGGCGCAGTCGGAGGAGACCTCGGTGCTGATCGTGGGCGACATCAAGCAGTCGATCTACCGCTGGCGGGGCGGCGACTGGAAAATCCTCCACGGCGAGGCCCAGCAGGCGCTGGGCGCGGGCGACACCCAAGTCGAGGTGCTGCGGGAGAACTGGCGGAGCCTCCCCGCGGTGGTCGCCTTCAACAACCGCATCATCGAACGGATCGTCGCCGCGGACAACCGTGCGCTGAACGAAACCCTCGCAAAGGCCTCCGAGGAGGGTTCCGTCGATCCCGCGGAGGCCGCCGCGCTGCGCGACACCCTCGCCGACGCCTACCGCGGACATGCCCAGCTCCCGCGCCGCAAGGCCGAACACCCGGGCTACGTCTCGGTCGAGACCTTCGCCGAGCGGCCGCCCGTCGTGGAGCGCATCTGCGCGCTGATCGACAAGGGATTCCGGCCGTGCGACATTATGATCCTCGTGCGCGGGGCCACCGACGGCGCGAAGGTCGCCGCCGAACTGCTCGACTTCAAACGCCGCAACAAAGACCCGCGCTACCGTTTCGACGTGATGACCCAGGAGGCTCTGATCGTGGGCAACGCCCCCGTCAGCTCGTTCATCGCCGCGGCCCTGCGGCTGGCGCTCAACCCCGACGACTCGCTCTCGCGCGCCGTCTACAACCACTACCTCGGCCGCCCGTTCGACCGGCCGCTCGACGATTCGGAACGCGATTTTTTCCGCTCGGTGCGGCTCCTGTCGCCCGAGGAGGCGTTCGAGCGGATCGTCATGCGGCACGCCCTGCAAGGCGACCGTCGGCAGACGGCCTACCTCCAGGCCATCCACGAGCAGATCATCTCGTTCTGCGCGACGAAAATCGCCGACATAGCGCTGTTCCTCCGCTGGTGGGAGGAGACGGGCAAAAACCGCTCGCTGTCGGTCGAGGAGAGCGCCACGACGGTCGAGATCACCACCATCCACAAGGCCAAGGGGCTTGAAAAGCGGGCCGTGCTCATCCCCTACTGCTCGTGGTCGCCGGACCCCAAATCAAGCGGCACGGTGCAGAACATCGTCTGGGCCGAGGCCCGCGGCGACGGGGCCGAAGCGATCGGCCGCTTCCCGGTGAGGTACAAGAAGGCGATGGCCGAATCGGGCTTCTCGTCGGAGTACTACCGCGAGCTGGTCTACGCCCACGTCGACAACGTCAACCTGCTGTACGTGGCCCTCACGCGCGCCGCCGAGTCGCTGCACGTCTTCATCCCGCAGAAGGGCGGCCGCACGGTCGGGGGGCTGCTGCTCCAGAGCATCGCAACCGACGGCGACAAGGCCCTGCTGGGCGACTTCGAAGGCCGCTGCACCATCGACGAAGCGGGCGAACACTTCGCTTTCGGGGAGTTCGCGGGCCCCGTCGCGGGCGGTTCGAAACGCTCCGAGGCCGAGCACGTCATTCTGGAGGAGTACCCCACGGCGCAGGCTGACCTGCGGCTGCGGCTCCCCTCGCAACGCTATTTCGAGGACGGCGGCGAGGTCGAGCTCTCGCCCCGGAACCTCGGCATCCTGATGCACAGGGCCTTCGAGCAGGCCGACGACGAGGCCGGAATCCACGAGGCCGTGCGCGGCATGCAGGCCGACGGCACGCTGTCCGAAGCCGATGCCGCGACCCTGCGGCAGATGATCGCCCGGGCCTTGGAACACCCCGAGGTGCGCGAATGGTTCGGCGGAGGCTGGGAGCGCGTGCGCAACGAAAACGAAATCATCATCCCCGGCAGAGGGTCGACGCGGCGTCCCGACCGCGTGATGATCGACGGACGCCGGGTCGTCGTCGTCGACTACAAGTTCGGCCTGCGCGACGCCGAACGCCACCGCCGGCAGATGCGCGAATACCTCCGCCTGCTGGGCGAAATGGGTTATGCCCCGGCCGAGGGGTATCTGTGGTATGTGAAACTGGGTAAAATCGAAAAAGTGGAGCCATGAGAAGCATCCTCCGAAGCCTTCCCGCCGCATTCCGCCGCCGGGGTCTCCGCATCGCCGCGACCCTCGTGCTGCGCGCCGTGCTGAACCTGGCGGGACTCGCGGCCCTGCTGCCGGTGCTGACGCTGGTGCTCGACCCCGCGGGATTCGAGGGCGACGGGCCGCTGGCGACGGTCTACGTCTGGTCGGGCGTCGCTTCGCCGCGCACGTTCGCACTCGCGGTCTGCGGGGCCGTCGTGGGGTTCATCGTCCTCAAATGCGGCGTCAACTTCCTGCTGGCACGCGCCGAACGCCGCTACATCTACGACCTCTACCGCACCCTTTCGCGCCGCCTCTACATCGCCTACCACGACCGGGGTCTGGCCTTCATCAACAATTCGAACTCCTCGGTGCTGGCGCGCAACGTCAACGTCGTCTGCCTGGCATTCGCCGCCGGGGTCCTGCGCCCCGCCGCCGCGATGATCGCCGAGGCGATGCTCTTCGTCCTGCTGTTCGCCTCGCTGGCTCTCTACACGCCCCTCGCGGCGCTGCTCTCCGTCGTGATCTTCCTCCCCGCGGTGTGGCTCTACTACGCGCTGGTCCGCAACCGCATCAACCGTTACGGCGAACAGGAGAACCGCGCCCAGCGCGAGAAGTCGCGCCTCGTGGCCGAGACCTTCCGGGGATACGCCGACATCGAGTTGAGCGACGCCTTCCCGGGGATGCTCCGCGCCTTCGACCGCACGATGGACGAAGTGGTGCGCACCCGCTCGCGCGAGGCCGACATCGGCCAGCTGCCCCAACTCTTCACCGAGATCGGGCTTGCCGTGGGCATGGCCCTGCTGGCGGCCGTGAGCTTCGGCGGCGGGCAGTCGCAGCTGCTGTTCGGCGTCTTCGCCGTGGCGGCCCTGCGGCTGATGCCCTCCGTGCGCGGCATCATGTCGGGCTGGGCCACGATCCGCTACAACCGCTACACCATCCCCATCCTGCGCGAAGCGGCCCTCCACGAGCCGGCCTCCGCACACCCCGAGGTCCCGACGCGCGAAACGCTGCCCTTCGAGCGCGAAATCTCGGTCCGCAACCTCTCGTTCCGCTTCACCGAAGAGAGCCGGGAACTTTTCCACGGCCTCACGCTCACCATCCGCAAGGGCGAACGCATCGGCATCCGCGGAGCGTCGGGCGCAGGCAAGACCACCCTTTTCAACCTCCTGCTGGGCCTTTACGAACCCACGTCGGGAGAAATCGCCGTCGACGGCACGCCCCTCACCGCCGCAAACCGCCGGGCATGGCAGAACCGCATCGGCTATGTCTCGCAGCGTCTGTTCCTCACCGACGGAACATTCGCAGCCAACGTCGCACCGGGCGTCCCGGACGCCGAAATCGACCGCCGCCGGGTCACCGAAGCCCTCGAAGCGGCCCAGCTGGGCGAATTCATCGCTTCGCTGCCCCTGGGGATCGACACCCCCGTCGGCGAATGCGGCAGCCGCCTCTCGGGCGGACAGCGGCAGGGCATCGGCATCGGACGCGCCCTCTACCGCCGCGCCGACGTGCTTTTCTTCGACGAGGCGACCTCGGCGCTCGACAGCCGCACCGAAGGGGAGATCAACCGTTCGATCGCCGCGATCGCCGCGCGGAATCCGGGCCTTACGCTGCTGGTGATCGCCCACCGCGAAACCTCGCTCGAATACTGCGACCGAATCATAACGCTGGAAAAATAAGATGAAGAATCGGAAGCCGTCCCTTATTCCCATCCGCCAGCTGCGACCCTCTCCCAGCGAGGGAGAGGGCCTACGATTCACCCGGCTCGTCCGGCAGAGTATATCCTTGCCCCGCCGGCGCGAAAAAAAATGAACGCTAACAACCGCTTTATGAATTATACGATCGCCAATATCCGCGTCTCCCTGCCCGACGCCTGCACGGGAGAGCATTTCACCCGGGCCCTGCGCCCGTTCCTGACACTCGGCGCCGGCCCTGCGGACCTCGCGCTGGAAATCGTCCCCCGGATTCCGGCCGAAGCCGATTACCGCGAACTCGACATCTTCGAGTTTCCCGACGCCGACGCCGACTGCCGTTTCGGGACCGACGCGGCGGGCTACCTGCTCGAAATGACGCCCCGCGACGGCAGCGCCCCGGCCCGCTACCGCATGGCCTACGGCGCGGCGGCGGCCCGTAGCGACATCACCCCCGGACACAATCCCGCGCTGTTCCGGTTCGGGGTCTGGATTCTTTTCAACATCGCGGCGCTGCCCCTCGGAGCCGTGGCCTTCCACTCCTCGGTGATCCGCTACCGCGGCCGGGGAGTGCTGTTCCTCGGCGAATCGGGAACAGGCAAAAGCACCCACACGCGGCTGTGGCGGGAGCATATCCCGGGTGCGGAACAGCTCAACGACGACAGTCCGATCATCCGGGCCACGGACAGCGAAGCCCTCGTCCACGGATCGCCGTGGAGCGGCAAAACGCCCTGCTACCGCAACGAGAGCTGCCCGATAGCCGCCGTCGTACGGCTCTCGCAAGCCCCGCACAACCGCATCCGCCGCCTGCGGCCGATCGAGTCCATCGGAGCGTTGCTCCCCTCCGCACCCCCGGCCTTCGCCCGCGACGAACGGCTTTCGGACGACACCTGCGGCCTGCTCTCCCGGCTGATCGCACAGGTTCCCGTCTACCACCTGGAGTGCCTGCCCGACGCGGCGGCGGCGCAGCTCGCCTGCCGAACGGTTTTCAACGACGCGACGCTATGATCCTGCTCCCCAACCAACTCTTCTTCGCCGAGGTCGAGGCGATGCTCTCCGAAGGCCGCGAGGTTCAGATCCGCATGAAGGGCCACAGCATGCGGCCCCTGCTGCGCAGCGAGCGCGACCAGGTCGTGCTGACGCCCTGCGCCGACCCCGCGCGCCTGCAACCGGGCGACGTGGTGCTGTTCCGCTGCTGCGGCCGCCACATCCTCCACCGCATCGTCCGCCGCGACGGCGAGCGCCTCACACTCGCGGGCGACGGGAACTACCGCATCACGGAACAGTGCACGACACGCGACGTCGCCGGCATCGCCGTCCGGATCATCCGCGCCTCGGGCCGCGTCGTCGGCTGCGACTCCCCCGGCTGGCAGCTCCGATCGCGCCTCTGGCTCGCGATCCCGCCCTGGCTGCGACGGCAGGTGCTGCGCGTGCTCTGGTATTCGGGCTGGAAATGAAAAAGGCAGGGCTTTCGACAGCCCTGCTTTTTTACGGCAGCCCACGGAAGAGACCGGGAGAGAAAATCCCCGGACGGGTAGCGCCGGAGTGCGTCCCGTCCGGGGATTTCGAGGGATGTGCGGAAATATCCGCCGTGGTTCCTGCGGAGAGCCGCAAATGGCAACAAAAAAAACAGACCGGATCACTCCGGTCTGTTTTCACATAAATCGGCCTGGACTATTCGCCCAGAGCGAACCGCTTGTAAGCCACGACCGTGGCATCCTTGTCGGCCTTGTGGATGTAGTCGGCGATCGACTCCTTCTCGCCTACCACCGGCTGGGCCAGCAGCGTGTTCTCCTCGAAGAACTTGCGCATCTTGCCTTCGGCGATCTTCTCCAGAATGGCCTCGGGTTTGTTGGCGTTCTTGGGGTCCTGCTTCATGGCCTCCACGGCGATCTTGCGCTCGTGCTCCACAACCTCTGCGGGGCAGTCCGCCTCCGAGATCGAAACGGGAGCCATGGCCGTAGCCTGCATGGTCACGGTGTGTGCGACCTCGGCGGGAATCTCCTTGTTAAAGCCCAGGATCGTACCCAGCTTCTTGTTGAAGTGCACGTAAGCGGCGCAGTAGGGAGCCTCGATGCGGCCGTAGTAAGCCAGCTCGATCTTCTCGCCCGTCTGACCCGATTTCTCGGTCACCATCTCCTCGACGGTGCGGCCCTCTGCGTTTTTCGCAGCCATCAGCGCATCGCGGTCGGCAGCGTCGTTCTTCACGGCGACCTCCAGCATGGCCTCGGCCGAAGCCGAATACTCGGAGTTCTGGGCCACGAAGTCGGTCTCGCACGCCAGGCAGAGGATGTAAGCCTTCTGGCCTACGATCTTCGTAACGACGACACCCTCGGTAGCGGTGCGGTCGGCGCGCTTGGCGACGATGAGCTTACCTTTCTCGCGGATAATGTCCTGAGCGCGGGCAAAATCACCTTCGGCTTCGATGAGGGCCTTCTTGCAGTCCATCATACCGGCGCCGGTCATCTTGCGGAGCTTCATTACATCAGCAGCTTTGATTTCCATAATCTTGTCCTTTCTCTATAAGGTTCGTAAATACAATTATTCTGCCTTTTCCTCGGCGGTCTCGGCTGCTTCAGCAACAACTTCGGCTGCTTCTGCGGGAGCGGCAGCAGGCTCCTCGTAGGGAGTCTCGACAGCGGCGACAACCTCTGCCACGGCAGCCTCCTCGGCATCGATCGCAGCCTTCACGGCCTTCTTGATGCGGGGCTTGCCCTCCTTCTTAACGGTTGCACCCTCGGCGTCAGCCTCCTGTGCCTCCTTCTCCTTTTCGAGCTTGCGCTCCTCGGTGCCCTCGGCGATAGCGGCGCACATGGCTTCGAGAACCACGGCGATCGACTTGGTGGCATCGTCATTTGCAGGGATAACGTAATCAATGTCGGTCGGATCACAACAAGTGTCTACCATTGCAAATACGGGGATGCTGAGGCGTTTGGCCTCCTTCACGGCGTTGGCCTCCTTCTGTACGTCGACGACGAACAGAGCCGCCGGAAGACGCGTCAGGTCGGCGATCGAGCCGAGGTTCTTCTCCAGTTTCGCACGCTGGCGGGAGATCTGGAGTTTTTCGCGCTTGGAGAAATTATCGAACGTGCCGTCGGTCGCCATCTTGTCGATGGTGGACATTTTCTTGACGGCTTTACGTATGGTGGGGAAGTTTGTCAGCATACCGCCGGCCCAACGCTCGGTGACGTAAGGCATACCGACGGCTGCCACCTTTTCGGCAACAATGTCCTTGGCCTGTTTCTTGGTCGCTACGAACAGCACGCGGCGACCGCTCTTGGCGATCTGCTTGATGGCCGCAGCAGCCTCATCGATCTTCAGGACGGTTTTGTGCAGGTCGATGATGTGGATGCCGTTCTTCTCCATGAAGATGTAGGGAGCCATTTTGGGGTTCCATTTGCGCTTCAGGTGACCGAAGTGCGCACCGGCTTCCAATAATGTATTAAAATCTGTACGTGACATTTTAATTCAATTCGTTGATTAATTTTAATTCTCTTTTCTTCAACCCTCCGGGTAGCGGCCTGGCCGGTCCCGGGGAGTTTTCCGCGGCGCGGCAACCAGATAGTAGACTAATTAAAAATGAAAAATTCCCAATATATAATAAGTATCCATGTGGTTTGAGAACCGTCGCCGTGCGTTGCCGAAATTCCGGTCGTGCGTATTAACGCTTGCTGAACTGGAACTTGCGGCGTGCACCGGGCTGACCGGGCTTCTTACGCTCAACCTCGCGGGAATCGCGCGTGAGGAATCCGGCCTTCTTCAGCACCGGACGCATCTCCGCGTCGATTTCGCACAGTGCGCGTGCGATGCCCAGACGAGCGGCCGAAGCCTGTCCCGTAATACCACCGCCATCGAGGTTGATGACGATGTCGTAATTCTCCGCCGTGTTGGTGGCCAGCAGGGGCTGCTTCACCTGGTACTGGAGAATTTCGAGCGGGAAGTAAACTTCAAGCGCTTTGCGGTTGATTGTAATCTGACCCTTGCCCGGCTTCACGTATACGCGAGCCACAGCGGCCTTACGACGACCTACGGTGTTTACAACTTCCATAACTCTTACTTAATCTCGTTTAATTTAATAGTCTTCGGGTTCTGTGCGGCGTGAGGATGCTCTGCGCCGGCATAGACCTTCAGGTTCGACAGCAGCTTGTCGCCCAGACGGGTCTTGGGCAGCATGCCTTTGACGGCCTTCTCGATGAGGAAGGTCGGTTTCTTTGCCAGATAGTCGGCAGGCGTAGCGAAACGCTGGCCGCCGGGGTATCCGGTGTGACGCGTGTAGACCTTGTCGGTCATTTTGTTGCCCGTGAGCTTCACCTTCTCCGCGTTGATGACGATGACGTAGTCACCACAGTCGACGTGGGGTGTGTAGCTGGGCTTGTTCTTGCCTCGGAGGATCTTCGCGACCTGCGATGCAAGACGTCCCAATACCTCGTTCGTAGCGTCGATCACCACCCATTCCTTGGTGACGGTCGCAGCGTTCGCCGAGATAGTCTTGTAGCTTAATGAATCCACTGTTTTTACGTTTAATTTAACTTATTGTAATCCGTTCCCCGCACATTGCGGGTGCGCAAAGGTACGAAAAAGTTTCTGATCTGCAAAAACAAATGAAAATCAAAATCGAAAACCGCGCAAAAAAACCGCAACGGCCCCGTATTCAGGAGAGTTGCGGCATTCCGAAGCAGGAGCGCGGCGTTACCGGGCGCCCTTGGCAGGCAGGCGGCAGGCGGGCGGCTGTGTCAATACGAACGGGATGAACCCCGGTTCCGGCCGGCGGCGCCGCTCGGGAACCGCAGTTCCGAGCGAATTTTGAAATCGACCGGCAGCGTGTATTCCACCCGGACGAGCGCACCGTCCTGCCTGCCCGGCGTCCACCGCGGCGCACGTCCAAGCACACGAGCGACCGCTTCCGAAAATTGCGGATGCGGCGACTCGAGAATCTCCACCATCGTAATCCGCCCTCCTTGTCGACGACGAATGCCGCGACCACACGCCCCTGCACACCCCGTTTCAGCATGTCCGACGGGTACCTCACTTCAGCCATCACCCAACTCCGGAATTTATCCAGCCCGCCTCCGAAGAACTTCGGCATGACCTCGACCACCCGGTAAGCGTCTTTATCGCTGTATTCCGCTCCGGCGGCCCCGGGACCGAAGGCTACCGGCATCGAGACCCCGAAACGAACCCGCTCTCCGTCAATCGTCGCCGGAGTCCACGCAGGAGCCGCGGCAATGGCCTGACGCACCGTCTGTTCCAAAGCATCCTCGTCCCGGTATTTCGGTTTGGGGGCAGGAGTCACCCGCCCGTCCTTTCCGACGACAAACCGCAGGATCAGTTTCCGCGGCTCCGTGAGCGCACCCGGACCCATCAGACTGTCGACCTGCCGCTGCACCCACGCACGAAACCCGTCCGGACCGCCGCCGCAGAACAGGGGCATCCTATCGGCCGTCGTATGGATGTCGCACTCCTCGGCGCAAAGCCCCAGCTCCTCCTGTCCCGCAGGAGGGGCGACCAGCCGGAAGACGAATCGCATCTCCAGCTCCGTTTTTACAGGTTTCCCCTTCGTCCGTCCGGGCGACCATTTCGGCGACAGGGCGATCGTCTTGCAGAGCCGGTCGGCAAAATGCCGCTCCTCGCAATGCGTGACCTTCAGATCGGTCAGCGTCCCGTTTTTGTCGATGGCGAACACAACTTCAACCTTCGCCTCATCCCCGACATCGTAGCGATCGGCCGGAAACCGCAGGTTGCGGATCACCCAGATTTTGAAGCATTCCGGACGGCTTCCCTGAAAAGAGGGGTCCATCTTTTCGGGCCAAAGGCTGGCCGCCGCACCGGCGTTTTTTCCGGGGGTCTTTTCCTCTCCGGCGGTTTTCGCGGCGGTCGCAGCCGCATGCAGCGACGCAAGGCCGAAAAGCACCATAAACAAGCGTTTCATAATAAGGCAGGAGTTTTAGGTTTCATAAATATAGCGAAAAATGCGAGACTTGCAACGGCACAGGCGCAAAAAAGAGGGTCCGGCGAACCGAAACCCTCTTGCAACCGTATCGGGCCGTGCGGCCCGGAACGCGATTCCCTATCCGAGGAACGAAAGCAGAATGCCCGCGGCGACCGCCGAACCGACCACGCCGGCCACGTTGGGACCCATGGCGTGCATCAGCAGGAAGTTCGAGGGATCGGCCTTCTGGCCCTCGGTCTGCGACACGCGGGCGGCCATCGGGACGGCCGAAACGCCGGCCGAACCGATCAGCGGATTGATCTTGTTGTCGCCCTTCGAGAAGAAGTTCATCACCTTGGCGAGCAGCACGCCGCCGGCGGTTCCCATCGCGAAGGCGATCACGCCCAGCACGAGGATGAACAGCGTCCGCGGATTGAGGAACGCCTCGGCCGTAGCCGTAGCTCCCACCGTGAGACCCAGGAAGATGACGACAATGTTCATCAGTTCGTTCTGCACCGTCTTCGACAGACGGTCCACCACGCCGCACTCCTTCATCAGGTTGCCCAGCATGAGACAGCCGACGAGCGGAGCGGCCGACGGCAGCAGCAGCGCGATGATCACGGTGATGATCAGCGGGAAGAGGATCTTCTCGGTCTTCGACACCGGACGCAGCTGGCGCATCTTGATCTTACGCTCCTTCTCGGTGGTCAGCATGCGCATGATCGGCGGCTGGATCACAGGCACGAGGGCCATGTAGGAGTAGGCGGCCACGGCGATCGGGCCGAGCAGCTCGGGAGCCAGAATCGCGGTCAGGTAGATCGACGTGGGACCGTCGGCGCCGCCGATGATGCCGATCGAACCGGCCTCGGCTGGCGAGAATCCGAGCGCATAAGCGCCGATGAACGTGAGGAAAATACCAAGCTGCGCCGCGGCTCCCAGCAGGAAGCTCTTGGGGTTGGCGATCAGCGGGCCGAAGTCGGTCATGGCGCCCACGCCCACGAAGATAAGGCAGGGATAGATGCCGAGCTTCACGCCCAGATAGAGGTAATCGAGGAGTCCCGCCTGGGCGACGAAAATATCCCAGTGGACGTGCCCCCCGGCAAAAAGTTCCGTATGGTAGAGGTTCGCTCCGGGAAGGTTCGTCAGCAGCATGCCGAACGCGATGGTCAGCAGCAGCAGCGGTTCGAACTTATGTTTGATGGCCAGGTACAGCAGAAAGAAGGCCACACAGATCATAATCAGACTGCCCCACCCCATGTTGGCTATCAGACCGGACACGCCCGTCGATTCGGCAAAGGTTTCAAGGCTTTCCAGCACGAAATTGGAGCTGGAAGTCAATGCATTCCACATAGTCCTACCCGATTACGATTAAAACGTCGCCTTCCATGACCGTAGCGCCCTGCTGCACGAGAATCTGCTTCACGACACCGGCGCGGTCGGCGTCGATGTTGTTCTCCATCTTCATGGCTTCGAGCACGACGAGCGTCTGTCCTGCCGCGACGGTATCGCCCACAGCCACCTTCACGCTCAACACGGTGCCCGGCAGCGGGCATTTCACGCTGGAACCCGACGTCGAAGGCGCGGGAGCGATGCGCGGCGAAGGAGTGGCCGTCGAGGGAGTGATCATGGCGCTGTTGGCCGACTTGGGGGCCGGGGACACCTGGGGTTTGGAGACCGTCGAGGCTTTCGCGCCCTCGATCTCGACTTCGTAATCCACGCCGTTGACCACGACGTGCGCTACCGTCGAGGCCTCGTTCACGTCGTCGATCTGGACGTTGTAATTATGTCCGTTGATTTTCAAAGAGTAATCTTTCATTTTCTTTTTTGGGTTGTCTTGTTCCGACGCAGGGTCCTATCTCCGGTCGGGAAGCTGGGTTAAACCGTGAATTTTCGAATTCCAGGGCGAATAGGCCCGCTTGATGTTGAGAATGGTCAGCACCTCGGACTCGCGGTCGTGCAGGGCGCCCTTGTAGATCTTGAGCGCCGTAGCGATGGCTGCGATCTCCTCCTCGCTGATCATCGGCTGGGCGTCGACCTTCCTCTCGCCGGGCGGACCCGGAAGCAGGCCCCGAAGGCCTTCATAATGAAGATCAGCGCCACTAGCAGGATAAACACCAGGCTGAACCCGATCAGCGACACCCAGAGTATCTCGGACCATCCCCAGTTCATAACTGTCAGTATTGTCATCTTTTCAGTCTGTTAGAGAGGAATGTTCGAATGTTTCTTCGCGGGGTTCTGCAAACGCTTCGTAGCCAGCGACTGCAAGGCGCGGATCACACGGAAACGCGTGTTGCGCGGCTCGATCACGTCGTCGATATAGCCGTAGCGTGCGGCGTTGTAGGGGTTGGAGAACTTGTCGTTGTACTCCTGCTCCTTCTCGGCGATGAACTTCGCCTTCTCCTCCGGTTTGTCGGCCAGCTCCTTCAGCTCCTTGCCGTAGAGCACCTCGACGGCGCCGCTGGCGCCCATCACGGCGATCTCGGCCGTCGGCCATGCGTAGTTGATGTCGCCGCGGATGTGCTTCGACGACATGACGATGTATGCACCGC
>ERZ780167.1751-NODE-1751-length-18172-cov-9.453331_pt1 | contig 18172 bp, 12 predicted proteins | sample MGYA00510982_ERZ780167 | MGnify/ENA primary metagenome ERZ780167 (study PRJEB29588, sample SAMEA2146107) | human gut metagenome | biome: human gut; feature: human-associated habitat; material: faeces | place: Denmark | collected 2008/2010 ... | reverse complement strand
GGAAGCCTATAGGTATGGTCTGGAGCTAGTGCCATTTAGCTGTTGGGAAGAAGCAGAAAAAGCGTTTGCTTCAGATTTTAAGAGATGGTCTGCAATAATATTGGATGCAAAGTGTAAATATAAAAAGGAAGATCATGACAATGCGCCACGATTTCTTATACATGCACTTTCTTCAATTACTAAAATCAGTGCAGAACATAAAAGAGTTATTCCTTGGTTTATTCTTTCTGGAGGTAGTGAGGAAGAACTTAATGACTTGATTATTGATAGTCGTGAAGAATGGGATGGAGATTGGAAGGAAAAGAAATACTATAGTAAAACTACTGATCGGGATCTGCTTTTCCATCGTATCCCTTATAAGGCAAAACTCTCACCAGAGATGCAGCTTCGCCTGGTCTATTATCCTGATGTTTATGAGGCTATTAGAAGGACGGATATAGGTGATGAGTTTGAAATCTATTTAGAAGAACTACTGCTCCCAATACATGCACAAAACTATTCAGGGAAGGAATACAACAATTTGATGACAAATATTCGTAAATGTATCGAACTTATCTTCCAGTCTATGGCAGGAAAAGGCATTCTTCCCAACAAGAAGCATGGTGACGGATACGCACTTCATGATATACTTATGGATAAGAGAGGGGGTATCAACAATACATGGTGCAGCAAAATTCTCTCTGGAAAGGAAGTAGAAGTAATAAAAGACGAGAATGTTTCTATTACGAGTAAAAATATTCTTCCTAACGTACTTAAGGAAAGTTTTCAACGGCTTATAGAAATATCATCGGCTTACGAGCACGCGGTCAACAAAAATGCAGATGAACAACAATTGGCAAATTCGCGTCAAACATCTGTTTTCCTTGAAAGTATTGGAAATGCACCATATCTTTTGCGTAGTATGACAATGGATCTATGTAATATCATTCTTTGGTATGCAAGTTATCTTAAAGATCATGGTGATGAAGAAATGAACGCATTAGATTGGAATGTTCAATAAATGGTGCGTGCTTTCTTGACAATGTCAGCATTACACATGTATATCTGTATCCCTCGCCTTGTCAATTATAGGCAGGATGCTTTGGGGCAAGGCGAGGGGAAGTGGTAAAATGATTATAGAAAAGCTATGATGGATATTGATACATATGACGATTTGTTGGAATTCTTGGAAGTAGAAGATTTTGAAGATGTCACATTGCTGGTTGTGTATACAAACGCGGATTGCCTTACCCATAAATTCAGAATCACAGACATTTCTAAAAGCATAAAATATGGCGGGGGGTATATAGATGCGTTCTGTATAGATAAAGATGGAGAATACGAAGGCATTGAGCGTACTTTTAAGATTTGTCGTTTTGATGATATAGATATAGTTTGTGGTTAGTCCCAAATCTGCCTCTAACTCAACTTGCCACATTACAAAACTGCAGGTTGAGTTTGCCATCATATGCGTCAAAGTGCCATCAAATTGGTCCGCAATGAACTTTTAACACTTAAGATGTTGGACACTTCCCCAAAAATGCTTAATTTTGCACCCATAGCAGTTGCTCTTTAGATCGTCGCCTGACTTCGTCATTGCGTCACCCAAAAATCCTCATCAAAGAGTTTAGCTATTTTCTGATGCCTTGCCATCAGCATGGTTTGCGTATAAACCTCCTTGTTTAGAGGAAGCTTGATCTGTATCGTTGTGATTGTCTTTGCCAATGCAAGCACCTTGTCCACGCTCATCTTAATCTCTGAGACTTTCAGCATGCGATCCAACTCCTTGTATACTTTCAAAGCCACAAAGCAGATGCATATATGGGCTTCAATACGTTTGCGTGTAAAATGAAACATGGGACGTATCTCTATCTTTGATTTCGCTATACGGAAGGCCCGCTCTACATGCCAAAGGTTGTGATATGCTGTGTATACATCCTGTATTGGTATATCCGTATTAGTGAGATAGCCTTTTAGACCGTCCCATTTGGAGTCATCGGCAATACGGTCATAGTTGATGGCGACTTTCACTTCACCATCCATAGACAAAAACTTATTGTAACCTCTTTTGTTGATATTGCCTTTTGTGAGCGCACCATGCTTATAAGCCTTTTCCAACCTGCGTATTCCTTTTTCTCTATTGTAGGCATCTTTCTTTGCACGGTCATCTGTATAGCCGACCAAGAGACGACGTCCGCCGCCTTTGTCATATTCAACCATCTGGCAGTTGCGCTTGGGTTGCTCCAATATCCAGCTTTTGACCTCCTGACTTTCATTCTTTATCTTCGCACCTATTATATACTTGTAGCCGTGCGCTTCAAGTTCCGCTATATTGGCATTGTTCATCAGTCCGGAATCTGCCACCACAACGAAGTTCTCCAAACCGTATTTGCTTACAAACTCGTTTATCGTCGGCAGCATCGTGTGGCCTTCATATTTGTTGCCCTCATGGATGCAATATGCTAGTGGATAGCCGCCAAGGCTAACAAGCAGGCCGAGTATGATCTGAGGATTACTGTGACGTCCCTCTTTCGAGAAGCCTGTCTTGCGCAATTCGTCCTCATAATCCGCTTCAAAGTAAAGTGTGGTGACATCATAAAACAACACGCCGATATTGCCACCAAACAATTTCGCTGTATGGCGCACGCTTATGTCCTGTACTATTTCGTGCTGATGACCACTAAGCTTGTCAAGATAGCGATAGATTTTGGATAGATCCACGTCCTCGTCAAAGTGGTTTTTCAGATATTCCACCGTAGCAGCCTTGCTCGTTGGATATGCCAAACGAGCCTTTACAAGCTTGCGGAACACTTCGTCATCAATCCTGTTGAAACCGATCCGGTCAAATGTACGGTCCAATATCAGGTCACAACCATTGAGAAGGATATTGCTCACATTGGACAATACACGACGGACTTCATCACGCTCACGGTCACACGCCTCACGTTCCTCGCCGAAAAGGTCAAGCTGCGGATGGCGGCGTGATTTCTCTTTGGAAATCCATTCTTTTGCTTCATTCACAAGATTATCGACCTCTCCCTCATTATAGGCAACTCCAATTGTGACAAGTTCCTTCATCTTGCCACAAATTTTCTCGGCAACTATAACTCCGATATTGCCGGAACGATGTTTTTTCTTTCGGACAAACATAGTTAAAATACCTTTCGCGTCACCCAATATTAGGTGATGCAAAGATACAAAATATTGTTTGTCAATCAGTTATAAAATACGTGTTTTTTGAGTGACGAAGTCAGGCGGGCGAAGAGGGCGGGCGTGATCGCATTGACGCGGCGGTCCGTACACTGGGCGCTGAGCAGCGTGGCACAGAGCAGCTGGAAGGCGGAGCCAAACTCCAGTTCCGTGGTCTGAGGACCTGCCTCGCGGCGAAAAAAATCGAGCACCTGGTGGTATCTTTCTTCACGTTTCATGGGTGCAAAGTTACGACAAATCGGCCGAATGGCAAAAAAACCGCCCCTCGATAGCGAGATTTATAACCTCGTTTGGCGGTCTTTTCAGGAAAAAGTCGTACTTTTGCAGTCTCAAATATCAAGAATCAAGGATAATAAATACGGATATATATAATATATAGGATATATGAGTAAGCAGACAGAAAAGATTAAGGCACTGGTGGAAAAGCGTGCCCAGGCTCGCCTCGGCGGTGGTCAGAAGGCCATCGACAAGCAGCACGCGCGCGGCAAGTACACGGCGCGTGAGCGCATCGAGATGCTGGTCGATAAGGACTCTTTCCTGACTTCGTCATTGCGTCACCCAAAAATCCTCATCAAAGAGTTTAGCTATTTTCTGATGCCTTGCCATCAGCATGGTTTGCGTATAAACCTCCTTGTTTAGAGGAAGCTTGATCTGTATCGTTGTGATTGTCTTTGCCAATGCAAGCACCTTGTCCACGCTCATCTTAATCTCTGAGACTTTCAGCATGCGATCCAACTCCTTGTATACTTTCAAAGCCACAAAGCAGATGCATATATGGGCTTCAATACGTTTGCGTGTAAAATGAAACATGGGACGTATCTCTATCTTTGATTTCGCTATACGGAAGGCCCGCTCTACATGCCAAAGGTTGTGATATGCTGTGTATACATCCTGTATTGGTATATCCGTATTAGTGAGATAGCCTTTTAGACCGTCCCATTTGGAGTCATCGGCAATACGGTCATAGTTGATGGCGACTTTCACTTCACCATCCATAGACAAAAACTTATTGTAACCTCTTTTGTTGATATTGCCTTTTGTGAGCGCACCATGCTTATAAGCCTTTTCCAACCTGCGTATTCCTTTTTCTCTATTGTAGGCATCTTTCTTTGCACGGTCATCTGTATAGCCGACCAAGAGACGACGTCCGCCGCCTTTGTCATATTCAACCATCTGGCAGTTGCGCTTGGGTTGCTCCAATATCCAGCTTTTGACCTCCTGACTTTCATTCTTTATCTTCGCACCTATTATATACTTGTAGCCGTGCGCTTCAAGTTCCGCTATATTGGCATTGTTCATCAGTCCGGAATCTGCCACCACAACGAAGTTCTCCAAACCGTATTTGCTTACAAACTCGTTTATCGTCGGCAGCATCGTGTGGCCTTCATATTTGTTGCCCTCATGGATGCAATATGCTAGTGGATAGCCGCCAAGGCTAACAAGCAGGCCGAGTATGATCTGAGGATTACTGTGACGTCCCTCTTTCGAGAAGCCTGTCTTGCGCAATTCGTCCTCATAATCCGCTTCAAAGTAAAGTGTGGTGACATCATAAAACAACACGCCGATATTGCCACCAAACAATTTCGCTGTATGGCGCACGCTTATGTCCTGTACTATTTCGTGCTGATGACCACTAAGCTTGTCAAGATAGCGATAGATTTTGGATAGATCCACGTCCTCGTCAAAGTGGTTTTTCAGATATTCCACCGTAGCAGCCTTGCTCGTTGGATATGCCAAACGAGCCTTTACAAGCTTGCGGAACACTTCGTCATCAATCCTGTTGAAACCGATCCGGTCAAATGTACGGTCCAATATCAGGTCACAACCATTGAGAAGGATATTGCTCACATTGGACAATACACGACGGACTTCATCACGCTCACGGTCACACGCCTCACGTTCCTCGCCGAAAAGGTCAAGCTGCGGATGGCGGCGTGATTTCTCTTTGGAAATCCATTCTTTTGCTTCATTCACAAGATTATCGACCTCTCCCTCATTATAGGCAACTCCAATTGTGACAAGTTCCTTCATCTTGCCACAAATTTTCTCGGCAACTATAACTCCGATATTGCCGGAACGATGTTTTTTCTTTCGGACAAACATAGTTAAAATACCTTTCGCGTCACCCAATATTAGGTGATGCAAAGATACAAAATATTGTTTGTCAATCAGTTATAAAATACGTGTTTTTTGAGTGACGAAGTCAGGTCGTGGAGGTTATTGTATTGATGGAAGGTAATATTGTCTGCCATGGCTGCAAAGGTACGACATAATTTTTGTGTCCGCAATTTTTTGCTCAGGAAACAAGGATACCGGGCGGCTGCTGGCAGCTGAGTGCTTATCAAGCTGGGTGCATATCAACCTGGATACTTCTCAAGCTGGGTGCTGACCAAGACAAAAGGCGTTCTCCCCATCCAGGGAGAACGCCTTTCGTCATATAGGTCGTGGTGAACGCCTACCTTACTGGTAGAGTCTCACCTCGGAGAGTACGGGGTAGTTGTAGTCGTCGCCGTAGTCGAGACCGTAGCTGCAGTCGCCCAGGCGCACCTTGGCGTAGCGACACTGGATGGGCTCATAGAGCACGAAGGGGAAGGTCGTGCTGGCGGTGTTGGGGATGTAGGCCACGTCGTTGTAACCGTCGGTGATGGTGGTCCAGTTGGTACCATCGAGGCTGGTGAGGATCTCGACGGAAGCCGGGCAGTAGCCTTTCTCGTAGCCCCACTGGAAGGCGAAGGCCGAGACGGGCTTCTCTGCGCCCAGATCGACGATGAGCTCATACTTGCCTGGGGTCTCGTTGACGTAGTAGGTTTCCTTGTCGCCATCGTTGAGTTCGGCGATGGTCGCTCCGCCCACCGTCACGGTGTAGGATGACGCGTCGATCTTGGTCAGCGCCTTGAGGTCCTTGCTGGACTGGCTCTTCACGCGGCTCTGCGTCTCCTCGTAGTTGACGGCGACATAATAGACCTGGTGGTCGGCGCCTGCTACGGCCTCGCCCTGGATGGTGCTGATGGCGATCGGCGCCACGCCCGAGGCTTCTACCTCGTCGAGGTGGGTGAGGGCGACGCGGACGGGAGCTGACGACACCATGCTGCCCGCAGGGATAGTGACGCTCGGCGTGACGACCGAGGTGAACTTGGCAGGCAGGGCCGTGGCATCGTCGGCAAAGCCGGCAGCCAAGGAGTCAACCTGGGCCACGCCGACCGTCACGTCCTGGGCCACGGGCTTGGTGAGGCGAACGTAGAAGCTCACCGTGTCGGCCTGGGCCTGAACGCCGTAGGGCGTGCGCAGCACCTTGGTGGTGTGCTGGTTGCCCGGCATGGCAGTCTCATTGATATAGACCTTCGCCTCGTAGGTCTCGGGGGTAGCGGGATAGAGCAGGTCTCCCACTTCCGGCTCGCTCTGGCAGGCGGCCAGGGCGAGAGGTATGGCGAATAATAAGCAATACTTCGTTTTCATAATCTATCTTTATTTACTATTTGCCGTCGATTCTCACATCCTGGATCCACTCGGGCACTGCCTGGCCGTTGGTCTCGGCATTGTTGCCGTTGCCGGAGGCGTCGCGGAAGGAGTAGCCCTCGCCCTCGTTCATCTTGTAGTAGGTGATGAGGCCCGGCGTGGTCGGGTCGCATGCGTACATGTTGTTGGCAATCTCGGCCTGTGAGCGGGCTCTCTGCCAGAAGCGCACCTCGCTATACATGGCGTTGCCGAGCCAGTAGGTAGAGGGGCTGCAGATGTTGATGCTGTTCACGTTGGTCGTCTTGCCAGGCAGGTCCATCGAGTTGTCGAGCTGGCCGTTGACGTACAGGTAGAGCTTCGTGCCCGTACAGACGAACGCGAGGTGATACCACGTGTGCTCGTTGAAGAGGGCCAGGGAGTTCATCTGCGTGCCCTGCGTCTTGATCTGCAGGCGGTTGCCCTCGATGGGGGCATCGCCGAAGCGGATATAGATCTCGTCGGGACCCGCACCGAAGATGGCCTGGTTGTTGCCACGGCCCACCTCCGTGTAGAGGACGTGCTTATTGATGTTCATCTCCACCGTCCACTCCGTGAGCGGATAGTTCTTCACGAGGTTCTGGCTGACGTAGTGGCTCTGGTCGAGCACCACGACAGTCTGGATGACGACCTGGTCGAGGATATAGACGATCTTGCTGCCCGAGGGAAGCACCGAGGCGTTGCCGCTGGTGTTCTCCAGGCGGAAGCCGATGGCGTACTTCTTGCCCGAGGCCTTCAGCGCCTCGCTATAGGGCGGCACGGTCAGCGTGATGGGCGTTGACACGGAGGCGCCGGCCTCGATGGTGGTCTCTTCGGAGGAGAGCGAGAACGACTCCTGCGGCAGCGACGCGTACGGCGTCTCGTTGAGACGGTTGTACTCATTGACCACGGCGGTGTCATAGACCAGGCGGTAGCGGCTCTCGACGTTGGCCACGTCGCTCAGACGCACGTTGAGCGTGGTCGTAGCCACTTCCGCACCTACCGTGAGTTTCAACGAACTATTGGCGTTGGTGTTGGTTTGCAGGATATAGGCCTGGTTCGACAGGGTGTCGTACTCGGCGTCGTTGCAGCCCGTGAGCAGCAGGGCGCCCAGGGCCATTCCTGCGAGTATGGATTTGCTGTTGATACGCATTGTTTTGAACTTTTGTTAGAGGAATGATACTACTTGACAGCCGGATTCATGATCTGGATGGCCTTGCGCAAGGCAGGGTAGGACGGCTGCTTGCCGGCATTGTACTCGTACTCCATGTGGTAGGTGCCGACACCACCCTTGGGCGAGAGCATACCGTCGATCAGAGGCATCCAGCGGGCCATGCCCTCCAGGCTCATCATGTCGTTGCCGTTGCGGTCGATGAAGGGCACGCCACCAGCGGGGGCATAGTTCTCGAAGTTCTCCGTGACGATGTAGCGCTTGGCTACCTCACGCGGAGTGAGCACGCCGTCGAAGTTGCGGATCGTGCCGCTGAGGCGTGCGTCGAGGTTGGCGTCGCCCGAGCAGGCGTAGGCCTGGACGATGAAGTAGTTGAAGTAATCGCCCAGTTCGGGGTTGATGCTCTGCGGCTCGCCGTCGATGACGAGCAGCTTCTGCGTGCCCGACTTGCGGCCGATGCGCTTGCCCAGCTCCTCGATGAAAACCTTCTCGGCCTCGGGACGGCCGGAGATATTGCCCGGAGAACCGTAGTGGGGCTCGTAGTCGTAGTCGAAGCCGTCGTAGCCATACTTGTCGATGGTGTCGCAGATGGCGTTGGCGTAGCGGCGGATGCCCTGCTCGCCCTCACCCCAGTACTCGATGGGGTCGATGCCCTCTGGGGTGAGCTGGTCGCCCACGTTGGCCACGATGAAGCAGATGAGCGCACGCGTGCCCTTCTTCTGCTGCACATAGGCCAGATCGGCCTTGCGAACGTCGTTGAGCGAGTGCCAGTTGCCCCAGATGGAGACGAAATCGACACTGTCGGGGAGGCCGCGGAGGGAGTTCTCGAGCGAGGCGCCCGCACCTACCCAGTTGCCAAACCAGCCGAAGGCCACGGGGTGGTCGGTCTGCTTGTAGGCCCGCAGCTGCTCGTAGTATTGCTCGGAGCGGTCGGGATCGGTCAGGTTGGCTGGGTCTTTGATCTCGGCGTCGGTGTCGCAGGCGGTGATGAATACCGAAATGCCTACGGCCACCAACAGTATTTTGAACAAATCTTTCATTGCTTATAGTCTTTTATGAATGATGTATGCTACTTCTGCCACCACATCTTGGTAGCGTAGGTGTCAGGACCGCCGAGCAGTTGCACGGCTTTCTGATAGTTGTCGGGATTGTTGACCGGCTCCATGTAGTCGAACGGAAGACGGTTGGGCACGGTGAGGTCGTAGGCCGTGGATTGTGCCGAGGGGAAGACCTTCGGGTAGCCCGTACGGCGGATCTCGCTCCAGGCCTCCTGGCCGTCGGGGAAGAGGGCAATCCACTTCTGGACCATCAGGCGCTCCATCTTCTCGGAGGCGGAGGCGTTGTCGTCCCACTTCACGGTGATGGAGGACATCTTGGCGTGGGCCTGGCCATAGCCGTCGGCAGCATCGACATAGTCGGCGGGGGTGGCGGTGCTGTTGGCAATGTAGTCGGCGGCGCCACTGGCACCCCACTGCTCGAAGGAGAGCGTGATGCCCTCGTTGTAGAGCGACTCTGCCGTGCCGTCCATGTTCCAGCCAGCCAGCGCGCCCTCAGCGCGACAGAACGCCATCTCGGCAGCCGTCATCCAGATGCCACGAGTGTCCTGAGTCACCTTGGCAGCGGAATAGATGGCATCGGCCACAGACTTGTTACCGATCTTCGCTCCAGCGCGGCAACCGATGATGGCGCGGTCGCCCGGTGTGGCGGGGGTGCTGAAGTACTGCGTCAGGCGCGGATCGTTGTAGCCCGTCATGTAGCTCTCGATGTCGGCGCAGGCACGGCTGTCACCCCACTCCACAGAGGTCTTATACAGACCGTTGGGAACGTAGAGAATCGTGGCATTGTCGGCATTGGACGTGATGACGCCGTCGGCCACAGCCTGCTCGGCCACGGTGCGGGCATACTCGGGCTCTGCCAGGCGCATGCGGATGGCCATGCGGAGCTTCAGGGAGTTGGCATACTTCACCCACTTCGTGAAGTCGCCGTCATAGACCTTGTCGGAGTTGGTGAACTGCGTGAGCGTGCCACCGCCAGCCTGGATCATCGGGGTGATGATGCCGAGGGCCTTGTCGAGGTCGGCCACCAGCGTGTGGTACACCTTCTGCTGTGAGGAGTAGGCGTTGGGTTCCTCCTCGGCGCCGATGGGCAGCGGACCGTACATATCCGTCAGGCGGAGGAACGACTGCGCGCGGAGGATCAGTGCCCAGGCGTAGCTGAGGCTCTCCGTACCCGTGAGGCGTACGATCTCATTGAAGGCCGACACCGTCTTGGGCATGCTGTCGGCAAACGGGTAGCGCACCCAGCCCACAGGGGCGTTCATACAGACGAAGTTGTTGCCCGCGAAGCCGTTGTTGGCATAGGTGAAGTAGCGGCCCAGGTAGTTGCCGATGAGATCCTGGTTCATCTGGTAGGTGTTCTCCTGCTCGGGAAACGCCTCGTTTTGCATCTGCACAAGGAACGAGCCGGTGCTGTAGTTGTCGCGACCAAGCTCCTCGGACGAAGTCTTGTCGCCCGGGCGGTTGGCCTCCTCGAAGTCTGCCGTGCAACCCGTGATGAGCAGGGCTGAGGCCGCGATGAGGGAGAGGCCGGTGACCTTGAATATCTTTGCTTTCATATTCTTCCTTATTTATATATGTATGATTAGAATTTCAGCTTAATGTTGAATCCGAGCGTGCGCAGGCTGGGCTGCATGAAGTAGTCGAAGCCCTGGTAGAACGTGCCCGTGGAACCGGTGGTCTCGGGATCGAACGGTGCCTTGCAGTAGATCATGAAGAGGTTGTTGGCCGTCAGACCCACCGTGAGGTCCATGCCGCCGAGCCACTTGCGCGGGAAGTTGTAGCTGATATGGGCCTCCTGCAGACGGACGTTGGTGCCGCTGTAGATATACTCGGACCAGATCGGGTTGTCGCCGCCTACCACGCTGTAGTAGCTCTCGGCCGACACCATGCCCGTGTTGACGGCGATGCCACCTGCCTCGCGTGCATCGGCCGTGGCCTGGGAGACACCATAGTAGTCGAGCAGGGCCTGAGTCTGGCTCAGCACGATGCCGCCTAAGCGAGCCGTGACGAGGAAGCCCAGGTTGAGGCCCTTCCAGGTGAAGTCGTTGCTGAAGCCGATGTTGCCCTTCGGCAGCACGGAACCGCAATACTTCGGGTTGGAGAGCGTCTGGCGCATCACGTTGCCGCTGGCGTTGAGTGCGATGTTGCCCTCGTTGTCGCGTGCGAAGTCGGTGTAGGTATAGACGTCGCCCATCGTGCCGCCCTTTTTGAGGATGACGTTGGCGCCGTTGAGGCCGGCCTGACTGATCACCTCGTTCGGGTCTTCAAGTAGGTCGATGATCTTGTTGCGGTTCATGCTGTAGGTGAGCGAGCTGTTCCAGGTGAAGTCGCCCCACGTCTTGTTGTAGCCGAGAGAGAGCTCAAGACCGCGGTTGCGCACGTTACCCGTCTGCACGTACTCGTTGCTGTAGCCCTCGCCGACCGTGATCGGACGGAGGAAGGTCTGCTTGCGCGTGTTGGACTGGTAGAACGTGACGTCGAGAGTGAGGGCGTTGTCGAAGAAGCGGGCCGTCAGACCAGCCTCCCAAGAGTTGGTGCGCTCAGGATAGAACGTCTCGGGGAACTTGTAGGTGACGGTGGAGTAACTCTGAGAAGCCGGGTTGTACACGTAGCGCCAGCGGGAGGCGATGTTGGGGCTGATGGCAGAACCCACAGAGGCCCAAGAGCCACGCACCTTCATGTAGCTGATGAACTCCGGCAGCTGCACCATCTGGGAGATGATGGCCGACATACCTACCGAGGGATAGAAGAACGACTCGTGCTTCGTGCCGGCGAGGGCAGAGTCCCAGTCGTTGCGGCCCGTGAGGGTGAGGAAGAGCATGCTCTTCCATCCCAGCTCGGCATTGGCGAAGAGGGAGTTGATATAGTGCTTGTTGAAGCCATAGATGGGGCGGTTGTCGTTGGTGGCAGCCGCATAGTCGATGGCGTTGGGGGTGAAGAGGTTGGACGGAGCCTTGAGGCCACCCTGGTAGCCCTCGTCCTCATACTGCGTGCGTTGGAACGAACCACCGATGTTGGCGCCGATGGAGAAGTCGCCCAGGGTCTTGTTGATGTTGGCCATCAAGTCGCCATAGAGAGCCTGGTCGGAGACGTTCTCATACTTGTAGAAGCCGTAGGGGCTGTGGGCGAAGAGGTTGATGGTGGAGGCGTAGCGCTGATCCTCGAACTTCGTGTTGGTGCGATCGAAGCGCAGGCGTCCCGTCACGTCGAGCCAGGGGGTGATCTGATACTTCAGACTGGCGTTGGTCATGTAGCGGTGCTTGTGGTTGATGCGGTTCATGCGCTTGGCCACCCAGTAGGGGTTCTGCATCTGGAGCGCGTCGCCGAAGTTCCAGTTCTGCACATAGATGCCGCGTGAGGCGTCCCAGACCTCGAAGGTGCGGATCGCATCGAAGCTCTCACCACGCGGGAAGAGGTAGAGCGGCACGAGCGGGTTGAAGTACTGACCCTGCGCCATGAGGTTGCGATCGTTCTGGTTGATGTAGCTGAGGCTGAAGTCGAGCGTCAGTTTGTCGTCCAGGAACTTTGTCGTGTTGCGCACCGTGAAGTTGTAGCGATTGTACTTGTTGTCGGGGATGATACCGCGTGCGTTGGTCGTACCTACGGAGAGGTAGGTCTGGTTGCGGTCGTTGCCGACGGTCAGCGCGACGTTGTTCTGGATGTTCGTACCTGTGTTGAAGAAGTCCTCCGGTTCGAAGCCGCCATAGGGCGAACCGCCCTTCTCGCCCCAGGAGCGGACCTCGCCAGGACGGTTGGCGTAGCTGTTCTGGAACTCAGGCATCTTGAACGGGCTGAGGAACTGGCTACTGTTGGAGATCGTCACCTGCACGCGGCCCTTGCTGCCCTTCTTGGTGGTGATCATGATGACACCCTGGGCGGCAGCGGAACCATAGAGGGCGGCAGCGGCAGGACCGCTGAGCACGCTGATGGACTCGATGTCCTCGGAGTTGATGTCGGCAATGCCCTCACTACCCGGCTGGGTGGAGTAGATACTTCCCGTCTCGCCGTTGTTGCGGTTGTTGATGGGCACACCATCTACGACGTAGAGGGCTTGGTTGCTCTGGTTGATGGACTTCGGACCACGCATCACCACACGGGTCGCACCGCCCACACCTGCCGATGAGGCATTGATGTTGACACCCGCCACCTTGCCGGCCAGCGAGTTCATGAAGTTGGCACTCTTCACCGTGGTCAGCTGCTCGCTGTTCACCTGCTGCACATTGTACGACAGGGCTTTCTCCGAACGGCGGATGCCCAAGGCTGTCACCACGACTTCGGCCAGCTGGCGCTCGTCGGGCTTCAGCGAGATGGTAAGGTTCTCTCCCGTGGCGGGCACTTCTGCCGTAGTGTAGCCAAGATAGCTCACGGAGAGGATGCTACCGTTGGGCACTTTCAACTCGAAGCGGCCGTCGATGTCGGTTACTGTGACAAGGTTTGTGCCTTTGACCGTCACGGTGGCACCGATGACGGGCTCGCCGTTCTCGTCAAGCACCGTTCCGCCAACGGTCTTGCCGTCGTCCTGCGCCACCGTGGCAGCAGCCTTGGCCGTAGGGGGCGTGGCCGCGCTGATAGGTAGCGGTGCTAAGCATATCGCCGAGACGATGATGCCTTTCAACATGTTGGATTGGAGTTTGTCCATAAAATCACTATATTTAAATTGTATTGAGTTTTTTTGAATATATAATAGTTCGATCGTTATTTGATAGCTACAATCTGAGGGCAAAAATACTAAAATTTCCGCAAATAGCGTGTAATATAACAGGAAATCTTTTGCTTAAGTGTAAAAAAACACCAAAAAATAGACACGCTTCAGACTTGAGGGGGAGTAGTGTGCGCAGACAGATAAGCCTTTTCTTGTATGAGGTGTTGTGGTCTGTAGGGTGGAAAAGCTGCCCTGTAGTTTGCGGGTATGAATATAAATCCTTATTTTTGCAACCTAAAATCTATGTCCTGGATAGTTGATGAGCTTTCGCCGCCAGGTGGGCCTCTCTGAACCGTCGTGCAGGATGTGCGAGCAGTAGTCCAAGGGTCTTCGCTGCACCAAGCCAACTTGATAATACAAGATATTGATGAAGCCATTCTATACCCATCGAGAGGAGTTGTGGAACAGCTGGAGCCATGCTGCGGGCATATTGCTGGGCATGGCCTTCGGCATGGTCTTTCTGTACTGGTGCTTCCGTGTCAAGGACGGTTGGGCCACGTTTGGCGTGTCGCTCTATCTGCTGGGAATGGTGGGCAGTTATGTCGCTTCGACCTGCTACCACGCTTTGCGTCCCACCAGTCCGTGGAAGGAGCGGCTGCGCAAGTGGGACCATGCCGCCATCTATTGGCATATCGCGGGCAGCTATTCCCCCATCACGCTGGTGGCGCTCCGTGGCGAAGGGCCTTGGGGGTGGCTGCTCTTTGCCTTCGTATGGACGTGTGCCATCGGTGGCACGATCAGTTCGCTACGCAAGTTGAAGCCTCATAGCAATATCGAAACGCTCACTTATGTGGGTATGGGACTGAGCGTGCTCGTGGCCTTCAAGCCTCTTCTCCATGCCGTCGAGGTCTCGTCGGTGGCGTGGATCATTGCCGAGGGTGTGATGTTTGTCACGGGTGCGGTCTTCTATTCCCTCCACCGCCGCCGCTATTCCCACACCGTTTTCCATTTCTTCGTCCTTGCGGGAAGTCTCTGCCATATCGTGGCCGTTTGGGGCATCCTGCAGCAGTATCTCTAAGCAGGCTGGGGGGTGGAATACCTACTGGTTGTCTATCATCCAAGCAAAGGTAGTTACGGCTTCTACCTCAGATCCATTCTTTGATAGCAATTGAGGACCTGTCGTGCCACGTTGCCATTCTCGAAACGGCGGATATACTCCTGCGCTTTGGGCACGAGGTCGTCGCGCTGGGCGATGGCCTTGAGGATAGCTTCGCGTAGGCCCTCGCTGTCGTCGGGATTCACATAGAAGCTGTCGGGTCCTCCCGCCTCTTCCAGGCAAGACCCTGTGGCTGCCACGACGGGCAGGCCGCTCTGGATGGCCTCGATGACGGGGATGCCGAAGCCCTCGTAGCGCGACGGATAGACGAAGGCCTCGGCCATTTGATAGATGGCGGGCAGGACGCTATTGGGCACGCCTTGCAGGAAGCGCACACGCTGGTCCAGCTGATGGCGAGAGATGTAGCGCTTCACCTTCTCGGCATATTTTGTCTGGCGGCCGACGATGATCAATGACAGGTCGGCAGGCAACTTCTCCAGCGCCTTCACGGCCAGTAGGACGTTCTTGCGCTCCTCCACCGTGCCGACGTTGAGAATGTAGCGTGGCGGAAGGTCATATTCGGCATGGATCTTCTGCAGTTCGTCCTCCGACCGGAGGAGACGGTAGCGGGTGTCGCAACTCTGATAGACCAGGTCGATGCGGTCGCGGGGGAAGCCACCCAGCTCGATGATGTCCTGGCGGGTGCGTTCGCTGATGGCGATGATGCGGTCGGCCTCGCGGAGCGTCTGGTAGAATTTGCGCTTGTAGATCCAGGCGTCGATGGCGTGGTAGTATTCGGGATGGCGCATGAAGATGAGGTCGTGGATGGTGACGATGCCCGGTATGCCGGCCTTGCGAAGTCCCACGGGCAGTTCGCCGCTCAGTCCGTGGTAGAGGGAGACCCCGTCCCGCCGCAGGTCCTCGACAATGCCGTGGCTTCGCCACAGACTCTTGCCCAGGCCGTGTTTCCGGTCCGAATAGACGAAGCGCACGCCTTCGCGCAGGCGCACCTGCTCCCGCCACTCCTTGCGTCCCTCGTCGGGGGCATAGAGCAGTAGTTCGTCGTCGCCCTCCAGGGCTGCCAGCGAGTTGATCAGCGTGCGGCCGTAGCTGCCCAGCCCGGTCCCATTGCTCACGATGCGCTTCGCGTCATATCCTATTCTCATCTTCTTTTTCTGTTTTCTTCTGTAGGGTAATGTAGGCTCAAGGGATTAGGAAGTCCGCAGCTGGTCGTTCACCATCCGGAACATATACTCGTAGATGATGGCCTTCAACTCCTGCAGCATCTTGCCTTCCATGGCCACCTTGCCCTGCAGGTTGTGGCGCATCAGACGGTCGCTGAGGGCATAGACGCCCCGCACGCGCTGGCCATCAAACTGGAGGACGTAGCCGTATTTGGCATATTGGTAGATGCCATCGACATAGTTGACGGCATAGGTATCCTGGGCGGGCGTATGGAGCAGGTCGCAGCCGAAACTCAGATAGCGCTTGTCGTAGCCCAGCTGGCCGAGGATAGTGGGCAGGATGTCGATCTGCTGGGCCACAGTGGCGTGGCGCATGCCGGGGCGTATCTCGCCCGAGGGATCATAGATGATGATGGGCGCCGAGAAGCCGCCGATGGCCGACTGATACTCGGGGTGGTCCGTCTGGTTGGTGTGGTCGGAGGTGAGGACGAAGATCGTGTTCTTGAACCACGGCTGCTTCGAGGCAGAGGCGAAGAAGCGGCCGATGGCATGGTCGGTGTAGCGGATGCACTTGTGGATGGGGAGTCCCTCCTCCTTATAGACCGTCTTGTACTCCTTGGGAATGACGAAGGGGTGGTGGCTTGAGACGGTGAAGATGGCGGTCATGAAGGGCTGCTTCATCTCTCCCATCTTCGTGCAGTAGTACTGCATGAAGGGCTCGTCCCAGATGCCCCAGTTGCCGTCGAAGTCCTTGTCGCCTCCGAAGCGCGGGTCGGCGGCATAGTCCTGGCGCCCATAGTAGTTTTTGAAGCCGATCTTCTTGGCAAAGGCCAGGAAGCCCATTGATCCGCGGTTGGCTCCGTGGAAGAAGGCCGTGTCGTAGCCCCAGCGCGCCAGGAGGCCAGGGAGGCCCGTGTAGGTGTTCATCGAGGCGGGCGTGAGGATGAAGGGTTCCACAAACATCGGAATGCTGCACAAGACCGAGGGCATTCCGTCGATGCTCTTATGGCCGTTGGCAAAGGAATACTCAAAGAAGCAACTCTTGGCAATCAGCTGATCCACGTTGGGCGTATAGCCCTTGTATCGTCCTCCCTCCAGGTCTTTGTTGAAAGCCCCGATATACTCGCGGCCGAAACTCTCGACGATCAGGATGACCACGTTCTTGCGATGGGGTTGTGCCTTCGTGGCGGGATGGATGGGATCGAAGACCTTTGCGGCCTCTTCGACGGATGCGTAATAGTCGGGGATGGAGAAGACGTTCTTGCCAATGGTGCGCAGCAGGGCAAAGGGAGTGTTCAGCACCAATGCCGTCTCCTTGGGCCGCTCCACCCATTGGTCGGCGTTGCTGACCGTGATGGGGCGCACACCCGACTGCAGTCCTCCTCTGATGCCGGCCACGCTGCCCACGGCAGCCAGGGCCAGGGCCACGAAGTTGACTCCCGCAAAGCGCAGCCGCTGGCGGCCCGTGAGAAAGTCGCGGTAGTCCGTGCGCGGGGAGACGTAGAGAAAGTAGAGGGCGAAGAAGGCTGCCACGCCCAGCAGTACGAGCACCCAGTGGTCGAGGACGGCGGAGAGGAAGATGCCTCCGAGGTTGTTTTCATTGTCAAACTCGCGGAAGACGCTGGTCGTCGTGCGTCGCATTGTGAACGGGTAATAGACCGAGTCGGCCAGGTTGATGGCAAAAGCCAGCCCGTTGACCACCACGAAGATCCAGCGCTGCACCTTGTGCCACAGGCGCGCTTCCTTCAGCCACAGGGGGAAGAGCATCAGCACGAGCCACAAGGCGTTGATGTAGAAGATGGCCGAGGTGTCGAAGAGGAGGCCGCCCCGGAAGATGCGTGCCAGGTTGCCGTCGGCCAGCGTGTCGGCAAAGAACGTGCGGTTTTCCACGAGGAAGGCCACACGGGCCAGAATGAAAAACAAATAGGCTACCAGCAGGTCGAGGACTACCGCCACCGCCGGCCCGAAATCACTCTTGAGTATCTTTCTCATCGTTATCAATACTTGATGGTTGCTATCGCCTGTGTCCTATCACCAATTGGCCCTATATCCTATATAATATAATAAGGTCATGCTGTCAATAGGATCGAGCGTGTTATATCTCTTGCATGTCGTGCAGCTTCTTGTAATAGCCGTCCAGTGCTATCAGTTCGTCGTGGGTGCCGCGCTCCACGATGCGCCCCTCGTGGAGCACGCAGATCTCGTCGGCATTCTTGATGGTCGAGAGGCGGTGGGCCACGGCGATGGTCGTGCGTGCCTTCATCAGTCGGAAGAGGGCGTCCTGCACCAGTCGCTCGCTCTCGGTGTCGAGGGCGGAGGTGGCCTCGTCGAGGATGAGCACGGGCGGGTTCTTCAGGATGG
>ERZ780167.1750-NODE-1750-length-18176-cov-3.253463_pt1 | contig 18176 bp, 16 predicted proteins | sample MGYA00510982_ERZ780167 | MGnify/ENA primary metagenome ERZ780167 (study PRJEB29588, sample SAMEA2146107) | human gut metagenome | biome: human gut; feature: human-associated habitat; material: faeces | place: Denmark | collected 2008/2010 ... | reverse complement strand
TAATTCTTATCATTGCTATAAAATGTGACTCAAAAGGTCCTATTTTATTTAAACAGAAAAGAGTAGGGAATCATAAGATATATTTTAATATTTTGAAATTTCGGACTATGCGTACAGATACACCTAAGGATATGCCGACACATTTGTTGAAGAACCCGGAACAGTATATAACAAAAGTCGGGAAATTTTTACGTAAGACCAGTCTTGATGAATTGCCGCAGATTATTAATATCTTAAAAGGTGATATGGCAATTGTTGGTCCTAGACCGGCCTTGTGGAATCAGTATGATTTGATAGAGGAAAGGGACAAATACGGAGCTAATGATATTCTGCCGGGACTTACAGGCTGGGCACAGATAAATGGAAGAGATGAACTGCCTATTGAGGTGAAGGCGAGATATGATGGCGATTATGTAAAAAAGATGGGATTTATGATGGACATTCGCTGTATCTTCGGAACAGTGATCTCTGTTGCAAAACAGGATGGAGTCGTGGAAGGTGGAACAGGAGCAATGAATGATGAAAAAGATACTGATAACAGGGGCTAACAGCTATATAGGGACAACTTTTGAAAGTTGGATAAAAGAGAACGTCAAGGATATGCAGACAGATACACTGGATATGCAGAGCGAACATTGGAGAGAATATGATTTCAGCCAATATGATGTTGTGTTTCATGTGGCAGGAATTGCTCATGCGGATGTGGGGAGTGTGTCTGAGGAGCGAAAAGCACTTTATTACAAAGTTAACAGTGAACTTACTGTTGAGTGTGCGCAGACTGCTAAGGCAGCGGGAGTACAGCAGTTCATCTTCATGAGTAGTATTATTGTATATGGTGCAAGTTCAGGTATCGGAGAGAAAAGAATAATTACAAAAGATACACCGTTGTCGCCAGCCAATTTTTACGGTGACAGTAAAGTGAAAGCGGAGGAGGGACTAGCACAATTAGTAGATGGTAATTTTAAAATTGTTATATTGCGTCCTCCTATGATTTATGGAAAAGGATCCAAGGGAAACTATCCGTTATTGTCTAAATTTGCCCATAAATTTTCAATTTTTCCGAATGTGTCAAACGAAAGAAGTATGTTATATGTGGGAAATCTGTGCAAATTTATCAGTCTAATGATAGAAAATGAAGAGAGTGGAGTCTTTTTTCCTCAAAACACAGAATATGTTCGTACCGTAGATATGGTTAAGGCAATTGGTGAAGCATGTAATCGTAAAATTGTAATGACTGCTCTTTTTAATCCTGTTTTGAAACTGATGGGAAAAACCAGAGGAAAATTAGGAGGTATGGTTAATAAAGCCTTTGGCAATATGGTGTATGATAAGCAAATGAGTGAATACAAAGAAGAATATACAATTTATGATTTTATGGAATCAATAAAGCTTACAGAAGCAAATAACCTGGGAGAATGAGTTAAATATGCGTTCAGACATTGAAAAGGAACAGATTAATGTGTTTATTATCGGATTACGAGGATATACACAGAATTATGGTGGTTGGGAAGCTTTTGCCCATGGACTTTTAGATAACTGGTCAGATCCTTTGATACATTTTTATGCATTTGAAAAAGTAACTTCCAAAGAGGAAGAAAATACAGAGGAAGTGAATGGTGTTACCTGCATTCGTGTCTGTGAAAAAGAGCAGGGAAGTTCTGCTATGATGAAATACGACAGGAAATGTACAGACTATGCAGTACACTATATCAAAGAGAACAATATCTCCAATCCGATACTGTTTCATCTGGGAGTGCGAATCGGTCCGTACCTGTATCTAAAGAGAAGACAGATAAAAAAAAATCATATTATGATGATGGAGAATCCAGCAGGAGCAGAGTGGAGAAGAACCAAATGGAATAAACTGGTACAGGTATATTTGTATATCTCCGCAATGATGATGGCGAAATCTACAGACTGTATGGTATGCGATAATGAAGGTATCAGAGAGCTATATGAGCGTATCCTCCATGGAAGAAAGCCCAAACTGGACTACGTAGCTTATGGTGTTAATGAAGTTCCCAGAGTTGAAAATGAAATGCCTGCAGAAGTTCAGGAGTATTTTGATAAGTGGGGAATCGAAAAAGATGGCTACTATCTGATATTGGGAAGATTTATTCCGGAGAATAATTACGAAATGATGTTCAAGGGATTCCACAAGTCGGATACCAAAAGAAAACTACTTGTAATATGCAACTACAAAACAGAAATTCAGAAGTTCTATGAACATATAAAGGAAACAACAAAATTTGAAGAAGACAGCAGAATCATTATGGCGGGTACAATGTACGATCAGAAACTATTGCATTATATTAGACAGAATGCAAGAGGCTATATTCATGGACATTCTGTAGGAGGTACTAACCCGGGATTGCTGGAGGCTATGGCAGAAACAGATATGAACATTCTCTTCAATGTCGATTTTAACCGATATGTAGGTGGAGAGACCGCTGTTTATTTCTCAAGTGATGATGAACTGGCGCAGAGAATTGCTGAGGTGGATGCTTCCACGGCTGAGGAGAGAACACAAATGGGCCAGAAAGCCAGACAGCGGATGCTAGATAAGTATTCATGGAAGCATATTGTGGATGAATACAACAGAGTGATTCGTGAACTGGTACAGAAATAGGATTGGAAAGTGTGTTGAATGAATGGCGGATTTTGAAAATAGTACGATGTATGATGTACATGACATCATGAATAGTGTGACAAACAGAGAAGAAAACAACAAATTCTATTGCCATATGAAGAATGCTGATGGCAAGGAATGGCTGTTGGATGCGGGTTCGGGAAAATCCGTCCGTACAGGATTAAATATCTATGAACCTATTTCTTCCAAAGGAAAGTTGATCAAGAAGATGCTACCCTGCCTGCATAGAATTTTTTGTGGTCTGCATCTGTTTGGCTTTGAACATACCGCATTTTCATTCAATGATGAAATTGTACAGACGGTGGCAAAAGTTTTTGAAACAGATGCTGATAAACTGCATTTTAACTTCTTCCTGGGAACACCATCGGTACATCAGAAGATCGTAATACAAGTTGATTGTGGAAGCAATGTACTTGGTTACATAAAACTGTCAAATAATCCGGAAGTCATAGAAGCATTTAAAAGAGAGTATTCTTTTTTAAATTGGCTAGGAACGAAAAATATCTCTAACGTTCCGAAAGGATTGTACTGTAGCAGTCTACAGGAATTTCCTGAGATTACCATGTTCATCCAGACATCACAAAAGGAAAAGGGATCATTCAACGATTCTGCATTGAATGATCAGGTTCTTTCCTTTTTGCAGGAACTTCATATAAAAACAGAGTGCGCTGTACTGTTTGAAGACAGTGAATTTTATGCCGTATTATGTGAGATTACACAAAATATAATAAAATATCCGGCTGATAAAGAAAAGCTTACAAAAATAGTAAATGAAATTATCGCCCAGAATAGCGGGCAGACAATGAATTATTCTGCATATCATGGGGATTTGACTCCATGGAACAGTTTCTACAATCCCAGACAAGGTGCAGGAAGCAAGTTCTTTGCTTTTGATTTTGAATATGCCGGCAAGACATTTCCAGCATATCTAGATGCGTACCATTGGCTGGTCTCTGTAGGTATCTTTGAAAATCACTATGGTGCAGAGGAAATTATTGCAGCGTTTGAAGACAAAAAAGAAGAGCTGAAAAATTATGATCCTTCCCCGGAAATATCTCTGGTTTTGTACCTAACTGCACAGATCAGTTTGTACTTAAAGAGAGAAAAGGGACAACTCTCCGGCAGGGAGTTGGAAAACATGAAAATATGGGGAGCATTGTTGGAACATTTTTCTGACGAATTATTGTAAAGAGGACAATAATGAATATTTTACATTTGACTTTGGGAATTCCTGAATATCGTTCGGGTGGGCTTGTTTCATATGCATATTCTGTTGCAATGACGCAGAGAAAATTAGGATATCATGTAACAATGCTATACCCCGGCAATATTCAAATCGGTAAGAAGAAAAGTTATATCAAAACAAAGGGGGAAATTGATGGAGTAGCAATATATAAAATAGTGAATCCGTCATATGTTGCGATTCCTTTAGGCATCAAGGAACCACAGAGGGTAATGCAAAGCGGTGATAGAAAAATATATTCCGATTTCCTGGATAGTGTCTCCCCAGATATGGTACATGTACATACTTTTATGGGAATGCATAAAGAACTGTTCGAAGAAATCAAAAGCAGAAAAATTCCTATTATTTATACAACCCATGATTATTATGCGATATGTCCCAAAACAGCGAGAATCAATGAGAAAAAGGAAGTATGTCCTGCTGCTGACCCGTACAGCTGCGCAGTATGCAACGCTGGCATAAGAAATTCTGATCTTATGCAGTATGTTCTGCAATCAGAATGGTACCCCAGGATCAAAAAAAGTAAGATACTGGCAGGATTAAAGAAAAAAAGAAAGAATACAATTACAGAGACAGAACCAAAGACTGTACAAGTAGAGCCGGGAGTTGTTGAATTATATAAAAAGTTATTAGATTTTCAAAAAGGACTGTTTGATATGGTGGACATTGTTCATTGCAACAGTACTTTAACGGAACAAATATATGCACCGTACTTGCATGGAAAACAGCATTTTGTATTGAATATTACAACCACAGGCATTGTAGACAAGAGAGCGGAAAACAGAACAATGCCCTATAAAGAAAACGGTATTCTTAATATTGGATATATCGGAATACGTGATCATCACAAAGGATCCTGGATCCTGCGAGATGCCGGGAAAATTCTGTATGATATTGGACTAAAATTCAAGATCAGTCTGTATGGAGACGAATTCAACTTAGCTGAAGAAGATCATCCTTTCTGCGAAGACTGTGGTATGTTTGCTCACGATAGAATATCCGAGATTATGGGAACACTTGATATGCTGGTAGTACCAGCATATTGGTATGAAACATTTGGATTCAGTGCTATCGAAGCGATTGTCAATGGAGTTCCGGTACTGGTATCTTCGCATACAGGAGCAAAGGACTTGCTGGACCATGTGACAGCTCCGCATGTGTTTGAACCTAATGCAGTGGAACTGGCTCAATTATTGAGAGAATACATTGAGAATCCAAAGCTGTTGGATAAGAACGTTGCAGAACAAAAGAAGATGGATTTAGTAGTTTCTATGGAACGTCATGTAGTTGAGTTAATGTATAAAATTAATTTATTTGTGGGAGAAGAAGGCTTATGAATATAGTTCATATTGTTCACGGAAAAGCAAACCCTAATGAACATAATGGTATCAGTCGTGTGGTCTATTTTTTGAATAAGCATGAGAAAATGCAAGGACACAATAGCCAGATATGGGCGGTTGTAGATGGACAGAAAAAGCATGAAACTTATAAAAGAGATGAATTTGTAACTGTAGAGATGTTTCCTCGTGTTACTTATCTGAATTCTAATTCCGCAGAAAGTATCTGCAGATATATTCAAGAGCATAAAGATGAGATTGACATCATTCATTTTCATATGATTTGGTTTATTGATAAGAATATCATTGCTGGGACGATTAAAAAATGTAATATTCCCATTGTGATTACTACACATGGAACGTATAGCAAACCCCATGCTCGTACTGGAAAGAGATTATTCGCCAAGATGTTTTATGAAGTAAAATATTTGAATAATGCTACCGAAATTCATGCCCTGCAGCCAGATGAAACCTATGGCAATTATAAATACGGTGTCAGAGTCCCCCAGTTTGTAGTTCCAAATGGAATTGAAAAGAACGAGATTCCACAGATAAGAAATGCAGAACTGAAGAAACAATACAATGACAAGATCGTATTGTTGTGGGTCGGTGTATTTAGAGGCGACAAAAACCTGGAACAGTTGCTTGAGGCAGTCAGCATGGTGCCTGCAGATATCAGAAGCAATATTTTACTGGTATTGGCAGGACCGGATAATAAAAATAACAAGGCAAAGCTGAAGGAACTGGCTACCAATTTGGGTATTGCAGAACAGGTAATATTCAAGGATGCTGTTTATAATCAGGAAAAATATGATCTCCTGGAAAGCGCAGATGTATATATTATGCCGTCTTTGTCGGAGGGAATGTCCATGGCAATATTGGATGCTCTTGCATGTGGAAAACCTTGTATACTTACTAAGCAGTGCGGTATGGAATATTACCTAGCGAAGGACTTTTTCTTTATGTGTGAGCCTTTTGCGCAGGATATTAAAAGAGCAATTTGCGAGATGTATGAACACAAAGACAGACTTGGTGAAATGGGCAGGAACTCTCTAAAAATGATTAATGATTGTTTTAACTGGGAACAGGTAACAAGAGAAATGATTAAGAATTATGAAAGGATTGTGAAGAACAATGCAGTGGAATCATAAGCATGCTGTAGCTTTACAAAGCGTGTTTGAGGCATTAGATGAGCAAAATATTCCATGGATGATTATGCGTAATTACGAAGGGCTTCCGGAAGTAAATACGTCAAAAGATATTGATATTGCAATTCCTAGAAAGGACTGGAAAAAAAGCCGGGAATTAATTTACCAGGTGCTGAAGAACCAGGGATTTACCCATGTGATGTTTACAAAGTTCCAGTCCATCTTGTGCCATACTTTTTATTGTTTTGAGAATGATGAGATTATAGCATTAAAGATTGATATTTTTGCATGTTATGAGTGGAGAGGTGCAGAGTACATATCTTTTGAAAAACTGTATGACAGAAGTAGAATTTACAATGGAATGCATGTGCCTGATGAGATAATGGACGGAGTTATGCTGTTCCTCAAACCCTTATTGTTAGGAGGGGCGATTAAGGAAAAGTACAAACAAACCTATATGGAATGTGTATCGAAACATGAGCAGGAATTCCGAGAGGTTTTGAGTGAGATCGTTGGAGCCAGGGAAAGTGAAGAACTGGCAGCACTTGTTAAAAATGGTGATGATGAGAGCATAAAGAAACATCAGAAGGCTGTCCGTAAAAGATTATGGACGAGATATTTTGTAAGAAAGCCTGTCAGGACTATTCAGAAGCTGATTGAGCATTATTATACAGAGATGAGAAGAAGAATCTTTACTTTCCAGAATCCGGTTTTTGCAGTATTGGGATCGGATGGTGTAGGTAAGACCACTTTTCTGAATAACTGGATTGAATTATTGGTGGAGCATGTACCTTTTGAAAGAAGCAATATTGAGGTAATTCATTTCCGACCTAATATCTTCCCTAATCTTAAAAAATTACTTTCGGGAAAAGACTATGATGAAAAGCAGGAGAATTTTACGGCTCCTCACCGGGCCAAGCCTGCTGGAAAGTTGAGTTCTTTTTTGAGACTGACCTATTATTGGCTGGATTATATTATAGGTGTACCTGCTAAAAAGAGAAAAGCACGACTGAAAGAGAAATATGTTATTTTTGACAGATATTTCCATGATTTTCTTGTGGATCCTCACAGAAGCAGAATTGAGTTACCGTATGGACTTCGTAAAGCATTTTATACTTTGGTGTATAAACCGAAAATTACTTTTGTGTTATTAGCAGCTCCTGAGGTAATTTATACCAGAAAGCAAGAGTTAGAATTAGATGAAATTAAAAGACAATATAGTTGTTATAAGAGTCTCATTAATAACACTAATGTATTGGAACTCAATGCAGGAAATGCACCGGAAAAGGTAGCGAAAGAAGCATTTATCAAATTTATTTATAAAATGGGAAGAGAGTTGTAATTTATGGAATATGCTATTGCTGCTATTGCTGTAGTTCTGACAGTCTTGGCGTGGAAAATCAACAAAAAAGTATTAAGTTGTTACTATATTCTTGCCTGCCTGTGGACAGAATTCTATTACATCAACATTTGTGGTGGAAAAGTTAGGATCTATCATTTTATTGCAATAACCATTATTCTTTTAGAGATAATGAAAGCAATTTCATTATTAAAACATAAAAGATTTTGGCCGATATGGATATTTGTGATCTGGGCAGTTGTTATATCGGTATTTGCAGTGCATCCACTCAGCGCATTCATAAGTGTGATTTCATTAGCACTGAATTGTGCGGTTGGTGTCGCTGCGTTGGTGATTCTATATAATAAATGGATATCTGTGAAAGATATACAGCAGGTTACTACTATTGGACTTATTATATGTTGTATCATAGGTATTATACAATTTTTTATGCAGGTTTTATTTAATATAAACATTGGCGCATCTGCAGAACAGGTTACGCAGATTGCAATTGGAATGATTCCTGCACTTAATACTGAAGCAAATGTATTTGGAAGGGTAATGATGGTGTATATGCTCTTTATGCTGCCTACGCTGATTTCTCAGAGCAAGGAGATCAGGGGGATTTGGTGCATGTATATTTTGTCAATCTTCTGTACTCTGATCAATGCAACCAGATCCGTGTTGTATCCGGGTATTGTTGCCATCGTGTTATGCTTATTTATAGCAATATATAAAAAGCAATTTTTGAATGCAGTAAAAACATATGCTAAATTAGCTGTTGTGGCGGGAATTATCATTGGCTTGTTGCTGTTGCAAATTATTCCGGCTTATCCTTATACATATTATAAACTGCAATCCATGATGGGAGGTAGTACCATCGATACGAGCAGGATGCTTAGTGAGGCTAAATATGATACAATAGATAGCCAAAAAGATGATAATTATGTTAGTATGGATGAATTGAATGCAAATAAAGCCAACGCTATCAATTCTAATAAAGAAGATTCAAGCAGTTCGGCAGAGAAAGACAAAGAAACTGGCGAATTGATAGAGAAGGAAGAAGAATCTGGAAAATTGATAGAGAAGGAAGAAGAATCTGGAAAATTTGAAAACAAGGGATATGATGAATCAGCAACTTACAGAGTTGGAATGATAAAAATGTCAGTACAGTCTGTGGTCAGCAATCCAAAGACTGTATTGGTTGGTAAAGGATGGGGGCAGGTATTTGTAACTATCAACAACACAGTAGTGACACAGACAGGCGGATCCGACTGGGTGTGTGCATTTGTGTACACAGGAGTAATTGGTCTGATATTGTATTGTATTATGACATTTAGTATTTTTGTTGCGCTGATTATAGAAGGAGTACTTAAGAAACGAGAGAATACATCATTATCTCTGCAATTACTTGGAGCATTGGGAGCATGCTTCATTATCGGAGTAAGTGGCCTGCTGTCTGCCAATATTATCATGCCTTATTATTGGCTTATAGTATGCATCAGCGTATTTTTGGTGGAACAAGCAAAGGAATGCGAAAAATGAAAAAAATATTAGTATCTGCCTATGGATGCGAATACGGAAAAGGATCAGAATCCGGTGTTGGCTGGAATTGGATCCTGATCCTGGCAAAACGTTATGAACTTTGGGTGATCACTCGAAGCAATAATAAGGAAAATATAGAACAATATGTGCCGGAGGATATCAAGGATAGGTTACATTTTATATACTATGATCTTCCGGAACGGATCCGTAAATTAAAAAAAAGAGAAAAAGGTCTCTATTGGTACTATAGTCTGTGGCAACGGGGAATTCTTGGTGTCATAAAAAAAGACTTGAAAGATGTACAATTTGATTATGTTATGCATTTGACCTTTGGAAGCCTTTGGATGCCGACTCATTTACATAAGTTAAACATTCCTTTTATCTGGGGACCGATAGGCGGTGGAGAAGCAGTACCTACACAGTACATGTCTGAATTTGGGTGGAAAGAACGCCTGGTGCAGATGTCAAGAAAAATTATGATGGCTACAAAATGGTTAAACATTCCTATGGTAATGCGTTGCAAAAAGGCAACGCTTATTATTGCTAGAACCTCAGATACGATCAAGGCACTTCCTGTAAAGGATATGAGCAAAGTAGTTGTGATTTTAGAGACTGCTGTTGAGACAGAGACACTACAGCTGATGAAACGTAAGGATCCACCGATGCAGAATGAAAAAGTCAATTTGATCTATGCCGGTAGATTGATTCCGTTAAAGGGTGTAAGATTTCTGATAGAGGCAATGTCTATGTGCCGCAATCGAGATAAAATTACTTTTACAATTATCGGAAAGGGCTATAAGCAGGCAGAGTTAAAGAAACTGGCGGAGGCTTGCAGCGTGGACAAACAGGTAAAGTTTCTCGGTCATGTGGATAGATTAGAGGTACTTGAAATGCTGAAGCAGGCTGACATTTTTGGTTTCCCGAGCTTGAAAGAAGGAGGCACATGGTCCCTGATGGAAGCTATGGCAGCAGAACTGCCATGTATATGTCTCAATACGTCAGGTATGAAAACTATTACAGATGAAGAATCGGCCATTCGTATAGAGCCACAAAAACCGGCAGATACCATCGTAGAATTCAGTAAAGCATTGGATAAACTGATTGATGACAGAGATTTTGCTGTAAAGATGGGAAAGAATGCTCGAAGCAGAATAGAAAATATTTTTACCTGGAAAGCAAAGTCGGATACTATTTTTGATGTAATGGATGAAGTTGAAAAAAGAGGCTGACAGATCATATGAAACGTGGCGTGACCAAAATATTTGTTGCAAACGTAGTGAATTTGATGATTAGTTTTATCTTGGGATTTGTTTTACCTAAGATGCTGTCTGTGGATGATTATGCAACGGTAAAAACTTTTCAGTTCTATGCAGGATATTTAGGATTTTTACATTTAGGCTATGCAGATGGAATGTACTTGTTGTATGGTGGCAAGGATATTTCTGACATTGATAAAAATCAATTAGGTAATAATCGAAAGACCATGCTTGTGTTTCAGGTAGTGATTGGAACTGTGCTGACATCGGTCGCAGCTATTATTCGTAATCCGGTATTGGTATTAGTGGCGGTATCCATAATTCCGGTGAATATGATAGCGTATTATAAATATTTGTATCAGGCGACGGGGGAATTTCAAAAGTACAGTAATATATTGAATCTGACCTCATTACTCACGAGTATTATTATATTGGTCTCTCTCTTTGGACTGAAAATACAGGCCGGATGGTGGTACGCAGGTGCATATATGACCATAAATATTCTGGTATATGTGATTCTGGAGATCAAAGTTCGAAGAGAAATTCTGACCAATATAAAAGCTGTTGTATCAAGAAATGAATTTGTGATGAGTATCAAGCAGGGATTTGCTCTGATGCTTGGAAATTTTTCTTCCGGGTTACTCAGCGGTATGGACCGGTGGTTTGTAAAAGTCTTATTGCCCAATGCGGATTTTGCATTTTATTCCTTTGCAGTAAGTGTGGAAATACTGATTACTACATTTATGAATCCGTTCGTTATCACTTTCTACAACTATATCTGTATTTGCAATGATATCGAGAAAATTAAATCTATCAAGAAGTGGATATATGTGATAAGCTTATATTTGATAACAATGGGATTTGGAGTAAAATGGATTGTTGAATTATTTATCAATCAGTATTTACCTTCAATGAAAGTATTGTTTGTGCTGTTTGCGTCACAAGTTTTGTATATGGCATTGAAGACTATCTATATTAATTATTATAAAGCTATGAAAATGCAGAACAAATACATGATCCAGCTTCTGCAGGTATTGGCAATTGGATTTGTAATTAATGTGATAGCCTGGAATATAGAAAAGTGTAAGGAATCATTTGCAGTGGGAACCTTTATTACTGTATTGATCTGGATATGTATTTGCAGTAGGCAATTTCCGATATTAAGAGCCAAACTGAAGCAGTTTGTTACTGTACTCGTTTCCCTTATAGTATATATACTGTGCGGTTATTTCTTTGAAGCAATTATTGGTGCAGTGATATATATAACTGTAATGACGATATTAGTTCTACTTGTCATGCCAGAAAGCTATCGTGAAATTTGGGAGTTTGTGATAGGGGGAAGATTAAAAAAGAGGAGTCAGAATGGATAAAAAATTAGCACTTGTAATTCTAAATTATAACGACAATAAAGATCTTTTTGAATTACTGCAATTAATGGAAAAACAGAAATCCCAATATACTGTTATCATTGTAGATAATGACTCGAAACAGGAGAACAAAGACCAAATCGTAGAATGGATGCAGCAGAAAGATAGTTATTATATTGCTGAGAAAAAGGTATTCTATTCTAATGAGTTTGAGAAGGATAAGGAATTCTATCTGGTGCTTAATGATTGGGATGCTGGATTCTCCGGAGGAAATAATGTTGGATTTAGAGTGGCGCATTTGCTAGGGATTAAGTATGCATTGTTGATCAGTCCGGATGTGAGAGTGTACGAAGAGGATTATTTGGAGAAGATGATCACAGCTATCGAACATTCGCCGTTAGCTGTGGTGGCAGGTTCTAATATTCTGGATTTGGACAACCAAAAGCAAAGCCCTTCCAAAATTATTTCATTCAAAGAAGAACTGTTCTGGTTCCATCCGGCAATATCACGTACGAACAGATTGCTGGATTATCATTGTACGACAGAGCTTACAGATGCAACGATACATGGCTGTTGTATGTTGTTTGATGTGAGATTCCTGGATGAAATAGGATATCTGGATGAAGGCGTATTCATGTATAGCGAAGAACCTATTTTGGCTGCGAGAGTGAAGAAAGCTGGGAAGAAGATATTATATGTACCGGAAGCAACGGCAGTGCATGCACATATCAGAGTGAAAAAAATAAATGCATCCCTTAGAATGCAAGATTTTATCAAAAGTAGAAAATACTATATTAAAACGTACAGCAATTACACAGAACTGCAGAAGATACTGGTATATATATCTTATGGTGTCTGTGCAATAGCTCACAAAATAAAATACCAAATAGACATAAGAGGGACAAGAAAATGAAGGTAGTTATTTTAGCAGGCGGAAGAGGAACTAGAATTTCAGAAGAAAGTCACTTAAAACCCAAGCCTATGGTGGAAATCGGTGGAATGCCTATTTTGTGGCATATTATGAAGATTTTTTCACATTATGGTCACAACGAGTTTGTCATCTGTGCGGGTTACAAGCAATATGCAATCAAAGAGTATTTTGCAGATTATTTTCTGCACAATAGTGATGTGACATTTGATTTTACTAATGGTAAAGATGACATCATCATTCATAATACATTTTCTGAGCCTTGGAAAGTAACAGTAATTGATACCGGACTGGATACTATGACTGGTGGCAGAGTGCGTCGTGTCAAGGATTACCTGAACAATGAGTCGTTCCTTTTGACTTATGGTGATGGAGTGGCTGACATCGACGTCAATGCGTTGATCAGCTATCATGATCCAAATAAGATCGTTACTATATCTGCGTATAATGTAGCACAGCGTTTTGGTGTGTTAGATATTGACCAGGGCGGAGATGTGCTGGAAATGAGAGAAAAGGCTGATACTGATGGTACGATGATCAATATCGGTTATATGGTATGTGAGCCTCAGATTTTTGATTATCTGCATGCAGATGAAGATATTCTGGAACAGTATCCGTTACGACAGATTGCTGCGGAAGGTAAAATGCAGGCATACAGACACATGGGATTCTGGCAGTGCATGGACACTTTACGTGACAAGGAGAAGTTAGAACAGATGTGGAGCGAAGGCAACGCACCTTGGAAATTATGGTAAAAGGAAACGGAAAGGATAATATTATGTTTGAGAATAAGACGGAAGAACAGGCAAAACATGAAATACTTGAGTTGGTAGACGAGTATTGCACTACATTTCATAAAAAGAAAGAATACAAAGAAGGCGACAGAATACCTTATGCATCCAGAGTTTATGACAGTGCAGAAATGTGTAATCTGGTAGACAGTGCACTGGAGTTCTGGCTGACTGCTGGCAGATATACTGCAGAATTCGAAAAGAAGTTCGCAGATTATCTGGGAGTAAAATATTGTTCGCTGGTGAACTCTGGATCTTCTGCAAATCTGGGAGCATTTATGGCTTTGACATCTCCTCTTTTAGGCGAGCGTCAGGTAAAGCGTGGAGATGAGATGATTACTGTGGCAGCAGGTTTTCCAACCACAGTTACACCCGCAATTCAGTACGGTGTAATACCGGTATTTGTTGATGTAACCATTCCGCAGTACAATATTGATGTTACCAAACTGGAAGAAGCGCTTTCTGAGAAGACAAAGGTGGTAATGGTGGCACATACTTTGGGTAATCCTTTCGATCTGTGTGCAGTAAAGGCATTCTGTGATAAGCATAATCTGTGGCTGATCGAGGACAACTGTGATGCTTTGGGCACAGAGTATGTAATTAACGGTGAGAAAAAATTATCAGGAACCATTGGAGATATTGGAACTTCCAGTTTCTATCCCCCTCATCATATGACCATGGGTGAAGGCGGAGCAATTTATACCAACAATGCTCTTTTGCACAAATGCATTCGTTCCTTCAGAGACTGGGGAAGAGATTGCATATGCTCTTCCGGCCAGGACAATCTGTGCAAACATCGTTTTGACAAACAGTACGGAGAATTACCTTTGGGTTATGATCACAAATATGTATATTCTCATTTTGGATACAACCTTAAAGCAACTGATATGCAGGCAGCCATCGGCTGTGCGCAGATCGAGAAATTTCCTAGCTTTGTAGAACGCAGAAGACACAATTTTGCACATCTCTATGAGCAACTGAAGGTAGTGGAAGATAAGCTCATCCTACCTTGTGCGTGTCCGAATTCCAATCCCAGCTGGTTTGGTTTCCTGATCACCTGTAAAGAGGGTGTGAATAGAAATGATGTGGTACGTTATATTGAAGAGCATGGCGTACAGACCAGAATGCTTTTTGCGGGAAATCTGATCAAGCATCCCTGCTTTGACCAGATGAGAGAAAGCGGAGAAGGATATAGAGTAGTTGGCAGTCTGGAGAATACCGATAGAATCATGAAGGATACTTTCTGGGTCGGTGTATACCCCGGAATGACAGATGAAATGATTAATTACATGGCAAAAACGATTATAGAAAGTCTGGAACAATAATGCGTGTAGTTGTAACAGGTGCAACGGGATTCGTCGGAACCGGTGTTGTAAATGAATTGTTAAAACAGAATACGGATGTTACTGTAATTGTAAGAAATGCTACACAGTTACCTTGTTATTGGAATGGCAAGGTAACTGTTATAGAGGCAGATCTTAGTAGCATTCATTTGCTGGAGCGTGCGGACTTCGGGAAAGAGAAGATAGATGTTTTTTTCCATTTCGCATGGAGTGGAACAGCAGGCAATGAACGTGCAGATGTTGACTTACAATTGAATAACGTTCGGTATGTGTGTGATGCAATCGCACTGGCCAAGAAGCTGGGCTGCAGTAGATTTATCAATTCAGGAAGCATTATGGAATATGAAGCGTATCAGTACTTGAAGGAAGATAAGGCTGCCCCTGGGATGGGATATATCTATAGTACAGCGAAACTGACAGGAGATTTTTTTGCCAGAATATGTGCAAAGCAGGCAGATATTGAGTATATTAATTTAATCATATCCAATATTTATGGAGTGGGAGAATTTTCCCAGCGTTTCTTGAACAGCACATTACGAAAGATGATGAAGAATGAACCGATTGATATGACGGCAGGATTGCAGTTATACGATTTTATATACATAACAGATGCAGCAGAAGCTATTTGCATGGTGGCAAAATGTGGTGAGGCGAATTCGTCCTACTATATTGGCAATACTTGCCAGAGAGAATTGCGTAAATTTGTATTGATTATGAAAGAGGTTGTACAGAGCACTTCAGAAATTCGATTTGGAGCAGTTCCCTTTACAGGTGCACAACTGACTTACGAAGAATTTGATACAGCCAAAATTGAACAACTGGGCTTTACTCCTAAGGTTTCTTTTGAAGAAGGAATTCGGCGTACAAAGGAATGGATTGCGGAGAGGGAGAACAATGACTAAGAATTTTGAGATACAGGATTTGAACTTGCAGGGACTTAAGCTGATTACCCCTTTTTTTGTAGAAGATGACAGGGGTTATTTCCTAAAAAGCGCAGAGAAGGATGTGTATAAACAATGGGGACTGGATCTGGATATCTATGAGGATTTTGAGTCCTATTCTGTGAAGGGTGTTATCAGAGGTTTACATTTTCAGACTTATATGCCACAGACTAAAATTGTCAGGGCAATTAGAGGAACCATTCATGATGTGGTAGTTGATCTGCGAAAGGACTCGGCTACTTTTGGACAATATGCCGATGTGATGCTGTCGGACGGTAATCATAATATTTTGTGGATTCCGGAAGGGTTCGCTCATGGATTTGAAGTGTTATCCGATGATGCAATTATGTCATACAAGTGCGTAGGAAAGTATCAAAAAGGATATGATACAGGAATTGTATGGAATGATGCGGAATTAGGGATCCAATGGCAGACGCAGAAGCCGATCGTATCAGAAAGAGATGCACAGTTAATGAGTTTTCGCAAGTTTAGGGAAGAATTCAGGGGATTATAATGAGTATGGATAATAAGATGACGGAGTGGGAATTTTATAAGGATAAGAAAGTGCTGATTACAGGGCATACCGGTTTCAAAGGTACCTGGATGTGCAAAGTGTTGTCTATGCTTGGTGCAAAAGTCTGGGGTTATTCCCTGGAAAGTCCTACAACTCCTGCACTTTATGAGATTGCTAATGCAGACCAGGATGTTTGTTCCTTTATCGGAGATATCCGGGATCTGGAGCATATGAAAAAGGTATTTGAGGAAGTGAAACCGGAGATTGTTATTCACATGGCGGCACAGCCGATTGTAAGAGAATCTTATGTGAATCCGGTATATACTTACGAGACTAATGTCATGGGGACGGTAAATGTTTTGGAATGCGTTCGACAGAGCGATTCCGTGAAATCATTTGTCAATGTAACAACTGACAAGGTTTACCTGAACAGAGAATGGGAATGGGGATATCGTGAGAATGAGGAACTGAATGGGTATGATCCGTATTCCAATTCCAAGTCCTGTTCCGAATTGGTGACTAGCAGCTATGTAAAATCCTTCTTTTGTGATAGAAATATTGCTATTTCTACTGCACGTGCAGGCAATGTTATTGGTGGAGGAGATTTCGCACCGGACAGAATTATTCCAGACTGCATCAGAGCAGTGCAGGAAGGCGAGAAAATTATTGTAAGGAATCCTTATTCTACCAGACCTTACCAGCATGTATTGGAGCCTGTAGTGGCCTATCTTTTAATTGCAAAGAAACAATACGAAGATAAAACATATGCTGGCAACTACAATGTCGGCCCCAACGAGACAGATTGTTGGAAAACAGGCGAACTGGTGGAACTGTTCTGCCGCAAGTGGCAGGAAAAGACCGGAAAATCTGCAGACTGGGAAGTACGCTATGACGGTGGCCCTCATGAAGCCAATTTCCTCAAACTGGATTGTTCCAAGATTAAAAATACATTTGGTTGGAAACCACACTGGAATGTAGAAATGGCGATGGAGAAAATCGTAGAATGGACATGGGTATATATGAATCATGGTGATATGAGTCATTGTATGGAAGAACAAATAAAGAGTTATTTATATTAACTATCAGGTGACGGAGTGACCGTATGACTTGCATATTAGGAATATTATGTATTATAGCAATATCGCTTTTGATAGCATTGTGTTATAGAAAAAGATTATCGGAAGTGTATGTAATTGCAGCCGGAGTTATTGTACTGATCTTGTATATTGCCGGTATCTTCAATACTCTTCGAGTGGGAATTTTTATTGTATACATCGTGTCAGCATTATGTATGGCAGGAAGTGTATATATATGTTTACGATATGGAATATACAAGAACAAAGAATTAAATACTTGGAAAAAATCAATGATTTTCGATGTGCTGCTTTTGGCAGCAGGAGCATTGATGATGTACATGATCACCCTGAATATGAAAGTCGGAGGCGGGGATGAATTTACTTACTGGGCTTCTTCCGTAAAAAACATGTATGCGACAGGGAAGCTTGGTGTACATCCGGATAGCTGGTTGTAATTCCCTGAGTATAATCCCGGTATGTCATTGTTTGAGTTTTTTTATGTTGGCATGTCGGAAGTTTTTCATGAGAATTATTTGTTTTTTGCAATAGATGTTTTTATTCTGCTAGTATCCTTTGCCATATTTTCAATGATATTTAAAAATAAGACCTTTAAAAATAAGCTTTACATTGAAAATACGACTTTTGTTATATTATCTGTATTTATATTATTAAGTTTTCTGCCCAAAACGGGAAGAATA
>ERZ780167.1737-NODE-1737-length-18239-cov-13.742191_pt1 | contig 18239 bp, 9 predicted proteins | sample MGYA00510982_ERZ780167 | MGnify/ENA primary metagenome ERZ780167 (study PRJEB29588, sample SAMEA2146107) | human gut metagenome | biome: human gut; feature: human-associated habitat; material: faeces | place: Denmark | collected 2008/2010 ... | reverse complement strand
GCTCAGCATTTCCATCCTGGATTGGAGCAAGCGCATCCAGCGTGTCGATTTCTAATCGAATTCCAAATTATCGGTAGTAAGCTATCGAGATAAGAGATAAGTATAAAGAAAGACAAAGTTATCATGAGAAGATTTCATATCTATATAGGTTTCATAGTTTGGTTGTTGACTAGTTTATTTGCAGTTAGTTGTAATGACGAGTTGGAGGGTAACGGATATACCCCCAACTCGTCAAGCAACCTGCACGTGCTGGTACCAACCGTGCTCAGTGAGAACGGCACCCGTACCGACGATGCTTCCGGCCTTCCTACCTATAATGCTACGGTAGATGAATGCCAGATCAACGATCTTCGCCTCTACGCCTTTCCTGTAGAGAATGACGGAAAGCTCGTAGTAGAGAATCTTCCTGCGCCAACTGCAACTTCGATGCTGAATCAGAATGCAGCCGAATATCAGCTCAACATTACTCCTGGTAAGTATCATATCTATGTAGTTGCCAACCTGAATGATGTATTGAGTGATAAGACTATTGAATCAGAAGATGCACTCAAAAATATAGTGCTCGATTACAGACCAACAAGTCCAACAGGTATGCCTGTATGCACCAATATCCCGATGATTTACGAACCTGAGAAGGATGCCTCAGGCAATCTCGCTGAAACCGAGATTAAAGCAGCGGGTGATAAATATACAGTGGTAGCAGCTAATCTGAAGTTTACATGCGTAAAGGTTAAGCTGAATCTTATCTTCGATTCAAGAAACCCAGAAGTCGCAACCAATTTCGGAGGCAAGGCCTTTAGCATCAACCGTATTTCAGCCGAGAAGCTCTCTCCTTTTACCCATCTCTATTGGGGCGGTAAATTTGAGACTCCAACTTGGGAAGATAATGCAGATAATAAAGCATACAAGGGTGGTATTTCAAGTACTCAGTATGATTCCCAGTTATCTGAAGGTCGTCCAGCCGTATACTATGCTGATTGGACAGACAACAGATCTGCGTCAGCAACAAATAACAATGATGATATTGAAGGAAAAGGAACAGTAACAGAGGATTCAGTAAATGCTGCTGACAAATGGCTTTTCCAGCAGACCTATTATCTCCCAGAGCGATATATCTCATCAGTATCCGACCGCAGTTATCTTACCATCAATGGTAAGGTAGAAGGTTCTGCAGACAACAATTATCGTATCAATCTGGGTCATAAGAAGGATGAAACCAGCACCACAGAAGCACCCGTATTCCCTCGCGGTACCTTCTATGAGATTACCGGTGCTATCAAGACCCTCGGTAATATGGAGCTGGATTGCAAGGTAAGTGTGAAGCCATGGGAAATGGAGACTATTTCTGCCGACTTCAACCATACCACTTTGTGGGTAAGCAAGCCGGAAGCTAGTGTTACGTCAACGACAACCGATTTCATTAACTATGAGTCGAATGCAACCATTACACCAGAAAATATTGGTTGTGAGACAAAGATTGATGGTAAAGATCTGATTATACCAGAACTGTATACACTTACAAAGCAGATTAAGCTCAGAATAAATAAGGATATTAACTATTCTGCCTATGGTGGTGCATATACAGGTACTGCTAAAGTATGGATCAAGGCTGGTAACATTACGAAATATATTGATGTAAAGTATGATGTAAAACCATATTTTGATGTAACACCACAAGAGATAACTATCTATAGTGGAAGCGATAAAATGACCAAGGTTATAAGCTTCAATACCAACCTTGGTGGCTTAGAGTTTACAGATGGTGGAACTACTAAGAGTTACTCTGCCTCAGAGGCAAAATCCAGCATAAACTATACAAATGAAAGTGGAGCAACGATTACTTCATCTATAACGGCTAATTCGGTGACTGGTACTGATAAGGGAACCTTTAGTATTAAAGCTGACCAAACTGTAGAAACATCCATTACGCATACCATTTATGTTCAGCCAAGAGAATATACTACTGGTAAATATGGTGCAGAATATGACTTTAAAAAGCCTATTAAGATTACGGTTAAACCAGCAGTAGGTAATTACTATATCTTCTTAAGAGTTATCAACGATCGCACACCTTATATTAGAGAAGATGGATCAAGTCCAAATAGGCAAGAAAACAATTATAATGGAACAAAGGATGAAGGTGGTAAAAATAACTGGGACGATGGATGGTATGACTCTTTATGGTCTACTGACGCAAATGAGTTCACTCAGCCTCATGAAGACAACCATCGCCTCTATGCATATACTCAGATAGGTGAAACGGATGGTAAGAGTGATAAAGTTTGGAGATATACTAATTATTGGCCCGGTGATGAGATGAAAGCAGACTATGCCAACCCAGGCTGGTATTACTCAATTTTTAGCAAGGATGCTCTTCAAAAAACTCATGACGCTGGTGTTGAAGGAGATAGAAAAATCAAACCAGGTGAAACCTTACTCATGTTTAATAATAGTTATAACAGTGGTTGGGGCTATAATGCACATCGTTGTCCACACCATAATGAGCCGGGTATTCCTCTCTTTGATTACGAAGACCGTGAAGGTTGGATTGTCATTGATCCTACAACTGATGCATTGTGGCAAGCTTATGATGAGAAGCCAGAAATTGAGAATATTAAGATTACTATATATACTCAATCTGAAATCTTTGGCTGGTTCATAGAGTATGGCATAGCAGCTAATGGTCAGTTCATCATGTTCGATACAGAGGGTCATACTTATCATAAAAGTATTGTAGGTACATGGCATAAAACAGTTATTACGCTTAAAGCGATAAAAGGTGAACACGAGAAATCTATAAGATTATACACCACTCCAGAGAAAAAGACAGACCAAAGTATCATTCTCTTTAATGGCAGGAGTTTCAAAGACGATACTGGCTATTACGCAGATGGAAAATGGTATCAAGGTAAGCCTGATGGCGTAACAGAATAAATAATATTGAAAAAAATGAAGAAGATAAAGCATTTAATGATATGGATGGGATTGCTCCTTTGCCTTGTTTCTTGCAAGGATGCAATGGAGACTATCGGACTCGGCGGGGATGAAATCCCTGCCGAGGGGGTAACCTTGAACATTGAGTTGCCCAACTTCTCCGAAAAGAAAATTAATACTAGAGCGGGCGCTGATGAAAGCATTAGTAAAGTTACTGCTGTGTTTTATGGCGAAAGCAATACTTACAAAGGTATGGCGAATGTCAACATTGGAAGCCCGAATGCAGATGGAATGTATCAGGCAAAAATCAGTAATATCCCATCCGGAACTAAAATGGTTCATCTGGTAACAAACGTAAGTAATCTCGAAGAGACAGAAGCAAAAGATTTGCAAAATATTGAGTCAGCAACATCTAGAACAATAGATACAAACAGCCCAGTATGTTGGGGTAGCGTATCTTTAACGGAGCTCTTGGATGGTTCGGCAAATGTCAGTCTGTTGAGACAATATGCCAAGGTTACCTTGAAAGTAGATGATGCGGTAAATGCGGTAAAGACTGTTTTTCCTGAAAAAGATGCTGGTCTTATCATTACTCATACCGCTGCCAAGAGTGCTATTGCCCCTGCTGGTTATAAGGACCCTACTGATGACTTAGCCCAAACAACAGATTTTAGTAGCACAGATGTTGGCGATGGAACTAGCCGTGAAGTAGTGGTAACTGAAACTTCTGCAGGTGTAGCTAACGTTATCATCAAGGCTAAATACAAGGGTGAAGTAGGTTACTATAAAGTGGGGCTTTACAAGGATGCAAAAACCAAGAAGGATCAGTATGCCCTCTTGCGAAACCATAACTATACCATCACCGTAACCAAGGTGAATGATTATGGTTTCAGTACTAAGGAGGAAGCCATCAAGGCACAACCGGAAAACAGAATAGAGGCACAAATAGTTGATGACAATCCTGCCATCACCAAAATGATAGCCTGCAAGGATTATGAACTGGGTGTTAGCGATAAAGTTTACGTAGACGCAGAAGCTACCAGTGCTAAAGTAACTGTAGTTACGACTTTGCAAGAAGCAACCAGCAGCGATGGTAGTTTTTATACGGTTACCCGTGGAGACAAAGACAGTTGGATACATACAAATCCTACCGCTGTAGAAACGAATACAAATGATGGAACCAACCATTCTACTCCGGGTAAAAAGTATGTTCTGACCTTTACTTTAGATAAGAACGATGCTCAGGAAGAAAGCAGGACCGGTACAATAATGGTTAAGTCCGGTGACTTAATGCTCACCGCTCAGATTATACAGAAAGGTTATGATTTCAAAAGAGATGATCATCGTCCGGTTAAATTATTGGATGGCTCGAATGAATTGACAAACGATTACTTCACATGGTTAGATAATGTGCAAGGTATAACGCCAGAAGAGATGTATGACGGCGACGTCGCCGTCGTTAGGAATGAAGGTTTGCATTTTAGCCCAGTTAACAATACGTACAGTTATCTCATCAAGAAGGTGGTTGGTGACAGTTTTGAAAATAGCGATACTAGATTTACGGTTGAAGATAATGGTAGCGGATACTGGAAAGTGACCCTGAAAAATAGTAACGATAATTCTCTTTGGAAATCATCTTTCAACATCAAGAATACAGCTAGGGTAAAGATTACTTATGATGTATATCATACAGGTATCTTTCATCAGATTTCGAACACAGATAATCAAATGGCTGAAGATGGAGAATACAGTAAGTTGGTTCAAGGCTGGTTCTATTATGAAGTGGTCAAGGTGAAAGGTAATAGTGGCAAGATTTATCTCATGCTCGACCGCAACCTGGGTGCATCGAATAATGGTCCTTACATTAGAGAGACAAAAGCATTGGAGGGAAACGAAAAAGCAATCGGTGGTTACTTCTACATTGCTACAAGTAAGTCAGATAATCTTTCCAAAACTCTTTCACCTCGCGGATATGAAATCCCTGAGATGAAGGTTTTCGAGGATTTGATCAATGAATCTGATCCCGCCATTCAGGTAGTATCCGAGACAACTCCATCTGGCGAGACATACAGCCGTGCAGAAATTAAGACAGTAGAAGATTCGCAACTAAGTAGAATTTACTTACCTTACGGCGGATATTTGGAAAATGAGGTTTTACGAAATCCTATTCATGTAGATTTGTGGACTCAAACACCATTATCAGTAACACAAGGTTTTGCCAGTACAAGTCCGGACTACGGATTTTGGTACAAGTATTTTGATATTTACAACAAGAGTCTGAACTTCTCAAACGTACGTTTCGTGAGTGGTAGTGATGGAAATAACACCGGTCGCTACAAGGCGATGCCAATACGCCTGATTCTGAAATAAACATCAGATAAGTGATAAATACAATAACATCTTTTACTTATATATAAATAAAGTATAAAACAGCTGTTTTAAAAAGAAGGGTTGGGTTTTCGTGAGAAAGTCCAGCCCTTCTTTTTGTCAGGATACTCCTGACAAGGTGTCACTGAGAGGTCATCATGATTGTACTGACGGATGGTAAAGAATCTTCCGTCAGGCGTCCCAGCGGATTTGCAACGTCAGGCGTCTATCTTCCGTCAGGCGTCCCAGCGGATTTGCAATCCGCTGTAAAAAATGTTCGACCTATGAAACCGGGGGATTTGCAATCCCCCCTCAATCTATAAACAGCTAGCGAAAAAAAGGAAGATTTAAAATAAATATCCGCCCACCAGCTGTTGTGCAAATGGAGAGATAGGCTTTTCCGGCTTATACTATTAGTTCTTCTGGCAACAAGTAAAGGTTACTCCAAAGACTATTTACATTAAATCGATGCAGCAACGATAATACTTACAAGGCACAACGATAATACTTACAAGGCACAACGATAATACTTACAAGGCACAACGATAGTACAGTTCAGTCTTTGAAGAAGGTCACGCAGATTTTCCGGGTGAAGAGTGGTGAAGGGTGAAGAGTGCTTTTGAAAGTGGCTTGCAGTTTCCCTATAAGTTCAGGCATCTATCGCCTGGCTTATGGGGAGAACTTGTATCTGATAATTTTATGATTTCAATTGATGCAATTGCTCATGGGTTAAGCCTGTCAGTTCCATAATAGAGTCATCATCCATACCCTTTAATAGCATTTTCTTCGCTATATCAAGACTTTTGTGATAACTACCTCTTGCTTCACCTTTGGCAACACCTTCATCAATACCATTCATGTAATAGCTCATTAAGACACCATAGTAATCATCGGCGGCCTTTAAGCTTTCATCATATTTCTCTTGCTCTTCCTGACTCAGACAGCGGGAATCTGCCAGTTCAGCAAGACGCTTGAAAATCTCCTTCTGTGCCGTAAACGGCATTCTCTCTAATGCTTCCATATGCTTTAATACATAAATCCATTTGTCAAAATCACTTTCACATTCTTCAGCCTTCTTGTCAAAGAAAGGAAGAGACAAGTAGATGAAGTGAAGATTGTCGGAAAAGACATCTTGACTTCCTTTTTCATACAAGGCTACATCGGTTCTGAATTTCGACACTGCATTGTCCTTTGGCATGAAATTCATGAGGCAGACGACATAGACGGGCATTAACTGATAGAGAGCAGGTTTCTGCTCGATTGTCTTTTTCCGCTGTCCGACAATAGCCTTGCTGGCATAATAGATGGAGCGATTGACAAAAAATGGCACCCATCTGTTCTGCATCTCGACAATGAAATGATTTCCATCATCGGTTTCACAATAAATATCAAAGATGCAGCCACGCAAATCTTTTGAATCTGCCAGTTGCTCTTTATCCTTGAAGGTGACATCCCTGATATGCATTTCGTCAACCAACAGGTCGTTCAAGAAACTAATCAGCAAATCCTTGCTGAATTCTTGTCCGAAGAGGCGTTTGAATCCCCAATCGGTGAAGGGGTTAATATATTTACCCATGGCAAAATATTGAGATAATTGATATCTGATGGCAAATTTACGATTTTTCTCTGAAAACTCCAAGAAAAAAAATGCAAAAATTTGAAAAACCATAGAATTTACCTCTATTGAATAATAAAACTATTCCGCCTCGCCGGATATGTCGTTCATCCACGTAATCCGATGAATAATGACACACCCTCACAGAGGATAAAAAGGTGGATTTTCAGCAGAAAATCCACCTTTTACACTATATTCTCCGTTTTGTCCACCTCTCTTCCGTGTATTTTGTGTACTTTTGCGGCTGTGTATGAATCGCAGCAGGAAGTAACTTCCAAAAGCTGCGGCTTCATGCTACCAGCAAATAACAAGCAACAAAATAAAAACAAGCCTAAAGAATAAACAATGAATAAGAAAAGACATTTTTTACTCTCGGCTGTGCTCGCCACAACATTGGCAGCCAACGCCCAAGTAACCATTCAGGTAGATGCCTCTAACCCAGGCGTCAAGGTTTCACCTAATTTATATGGTATCTTCTTCGAGGATATCAACCACGCTGCTGACGGCGGTCTCTATGCCGAACTCATCAGCAACCGCTCCTTCGAAGATGATGACAAGAACATCCCTACCTGGAAAACTTCCGCCCAGGAAGGTGCAAAGATCCAGACACAACTCATCAACAAGGGTTTGCTCAACAATGCACAGGGCAAGGCTCTCCAGCTTACCATCGCGGCAAAGCCTGCTGCCACAGCCTCTCTCATCAACGAAGGCTTCTGGGGCATCAACGCCGTACAGGGCAGAACCTACAAGCTCTCTTTCTGGGCAAAGGGTAGCTACAAGGGCGGATTGAAGGCTCGCCTCACCAACGCCAAGGGCGATAAGGTTTACGCAGAAACCGCACTCAATGCCAAGGTAGGCAAGAAGTGGACCAAATATACAGCAGAACTTACTGCCAATGCCAACGATGCGAAAGCACAGTTTGAACTCGTAGCCGACGGCAAGGGTACCATCGTTCTCGACGTGGTAAGCCTCTTCCCTCCTACTTTCAAGAATCGCGAGAACGGCTTACGCCCTGATTTGGCTCAGCTTCTCTATAACATCCATCCTAAGTTCGTACGCTTTCCAGGCGGTTGCTACGTAGAGGGACAGGAGTCTCCTGAGAATGCATTCCACTGGGAGAAGACCATCGGTCCTATCGAAGAGCGTCCGGGTCACAAGAACGTAAACTGGCGTTACCGCACCAGCGACGGTATGGGCTTCGACGAGTATCTTCAGCTTGCCGAAGATTTGAACGCCAAGCCTCTCTATGTGGTAAACGTAGGTTTGTGGCACGGCGGCATGACTCCTGTGGATAGCATCCAGCCTTGGATTGACGAGTGCATGAATGCCCTGGAGTATGCCAACGGTCCTGTTACCTCCAAGTATGGTGCGCTGCGTGCCAAGAACGGTCATCCGGAACCATACAACATCGAGTATCTGGAGATTGGTAATGAGAACAACCAGCCAGACCCTCGCCAGCAGAGCGACCATTACTACGAGCGCTTCAAGAAGTTCAAGGATGCCGTATTGGCGAAATATCCTAAGATGCACCTCATCGGCAACGTGGTGGCATGGGGCGATGACAACCCTAAGTGGGAAAGCAACGAGAGCGTAGAGCTGCTCGATGAGCACTACTACAGAAACCCAGCCTGGTTTGCCGAGAACTTCAACAAGTATGATAACTACGATCGCAAGGGCAGCGAGATTTATGTAGGCGAATATGCCGTAACCCAGGGCTTCGGCAATATGGGTTCGCTCGATGCAGCACTCGGTGAGGCTGTCTATATGATGGGCATCGAGAACAATTCTGATGTTGTGACCATGGCATCCTACGCTCCTATCTTCGCCAACCTCAACAACCGTATGTGGGCACCGGATATGATTCAATATACATCTGATAAGGTATTCGGAACTCCATCTTACTACGTTCAGAACGTGATGGCGAACAACATCGGTACCCGTGTATTGAAGGTGAACCAGGAGAATCCATACAAATATGAGCAGACCCAGGTAAAGCCAGCCATCTGCCGTGTAGGTATGGGAACATGGGGCACCCAGGTTTCTTTCGAGGACAAGGGATACAGCGATGAGAACGGCAAGGCGCTGCCAATGACCCTACAGGAACTGCCTACCGACATCCATGGACAGTGGAAGACTGAGGGCAGCCTCATCAAGCAGACCAGCAACGAAGAGAGCTGCATCCGTCTGAACCCAGGCGAAATTACCAGCAACGGTTATATATATAAGGTACGCGCGAAGAAGGAAGCCGGCAACGAAGGTTTTCTCATCATCTTCAACTACGTGGATAAGAACAACTACTGCTGGTTGAACCTTGGTGGCTGGAACAATACCCAGCATGGTGTGGAGTCTATCATGAATGGTGCCAAGAGTCAGGTGGCTACCTGCCCAGGCAAGATTGAAACCGGCAAGTGGTACGATATCGAGCTGAAGGTGGTAGGCGACAGCATCTTCGCCAAGTTGGATGGCAAGGAAGTATTCTCTACCAAGTTGAAGGCAAACACCCTTCCTGGCATCTTCTCTACAGCCACACTTGATGAACAGACGGGCGAGGTAATCCTTAAGATTGCCAACACCAGCACCGAGCACACCACAGCGAAGATCAATCTTCAGGGCAAGGAGATCAAGAATGGCAAGCTCATCCGTCTTTCTGCCAAGAATGGTCTGGAGGAGAACACCATCGACAATCCTACCAACATCTATCCTGTAGAAAACTACGTAACTACAGAGAAGAATGGTGCCACAGTAGAGATTCCAGCCAGCTCTCTGAACATCATCAGATTGAAGTAGAAAGATTGAAATAAGAAACAAGATAAAAACAAGAAACAAGCTACATCCAGGGCATCAGCCCTGGATATACCCAATATATTGATACATTTTTTGAATAGTTGATAGATAGTTAGTTAGAAAAAGGGAGGCGGCAACCTGCGTGATGCAGATTGCCGCCAATTGTTTTTCTTGCAAACAACAAAACACAAACTTGTGTTTCTACATTGCAACTTGATAGACAGATTTGATATATCTATCTACTTCTTCCTTGGATTGCAAAGAGAGGATATGCTTTTTTTGTTCTTCTGAAAACGGATATAATCCGAAATTCTTTACATAGTTTTTGGCATACGAATAATATCCAGTGGCGTATGGCTTACTGGTATTTTTCATATAATAGTCGAAAACACTTGATTCCAATACTTTTTTCAGAAAGAGAAGTTCCAACTCTGAGTCGCAGTATATGGCATATCCGCAATATATCATCATATCTTTCTGTGAAGTATAGACGAAATGCGGTAAATCGCTCATATATGGGAATAATAGCTTGCGTCCACTGTCAGAAATAGCTTGCGTACGTCCGAATGCATACCATGCACCATAGTCTCCTTCGCCTTTGTCACGGGCATCGAGAGTTTCACGGTAGGCAGACAAATATCTGTAGGCGCATGGATAATGCTGAATGAAGATATCCTCACTTATCACATTATTATCCGAGTCGTATGGCGAAATTATCTTCTCTTCTTTCTCAGGAATGTCTGCTTCTGATTTTAAGATATTCGGTTTGATGATGTCCCTGCAAATTCCTTTCTCAATAGGATATTCCATATCATCTCTCACCAGATAATGATATTTTGCATCCGATTTGATTGGACGGAAAATAAAGACATTGTTTGCCAGTGTCGCAATTCCATTTTTTATCACATATTTATCTCCAAGAGCTTCCCCCGCATTCTCTATCAGTCGGATATTTTCCAGCACATCTATCTTGTTGAGATTCCAACCACGATGATTGTCGAGTATGGAATATTTAATCTGACTATAGGCTAAATTCTTCTGTTCTTGAACTTCTGCAATGTCAGCCTTAACATACTTCAGCGAATCTGCACGCTCTGTAGAGAGAAAAGTCAAGCAGGTATAAGCCAATTTCTTCTTGAAAACCAGTTGTTCCCCAAAGTCAACTATACATAGAGAAAAGTGATTCTCGCTGAAATAATTGCGTAAGGCACGAGCATTGACACTCTTAAAGAATGTATTGACTGTGATATAGCCAAGGAGTCCTTTTGGGTTTAATAGCGACATACCTATCTCGAAGAAAGGTATATACAGATCTGCATTTCCTATCTTAGAGGTACTCCAAAGAGGGAGGCTTTTCTTCGTTTCTGCATCAATGTTCTTTGAGCGTACGTATGGAGGATTGCCTACAATGATATCGAAACCTGAATTTTCTGCTACTTCCGGCATCTGCTTGAAGTCATAAGTCAAACTGTTGCCACAATATAGTCTGAAGTCCTCTTCACATACGGTTTCTCCATTTTGTAATGCAACTAGAGCCAATAGTATTTTTGCACGTCCTATGCTGGTAGAGCTTATGTCAATACCATAAAGATGACGAAGTATCTTTTTATAAGGAATTGCTGTACTTTCGTGAATCATTTCCAAAAGGGTGAAAAGAAAAGCACCGCAGCCACAGGATATATCTGCGCATAGGCAATACTCCAATGGTTTCTTGATGGAATGCACGATGTGGCTGACGATATAGTCACGTATGTACTTAGGGGTATATACTGCACCATTTGCAGTTTTTTCTTCTTTCGGAATAGCAAGTTCAAAGATGTTGATGACATCCTCTACAGAGCATTCGCTGCTTAATATAGCGATGTCTTCATCAAGACCATCTTTCTTTTCTGCTATATATGAAGCAAGATAGCCTTCATTGACTAAGAGGCTATTGCTATGCACAAAAGCTGAGACAACGAGTTTGTTGAGTGAAAGCTCGTTGTCTGAATATTTTCTGATAAGTAAATTAACTTTCTTGTCCATAAGGATTTCTGTCTTTTCGTACTACGGAATTTAACAATGCTTTGTCTTCAGGGCTCTTGATGCCATATAGCTTCATACATAGCTCGTCAAGCTCTTTCCAAAGGTCTTTGAGTAACAGTTCTAAACCTGATGTTTGTCCACCGGCACTCGTCTTGATCTGTTCATTGATTTGCTCAATCCGTTTCGCTATGTTTGCAAGCTTCCTGATATTTTTATTGCATGTCAAGAAAGCTTTCGCAGGAACAGGTACCGGGTCTAAGAATTGTTTGTTAAACTTGAAGTACCCTCCTCTTTGCGGATTGGCGGTGGCACGTGCAAATGTACAGAATATCGTGGAATTGATGATACCAGCCAAGGCATATAGCCTTGTCTCATTTACATCGTCTATTTGGATGAAGAACATATTCGCATTGTCACAATATATGTGTTTGTCTAATACCACCGCTGCTTGTGGATATTGTGCAGTCATAGGTACACACAATTTCTGGTAGATGGCACCATGATTGTTGGCACGTGTAAACAGATGCCAATGCTCTCTTCTATTATACGAATTGTTCTTTTCCGGCAAGGTCTGTACATTCTCACAGATCAGCTTTTTGTGATTGGCAAGATATGCCCCTGCCTTAGGATACAAGGCAGAGTATTCGCTGAGACTCAATTCTGTAACTTCACCTTTATCAGACACTTTGTATGGAAACAAAGCAAATGTCTGATATTTACGTTTTGTCAAAGGAGCAAATTGCTCATTGCATAGCAGAGGCTTGCAGGCATCATACTCTACAACGATGTTCTTGTCTATCTTTGAGTGACCATAAATGAAGCCATCTGTAATCTTCTCTGCTACGATTTGAAAAGCATCATTCCACAATACTTGCACACCAACCTTTACATGGCACACGTCCTGTAGAGTGCCCAAATCCCTGGATAGTTTCAATCGCAAGGCATTGAGGTGAGCACTCTCCAAATTCCAAGGTGTCTCGCTTAATGTTTCAGCAGCCAACAGTTGATTCTTGGTTGAATCAGCAGAATTGATATACCAGACATCTCTGTTGTTAGCTGGGTCTTTATCGCATACAACGATGGCTACGTATGTAGTTCTGCCAGCAAACGAATCGTTCTCCTCATAGTCGTAAATGCCATTGAGTAAATATCGGTTTGTGTCAGTTAAATATTTACGCACACTTTTTCCATATTGATCCTTGAAGAATCGTTTTTGTATGATATACCCTAATCGCCCTTTATCATTCAAGATACCAATTCCTTTCTCTATAAAAGGAATGGCTAGGTCTATTTTTCCATTCTTGCAGGAATGATAAACCGTTTTGATATATGAGGCCATACATGGCAAGCCTACATTGTAATTTTTGACTTCCACATACGGTGGATTGCCAACAACAAAATCGAAGCCGCCATTGGCGAACACCTCAGGAAATTCGGTTGCCCAATCGAATGCATTTGTAGCTTGAATTTGAGGCAAATCATTGATGATGGATGGGCAGACAGATTTGATGTCGGCTCCTACAAGAGAATTACCACATTTGATATTACCACCAATACCACATAATATTTGAGAACCAAGAAGTCCTACTGAATCAAAATCCTTTGGCTGATAGTTGTCTATCAACTTTAAGGAAAGTGATAGTTTGGCAACCTCTACAGCTTCCGGGTTGATATCAACTCCAAAGATACAATTGTTGATGATGGCCTTCCTTCCCTCAATGGTCAAGATGACTTTATTATCTAAAATGGTATAGTACTCCTGTGGGAATTCATCTCCTGCAAGAATCTTTTTTTCTATGTTTTTTACAAGATAATCATATACTCCAACAAGGAATACGCCACTGCCGCATGCTATATCTATAATTTTCAACGTCAGAAGCTGGGATGCCGTATGGTTACTCATATATGAGTCTGGCATGGTTGATTGAAGTACCTGCCCAACTAGTTTTGACGGAGTCGTAACGGCACCATTGCTTTTCTTGAATTCTGCCTTCAATTCATCTGCCACCTCTCCATCTTTCACTGTAAGTTGATAGCCGAGATATAAGTCGTAAATATCACTCAATGTTTTCAGAGGAATCACGTTAAACTGATATGGAGATGGATAATACAGACAGTTGATAAAATCAACAAAAACATCATTTGCAATATTCAGACTTTGCAAATCTGTTCTCTTTCTAAACATGGGTCCGTCATACCTATCATAGAACTCTACGTAGGAACAAGTCTTGAACTTTGCCCAAAAATCATTTTGTGCAAAATCTTTCAGCAATCCATCCTTTTCTAATCCACGAGACTCGCAAACTCTTATGAACAAGACACGGTTGATGATGGTCTGCACGTAAGAACTGAGAGACTTAATGTCTTCTACATTGTTATCTTTAAGAATGGCTTTGGCAAGTTTTTTTCGAATATCCCCTAACATTTTAGAGAATGTTTCGTCGAGTTTGTTTGCCTTTTTTGCAACAAATTTCAGATTTCCTGCTATGACATTTGTTCTTGACAGGAAACTGTCAAGAATCTCATATTTATCTACATATTCATCATATTTCAAGAAATAGATTCTCGAAATATTGGCATAATCTTCGATTTTAGGCATTGGAGAGCAATCGTAAATAGCAAGAGTCTCAAAGTTCGTTACGATAGAGAATGGTGCGCCAATAGACCAACCATAAGAACGAATTTGAAAGGCTATATCTTTAGCATTCTTTATGTCTATGCTATTTCTTTTGGCATCAACAAAAGCCAACATTACACTACCATTGACAAGCGTATAATCCGGCCGTGTATTAGTTGAACCTATTTGATTCAGTTTTTCTTTCTCTTCTTTGCCAAGAGAATGTTCTGTCAAGACTTGGTGAGTATTTTGCACATCCCATCCGAACACAGATAGTAATTCATCTATCCATGTTCTCATGGTTGCTTCTGAAGCATTTTGAAGTTGGCCTTTATCCTTGGCGCATTGGTATCTTTTTACCAAATCTTGAAGTTTCTCTTTTGTAGTCATATATTGCCTCCTTTGTATATAAAAAGCAAAGTCCCACCATAATACGCATCATAGATAGGCGTGGTGGGATTTGTTGATGCAAAAATACTTCTTTTTATTGATATCTCCAAATGTTTTCAGGAAAATCTATATATCAAATAGGTATTTAACGACAAAAATATAAAATTCTTAAACAACTGGCGGCAACCTGCGTGATGCAGATTGCCGCCAATTGTTTTATGATTATCTATTCTCTCAAAACTTATTTACTATCAACTTTACTGTCATCAAATAAGTTTTGCACATAATATTTGGTAGTTGAAAATAAAAGTTGTATATTTGCACAATATTGAACAAAACAGCTGATGAAAAGAAAACAGTTTGTCATATCAACAATTATCGCATTACTTCTTGCTCTTTTTGCAGGATGTAAACAGAGTTTTTCTCCTACGCTCCAAAAAGCAGACCAAGTGCTTTCTACAGATACAGAGAAAGGAAGCAAAATGCTTGACAGTATCTGCCAAGCAGAGCCGAACATGTCCACTGCCGACAAAAAGTATTACCAGCTTTTGAAATTAAAGGCTAGCGACAAGGACTATCAACCCATCACGAATCAGAAACTCCTCATCGACTCATTAGTTTCATATTTTGAGCATGCAGGTGAAGACAATCTGCTTGCCGAAGCATACTTCTATGCAGGAAGAGTCTATTACGAAATTGGCGACAAACCCGAAGCACTCAAGTTTTATCAGAAAGCGAGCGAGAAGGTTGCCAAGGACAACTATGCCCTGCAAGGAGACATCTATTGCCAAATGGCAAACGTGTATCGCTATACAGACTTGAATAAAGAAGCATTAGCGGCACAGCGCCTTGCCTATCAGGCAGACTCGCTCAGCGGAAATATCAGAAATATGCTTTATGACATAAGAGATATGGGAGAAACATATAACAGCAGCAATAATCTTGTTTATGCAAAAAGCTACATGCAAAAAGGTATAATACTGGCAAAAAAACAGCAAGATACCCTCATGACAAAATGCTTTCACCATGGACTAGCCTGCATCTGCATCAGAACAGGCAATTGGAATGATGCTCTAGCACACGTAAAAAGTTATATTCGTAATATGGCGGATATTCCCGATAAAACAGGCATGCTGGTAACAGCTATCAAGGTCTATTCACATTTCAAGAAGCAGCCCTTGGCTGATAGTTGTAAAAAGGTACTGTATAAGGAAGGAAATATCTTTGGCAAACAATTCGCAATTGAAAATGAACTGTTATCCCAAGCCCATTCCAGCAATAACCAGAATCTGAATTCCTTAATTCATGCATATAAATACCATACTGACTCTATAATAAAAGAAAACAATGCCAACGCTACAAAAAAGGCAGAACAATTGTATAACTATGAACTGAAAGAAAAAGAAAATGAATATCTTCATTCATACAATGCCGTACAATCAGTAGTATTGGCAATGACCATTATGATAGCGTTTCTTGCAATCCTCTACTTCTATATGAAGAAGAAGAATATACAACAAAAAGGAAAGATTCTACAACTAAAATTGGATAAATACGAAAATCTCAAGGCAAAAGCTGAGATTAAACCAGAAGCCGAACGATCTCATGAATATAAGAGCATAATAGAATCTGAAATTTTTAAAATCATAATGACAGAAATAGATAAAGACCATTATAGACTTTCAGAGAAGCATTGGGATGAACTACAGCAGATAGTAAATCAAACCTATCCCAACTTTGACAAAAACTTATATAGTTTCTTAGAGGTTTCCCCACAGGAATACAGAATCTGTCTTCTTGTAAAAATAGGAATATCACCTACTAATATTGCACATTTTATGAATGTAACAAAAGAGGCGATTACAGCTTCCAGAAGAAGAATGTACACCAAGTCATTCAATAAAAAGGGTAAACCATCTGATTGGGATAAAATAATTCTTTCCTTTTAAATACCTATGTATCAATTAAAAAGCAGCAATGTACACGAATGTACATCGCTGCTTTTTTAATTGTACACTCTTTGTACACTCTTTTTTATTCATTTCTCTGCACTTTTTACTATTTTTGCATCCGATTTTTAAGCAACAAAAAATATTAGGACAATGCAAAATTACAAGAATTTGAGTAAATGCTTAATGGCCATTCTTGGCTTGACCATAGCATTTTTTATTGGAAACTTGATGATCGATGCCATATTCAATGATAGTATTGAATGGAAAACATCGCTATTCAAAGCCATTATAGCTGTATGTATTATTTATATCCTCAAATACTTTGAAAAAGTGTTTCAAAGGAAATAAGAACGTGCAAAATATCATAAAAGATACGGAGAATGGCTACACCCGTAGCCATTTTTCCGTACTTTTGCTTACGTTTTCGTTCTTTAGACGCCATTACGACAAATGGGCTATCGGGCTATATATTAACATTACAAGATAGATTATTATGAAGAAAAGTTTAATTCTAATCATGGGTGCCGCTACTTTGGCGATGCCTATGCACGCCCAAGAGGAAAGCAATGCCTCACATTACTCCATCTTAGACCATCTGACATTTGATCTCGATGCTACAGTGGGAATGGAGAACAAAGGTATGACACCTACTACTTTGAACTTCGCCCTTGGCTACCAACTTACCCCACGCTTCTACGCCTTCGCCAAAACTGAAGGTAGCATCAACCTCTACAAGAAAGATGATGTGAAGACTTATTTCAAGAGCCAAGCTTTAGGTGGTGGACTGGGCTTTAAACTCTTCAACCCTAAGACTACCGCACAAGGGGTAGATCTTCGTCTCTCCGTAACCAATACTATCGGAAATGCCGATTGGAAATACACCTCCTATAATGCTGATCTCATCCTCTATCCGAACTGCAAGAAGAGTAGAAGTGTTCCCTATATCGGACTAGGTTTCAGACACATTAATTCTCACACCTCAGGATTATCCAATTGGAATGGCATCACTGGAACCATCGGTTTCAGATTCTAGAGATTACATCTTCAATATGATGATAAGAGCCAACAATATAGTGCAAGATATTTATCAATATGCCGGGAAAATTGATACAAATAAATCATTTCTATCTGGAAGTGGTTAACAAAATAAACCAATATAAAGGCGGCAACCTGCGTGATGCAGATTGCCGCCTCGTTTTTATCTATCGCTTCTTTTAGCTGAAAACATAATTGAAGAGCAGGAAGATGCTCAGAATATAGAGCGTAAGATTCAGATCCTTGAACTTACCCACCATCATCTTGATCAATACATAACTCAGGATTCCGAGACAGATGCCATCGGCAATACTGTAGCAGAGCACCATCGTAATCATCGTGATGAAGGCTGGGAATGACTCAGAGATATCCTCCAACTCAATCTTCTTGAACGAATCAATCATCAATACACCCACCATTACCAGGGCACCACTGGTGGCTGCGCTCGGAATCAGGAGGAAGATTGGAGCCAGGAAGATGCTCAGGATAAACATCAAACCCACAAAGAAAGATGTCAAGC